>Ga0307410_10000236_pt1 | contig 20825 bp, 19 predicted proteins | sample 322Ometagenome_3_FD_203707 | JGI IMG/M metagenome (GOLD analysis project Ga0307410, IMG submission 203707) | Maize rhizosphere microbial communities from greenhouse at UC Davis, California, United States - 322HYB-O-3 | ecosystem: Host-associated > Plants > Roots > Rhizosphere > Soil | place... | reverse complement strand
GTTCTCTCAGTGCGGTCTCGAAGGCTGACATGTAAAGCCAGTCACCCATCAGCACAGCCGCGTGGTTGCCGAACCTTGCATTTATAGTCGTACGATTTCGACGGAGATCTGCGTTATCGATAATGTCGTCGTGCACCAGCGTGGCGGTGTGAAGCATCTCCATCACAGTCGCCAGGCGAATAACGCTATCGTCGCTTCCCTTACCGCCAACGGCATAGTTTGCCAGTATCAGCAACGCCGGCCGCACACGTTTGCCCCCCGACGACCTCAAATAATCGCCGAGATAGTCGATAACCTGTATGTTCGAGCGCGCCTGTCGTTCGAACTCCGCCTCGACCAAAGACATCTCGTCCCGGACCAGCCCGAAGATCTTACGGGCGGCCTGACCCGGAATAAGTTCTTTTTTAACTGTCGCGAACGTCTGCATCCGTCTAGTTCGAGCGAAAATTATCGAACTGCATATCGATGCCGAAGTCTCTTCCTTTCAAAGCAGCGATTACTTCCTGGAGGGTGTCGCGGTCTTTTCCCGACACGCGTACGGTTTCGCCCTGAATTGACGCCTGCACTTTAAATTTGCCGTCTTTAATGAATTTGACGACTTCTTTTGCCTTATCGGTGGGTATCCCTTGCTGGATCTTGACCACTTGCCGGACCGTTCCGCCGGCGGCCGGTTCGATCGTCTGGTAATCGAGGGCTTTTAGTGAAATCCCGCGCTTTAACAGCTTGCTCTGCAAAATATCGTTCATATTTCGCAACCTGGTGTCGTCCTCCGCGGCGAGCAAAAGATCCTTTTCCTTCATCTCTGCGGATGCCTTGCTGCCCTTGAAATCGAATCGCTGAGAGATCTCTTTTGTCGTTTGATTCAGCGCGTTCGTAACTTCGGCGTAATCCGTTTTGGATACGATATCGAATGAGTTTTCCTTGGCCATAAAGAGTATTCTGCCACAGAGCACCCGGCGACAGGAAAGGAGCGTTACGGCGCGGCGCCTGTCTGATATTAGGTCTTATTCTGTGGATAGATTTAGATCGAAGAATTTCAGAAAGTTCCGAGTCGTCTGCTCAGCGAAGGTTTCGAGCTCTACGCCCTTGTACTGAGCAAGAAAACGAGCCGTATGTTCTACATACGCGGGCTCGTTACGCTTTCCGCGAAACGGGATTGGAGTGAGGAAGGGACAATCGGTTTCCACAAGAAGTTTATCGAGCGGAACGACTTTGGCCGCATCCCGTAAATTCTCAGCTTTCTTAAAGGTAACGTTACCCGCGAATGAGATCAGAAAACCCAGCGGTATCAGCGCTTCCGCCATCGCCGGTGTCCCGCCGAAGCAGTGCATGATACCGCGAAACCCGTTCCACGAACATTCCTCCGTTAATATATCTACTGTTTCGTCGTCGGCGTCCCTGGAATGAATAATGATCGGCAGGGATAATCGTCTCGCTGTTTGAATCTGCCGCCTGAAGGCATCCCTCTGCACTTCACGCGGGCTGTGGTCGTAATAGTAATCCAACCCGATCTCACCCCAAGCGATCACTTTTTCAGATTTAGCTAAATCTACAAGGTGGGCCTCGGCTTTGTCGTCGTACAGCTTTGCATCGTGCGGATGAACCCCGACGCTCGCGAAAACGTCTTGATATTTTTCCGCGACCGCGACCGCCTTGCGAAAATCGTTTGACTTGGGATCGCCGGTTCCGACGTTCAGCATCGCTCCAATTCCCGCTTCTCGTGCCCGTTGCACTACGTCATCACGGTCATTGTCGAACGCCTCGCCGTCGATGTGGCAGTGAGAATCAATAAGCATTTCACTACTTTAGACGTGCGCCGATTTTGACATCTTCCAGAAACGTCGCGATCGCGGGGTTGTCATCTTCGTTCAGCGAGGCGGCGCAGATCATGCCCTGGGATTCGAGGCCGCGCATTTTGCGGGGTTTAAGGTTAGCGACGACGACGACCTTGCGGCCGATGAGTTTTTCGGGGTCGTAGTATTCGGCGAGACCGGCTAGGATCTGTCGGGGCTGTTCCTCGCCCAAGTCGATTTCGAATCGGAGAAGTTTGTCGGCTTTAGGAATTCGCTCGGCAACTTTTATCTCACCCACACGCAGTTCCACTTTGAGGAAATCGTCGATGGAAATGAACGATTCCTCTGGTTGGACCGCTGATTCTGTAGCGGTTTCTTTCTCAGTTCGCAGCGATTCGGCCATCCCGGACCACGCTTTCGTCATATCGCCCGGAACTGACCTATTCAATTCCGAAAAGTTCTCCGGTGTTGATCCGGCGTTTTCACTTTTGATCTCACTCATAACTTTTGCTTTATCTATTTGCGGGAAGACCGATCGGGCTTCGCCGATTTTAGTTCCGGGCTCCAGTTCTCCCCACTTTAAGCCGGCGGGGTCGATATCGATCAGTTCGCCGCCCAAGCCTATTTGCCGGTAGATTTCATTACTGGACTCCGGCATCACCGGATGAAGCATTATTGCCAGCCAGCGGAGGGTTTCCGTGGCCCGATAAAGTACCGCATCCAGCGTTTCCGCCTGGTTCTCGTCCTTTATGAGGACCCAGGGTTTCGCGTCGGAGATCATCTTGTCGATCCGGGCTACAACAGCCCACAGAGTTTCCAGAGCCTGGCTGAATTCGAATTGATCGAAATGGCGAATGAATTCATCCCTCGCGTGCTCGAGTACCGATACGATCTCGCCGCCGTCGGGGTCGAGGCCGGCACGTCGGGCGTGGATGTAGTTCTCCTCAGCGATCTTCCCGCTCGGTATTTTTCCGTCGCGGTATTTCGAAATCATCGAAAGTGTCCGGGCGGTCAGATTGCCGAGGCCTTTCGAAAGATCAGCGGTAGCCCGGTCGATAAGCGCTTCGTAGCCGAACTTACCGTCCTGCCCGAAGACCATTTCCCGAAGAGCAAAATAGCGCACCGCGTCAACCGGGAAATGCTGATGTAATACATCAACTTCGATCACATTGCCCAGTGTTTTCCCCATCTTTCGGCCGTTAACATCGAGCCACATGCCGTGAGCGAAAACGCCAGCCGGAAGAGGTAATCCTGCTGCCTTTAAGAAAGAAAACCAATAAACCGTGTGGAAGCGAAGTATATCCTTACCCACCAGATGCGTCGCGGGCCAGTACTTTTCCACTCCTGCAGCACCTTCCCGCTCATTTCCGTATCCTAGTGCAGTTATATAGTTCGAAAGTGCGTCGAGCCAAACGTACATCACGTGGTTTTCATCCTCCGGAACCGGGACGCCCCAGGAGACCGATGAACGCTGGCGGCTTATGGATAGGTCCTGCAGACCGCTCTTTACGAAAGAAAGCACTTCATTGCGGCGTGCCTCCGGGCGGACCAGGACAGGGTCGTTTTCGATCAGATCTATAAGAAATTGATCATAGTCCGATAGTCGAAAAAAATAGCTTTCCTCTGAGACCTTATCGAGAGCCCGTTCGTGGATCAGGCAAAACGGGACGCCTGAACCTTCGGGGGTGTAATACTCGTCCTCGAGTTTGTACGCTGCGCAAGGGGCGCAAAACCAACCCTCATAAAACCCCTTATATATCGCATCGTTCCCTTTGGGCGTCTTGTTCTTCGCGATCTCGCTCCAGAGATGCTGTACTCCTTTATAATGGAACGGCTCGGTCGTCCGCATGAAAAAGTCGTAGCCGCCGTTTGCGGGGTCGAGGCCAAAATCCGCGAACATTCGCTTCAATTCGCCCGAGATATAGTCGACCTGCTCTTGAGTCGTCCGGTTGCTTTTCTCCGCGGCTCTCTGAATGTTTATCCCGTGCTCATCCGTTCCCGTCAGGAAATACACGTCGAAACCGCGCTGCTTCTTATAGCGGTGGATAACATCGGCCACTATCGTCGTATACAGATGGCCCAAATGCGGCAGGCTGTTCGCATAGTAGATGGGCGTTGTGATGTAAAAAGTGTTCATCTTAAAAAGGCTAAAGTGTAGCGTGTAAACCGGATTTTTTCCACACGCTACACTTTTCAAATTTTAATTCGACTTTTATTTTAGCCTTTGTTTATCGGCGTTTGAGAACTCGTCCGTATCCTTATATCTCGGCATTGACGGAAGGTTCGCGATCTTCACGCCGAGGGCCATTCCCAGTTCTGCGTTCTGGATCATCGCGTCGGTGTCCCACCAATCCTTATATTCGTCCGAGGCCTGATGGTAATACTTCGCCGTGTATTCGTTAAAGAATCCTAAAGCCTCGCCTTTAAGCGGGGTAACAAATGCATCTCCGTGCCGAAGAGACATCGCCGGGATCCCGACCCTTGCCAAGGGGAAATGGTCGGACCGGAAAAAGAAACCCTGTTCGGGACGCATATCGCCTTCGACCGTTAGGTTTCGCTCTTTCGCTACTTCGTTAATAACGTTCTCAAGTGACGATCTTTCGGCGCCGAGGGCCGAGAAGTCCGTAACCCTGCCGAAAAAGTTCACACCATCGATATTCACGTTCCCGGCGATCTTGTTCAGGGGGACCAACGGGTTGGCGGCGAAATACTCCGTTCCTAGCAAGCCCTGTTCTTCGGCGGTTGGAAAAAGGAAATATGAGGAGCGCTTTGGCCTTTGAGCTTTCGGCATTTTCGCCAAAGCTTCTGCTATCCCGATCGTGGCGGATACACCGGACGCATTGTCGTACGCTCCATTGAAGATCTTGTCGCCGCCGGCATTCGGCTCGCCAATGCCTAAATGGTCCCAATGCGCTGTGTAAAGAACATATTCATTCTTCAGTTTCGCGTCGCTTCCCTCTACCACTCCAACGACGTTGGGCGAATTAAACGTTTTGAATTCGCTCTTTAAGTTCAACTTAACGTTAAGCCCGGTTTTCACCGGCTTGAATCCGCGATTTCTCGCCGATGCCATCAGATCGTCCAGATTCGGAAGCATCCGTTTGGCGGCATCATAGGTCATCCAGGATTTCATATTCAGAAAAGGCGTTGTGTCGCCAGCCGCACGGGCGATCTCGTAACGCCAGTTCCCGTTTGAAGTTCGCACGACATTCCAGCCATAGCCGGCGGACTCGTTCGTATGGATAAGGATCACGCCAGCGGCGCCGCGACGAGCCGCTTCCTCATATTTGTAGGTCCAGCGTCCGTAATAGGTCAGGGCCCGTCCGCCGAAAAGGTTTGCCTCCGCTTCGGTCGCCGGCGGATCGTTAACCATTATCACGAGCACTTTCCCGCGATAATCGGTTGCCGGGCCGCTGTAGTCGCTCCAGTTATAAAGTGGAGCATCAATGCCGTAGCCCGCAAACACAAGCTCCGAATCGACCCCAACGCTTTCCTTTTGAGCACTCGTGGTCGCCACGAATTCATCGCCGAATTTGAAGGACTGTATACCCCCCGACCCTGAAACCTGCAGCACCGTGTTTGGGTCCGCTTTGACGCCGACCATCTTCACGTTCTGGAAATAGCTTTTCCCGTTTCCAGGCCTGACGCCTGCCGCCTTCATTTCTTCGGCGATGTACCGCGCTGCCCGCATGCCACCCGCTGTTCCCGGGCCGCGTCCTTCAAAGTCGTCTGCCGAAAGTCGAATCACCCTCTGCCGCATCTTTTGGGCGTCGAAGTGTTTTGAAAAATCCTGGGCCAAGCCGGCCTGAGCCGCGAACGCGAAAAGCAGGAAAAAGCTGACTATTCTCTTCATGTTGATGTAAATGTTCAAGAGTTGCGGGGCAAACATCTAAAGTATTTCCTAAAGTAATTACCCCTTAATGAGCGACATTGCTTCGGCCCTGGTTCTCGGATCTTTTCGAAATCCACCCAATACTGCCGAGGTAATGGTGATCGCACCCGGCTTTTTCACTCCGCGAAGTGTCATGCAAGTATGTTCCGCTTCGATCACGACCATCACCCCGATCGGGTCTAGTTCCTGGAAAAGTGTGCCGGCGATCTCTTGAGTTAGACGTTCCTGAACCTGCAGCCGATGGGAGAATATTTCCGCGATTCGTGCGAGTTTTGATAGACCAACTATCCTGCCGCCTTTTGGAATGTAGGCGATGTGGCATTTCCCCACAAACGGAGCAAGGTGGTGTTCGCAAACAGACGCGATCGAAATGTCCTTTACGATCACCATCTCATCATGCGAATCGCCCGGCAGCGGAACAATGTGCTCTTTCGCGTCTTGCCACATCCCCTCGGTGAGTTCGACGTAGAAATCGGCCACACGATCCGGGGTCTTCTGAAGTCCGTCGCGATCCGGGTTTTCGCCCATGCCCTCAAGCATCATTCGAACACCCGCTGCGATCTTTTCCCGATCCACTTTACTTTCGCTATTCGTCAATTGCTGTTATTCCCTTTATTTTCTTAATTTGATTGTACGGTCGAGTCGTCAATCCCGCGATCCCGCACCGTCTCCATTACGGTCTTTACCGAAACGCCGCTTGCCGCCGCTGCGGCCTTTATGTCTTCGAACTCCGGACGAGAGTTGACCGGCTCATCACCAATAAAAGCCGTCTTTACGCTGATCTGACCAAACTTGGTTTCCATGGACTCGAATTCGCGTTTTAAACTGTTTCGCTCGATCCGCTGGATGCGCACGCCAATCGTAGAAGTCTCACGGTATAAGAGTTCGATAAATCTCTGTTCGTCATCTACCGTGCAGAGCAACGACACTTTCGTCGCTGGCCGATTCTTTTTCATTTGAATAGGAGTGAACCAGCAATCCAGAGCACCTGATTCCAACGACGTATCCATGAAATGCCCCAGGATCTGCGGTGACAAGTCGTCGATATTTGTTTCAAGAAGGGACAGGACCTCGATTTCGCTCCTTTTGTCTTGAGGCTTTGCTTCACCAATCATTACACGGAGTACATTGGGAAATTTTTCATAAGTCCGCGTACCCGCTCCGTAACCAGCTTTTTCAAGTGTTAGTTCAGGTAGGGCACCGTAACTTTTACATACAGTTGCTATTATGGCTGCGCCGGTCGGGGTGATTAATTCTCCGGTTATGTCTGCGGAATAGAATGGAATGCCCCTTAACAATTCCACGACCGCTGGCGGAGGCACAGGGAACTTTCCGTGAGCCATTTCAACGAACCCGCTTCCAACGTGAATCTTCGAACACGCGAACTGTTCGATTCCTAGCATTTCGAAACCAATGCATGAGCCCACAATATCTATAATTGCGTCCAGCGCACCGACCTCGTGGAAGTGCACCTTAGCCATCTCGATACCGTGGACGGCCGCCTCCGCCTCGGCCAGCTTTCGAAAGATCGATAAAGATCTTTCCTTAATTTTATAGGAAAGTTTCGAGTCGTTTATGATTCCTTCGATCTCGGGCAGGTGACGGTGTTTTTTCTCGTCTGGAATAACAACATCAACGTGTGTGGAAGAGATGCCAGAACGATTGACCTTTTCTACTTTAAGTTCGAATTCGGGTAGCTTCAGTTTCTGAAGTTCCGATTGCAAGGAGCTTTCATTGACCCCGGCCGCGATAAGAGCACCAAGAATCATGTTGCCGCTAGCCCCGGCGAAACAGTCAAAATACAAAGTTCTCATCAAACAAAAGTGTATCGTTTTGCGGCATTTATTAAAAATCTGACGTGCCGGCATCATGTTGATACAAGCTTCAGAAAATATACGCGTATGCTGTCAGGGATAACTTTATGAAATTTCTCTCCAAGATCGTGGCTATCACCGCTCTGTTCGCCTCTACCAACATTTTCGCTCTGGCCGACACTCGGATCCGCTTCGCCAAAGGCCGGACGTCGGCCACCGTCACCGGCCGCGTAGCGAATGGCGGACGAGTCTGCTACTTCGCCGGAGCTCGCCCCGGGCAGCAGTTTACCGCCACCGTCAGTTCACGGAGCGGCAAGGTCGTTATATTCGAAAGCGGCGAGACCAGCTATAACTACGAGGTCGAAACCCGTGGTGATCAATCAGTATGCGTGGATAATCTTGCCGGGGCCACCTCATATTCTCTGACGGTTTCAATCCGATAGACCTTTGCTTTGGCTTTAAGTTTGTCGAGAACGTATAATTTCGGTTTCGATTTCATTGGAAATCATTAATCGTAATGACGTTATCCGAACTGCAATCCGTACTTCGCGACAAGGTACGCGAAGCCGCCCGATCCAATTTCGAGATCACGCTCGATCAGGTCGTTGCCGAGGTTCCGCCTAAAACAGAGCTTGGCGACATGGCTTTCCCGATTGCGTTTGAGCTCGCCAAGCAGATCAAACAGGCCACCGGCGAGAAACAGAACCCCAGGAAAATTGCCGAAACTTTGAAAGCCGTGCTCGAATCTCTGGAATGGGTCGACCGTGCGGAGGTCGCCGGGGCCGGTTACCTAAACGTCTTTTTCGACCGGGCTCGATTTCTCGCCGAGAATCTCGATTCTTTACCGCTTCCTTCTTTGAACAAGGCGGAGGACATATCGTCCCCAAAGGTTTGCGTCGAGCACACTTCGGTCAATCCGAACAAGGCGGCACATATCGGACATGTTCGCAACTCGGTGATCGGCGATACGTTCCAGCGCATTCTAAAAGCGACCGGCAAGCGTGTGGAGGTTCAGAATTACATCGACAATACGGGAGTTCAGGTAGCGGACGTGGTGGTGGGCTTTATTTACTTCGAAAACAAGGACCTTGGGGCAATAAAGGATCTTGATAAACAGCTCCGTGAGGAAGGCAAAACATTCGATTACTACTGCTGGGACCTCTATGCCAAGGTCGGCCAGGAGTATCAAACCGATGAGGACCTTAAATCGAAACGAGCCGAGGTGCTGCGCCTTATAGAAGAAGGGAATAATTCTACGGCTGAACTCGCCGATTACGTCGCCACGCGAAACGTCGAATGCATTACGAAAACGATGGAACGGTTCTCCATTCGCTACGACCTGTTGCCGCGCGAATCGGAAATACTCCACCTCCAGTTCTGGAACAAAGCCTTTGAGCAGATGAAGGAACGCGGCGTTATCCATTATGAGAGCGAGGGCAAGCACGCCGGGTGCTGGGTAATGCCGTTCGAAGAGCATTCCGGAAACGAGGAGCATGAGGCGGATAAGATCCTCGTGCGTTCCAATGGTACTGTCACCTACACCGGCAAGGACATCGCGTATCAAATGTGGAAGCTCGGCGTGCTCGGGATGGATTTTTACTACAAGCCGTTCTTCAAATACGCCGATGGAAAGGATATCTGGATTACGACGGCGAATAGAGACGACAATGTCGCCCATGAGCAAGAGTTTGGCCACGGGTCGACCATCTATAACGTAATCGATTCGCGTCAGTCGTACCCGCAGGAGATCGTAAGAAAGGGCGTTGCAGCCATCCACCCGGAGATCGGCGAACGCGGAAGCGTGCACCTGTCTTACGAAATGGTCGCTCTCTCGCCCGCCGCTGCCCAGGAACTCGGTTTCGAAGTATCTGAAGACGATCGCAAGAAGCCTTTCATCGAGATGAGCGGTAGAAAGGGGCTAGGCGTTAAAGCTGACGACCTGATCACGCGTCTCGAAGAGAAAGCCTTAGAGGAAGTCGAATCGCGGCATCCCGATTCGCCCGGCGACGAAAAACGCTTTATTGCACACCAGATCGCGGTAGGGGCCCTTCGTTACTTCCTGTTAAAATTTACGCGGAATACGGTGATCGTTTTTGACTTCAAAGAGGCGTTGTCTTTCGAAGGCGAGACGGGCTGTTTTTGCCAATATTCGGCGGTAAGAGCGAATTCGATCTTCAGGAAGCTGAATGAGCGAGGGGCAGAACTTGGATCTGACTCATTATCAGATACCCGCAAAATAAGAGAGGTTTTCTCTTCCGAAACAGGTTCAGACATTTGGTCGATGCTGGTTTTGGCTTCACGGTTAAATGAAACGGTCGAGGCGGCGGCGGCTCAAAACGAGCCGGCGATCCTCGCTAAATACACATTCAACCTCGCGAAGGCTTTCAACCTTTTCTACCACAACCACAAAATCATCGCGGAAACGGACCCGATTAAAAGATCGATGTTAATCGAGGTCGCAGATTCTGCGAGAAAAGCTTTGACTTCTGCTCTCGATACGATGGGGATCGAGGTGCCAGAGAAGATGTGATTGACATGGGCCAAATGATTCTGTTACAAATTACTTCAATGTTTGACCGCACTCACGGACACGTTGCAGAAAGCTGGCGGAACCACTTCGCCTGGCACTGGCGTGTCGTGCGTGCGGCTGTCGAATCGATCGAGAGAAACTCATAGGGTTTAACGCTCCTTTCCCAGGACGAATCGATCACGATAAATGCCGCTCTAATTAAGGGCGGCATTTTTGTTTTTTTAACCAATGACAGATTTCGAGATATTCCAAGAAAAGGCGAAGACTGTGAACGTGGTCCCGGTCGTTGAAACGCTGTCCGCAGACCTTCTGACACCGCTGGCCGTATATCTGAAGCTATCCGCAGACTCCGATAGTTCCTTTCTGCTCGAATCGGTCGAGGGCGGTGAAACGCTTGCGAGGTATTCATTCATCGGTGCCGATCCGATTTTCACCGCGGTCGGTAACGATATCAGCGTCAGCATTTCTAACGCATCGGGCACCACCGAACACTCAGTCTCCATGATCCGTTTCCTGCGCGAGCATTTCGGCAGATTCAGCGTTTATCAGGACGAATCGCTCCCAAGTTTTGTAGGCGGTGCGATCGGCTCGATGAATTTCGGATGTTCATCGTGGTTTGAACCATCGCTGAAGAGGTCGGGCGAAACGGACGACGAAGCATCAATGATGTTTTTCCGGTCGATTGTCGCATTCGACCATGCCAAGCAGGTCATTCAAATCATTTCGCTCGCGTTTACGGATGAGGCTGAAGGCGATGTTGAACACCTTCAAAGCCTTTTTCATTCCGCGACGATTCAGAATGAGCAGATCCGGCAACGACTGGAAAACGGAGCGGCTCGGCTACCCGAACGGACCAGCGGATTTTCGTTGGAGCAGGCAACTTCAAACTGGGAACGCACTTCTTTTGAGAACGCTGTAACGGCGGTAAAGGAACTTATCACCGCTGGGGAAGCCTACCAGGTTGTGATCTCGCAATGTTTCTCAAAACCGACGAACGCCTCGCCGGTAGCAATCTATCGAGCGATCCGCTCACTCAATCCGTCGCCGTATATGTTCTTGATAAAGTTAGCTGACAAAGCCGTGATCGGAGCATCTCCGGAAATGCTCGTGCGAGTGAGGGGCCGCGACGTCGAGTACCGCCCTATCGCCGGCACACGGCCGCGCGGGAAAACTGCCGATGAGGATGTAAGGCTCGCGGAGGAAATGCGTGCCGACCGAAAGGAAGTAGCTGAACATTTGATGCTGGTTGATCTTGGCCGAAACGATTTGGGACGCGTAGCCGAATACGGAAGCGTCAAGGTCGATGGCCTTATGCACGTCGAGAAATATTCCCATGTCCAGCACCTTGTTAGTTACCTTTCGGCGAAGCTGCGGGTTGGTTTCGACCGCTTCGACGCCCTAGCTTCATGCTTCCCTGCCGGTACTGTTTCCGGAGCGCCGAAGGTGCGAGCGGTCGAGATCATTCGAAGCCTGGAACCAACCGTGCGAGGTGTATACGCGGGTGCGGTCGGGTATTTCGATTATGCCGGCAACATGGACACCTGCATCGCGATCAGGACGCTGGCCCTGGAAGGCGGTATCGCTAAGATCCAGGCCGGTGCGGGCATTGTGGCGGATTCGATCCCGGAGCTCGAATATCAGGAAACGGTAAATAAGGCTCGAGCGATGATCAAAGCGGTCGAGATCGCAGAGGTAAGTTAGATCAGAAATTTAATTGATGTCCGTTTCGATCTTAAACAAATTACTTGAAGATTTTAGTTCGGGACGCGAAATGGCACCGGAGCATGTCGAACAGGTTTTGGACACCTTAATAGCGGAAGACGACGAGTCGATCTTACGAGACGTTTTCGTTGCCTGGAACAGAAAAGGAATTGAAGAGAACGAGATCTACGAAATCGCGAAGATAATGCGCGGGCGGATGAAGCGCGTGAACGCAGCACATGAAACGTTCGTAGACATCGTGGGGACGGGCGGAAGCAAAGCGAAAACGTTCAATGTTTCGACGGCCGCTTCGTTCGTTGTCGCAGGAGCGGGAGTGCCGGTCGCGAAGCACGGGAACAAGGCCGCAACCAGCAACTCCGGCAGTGCCGATGTGCTCTCCGAATTGGGCATCGATCCGGCTGCAGACGCGGAGATTGCGGAACGCTGTCTGAACGAGATCGGGATATGTTTTATGTTCGCGCCGAATTATCACAGGCTATCGCCCACACTCGGGAAGGTACGCCGCAGCCTCGGCTTCCCTACCATTTTTAACTGCGTGGGACCGCTTTGCAATCCGGCATCGGCACCGCACCAGCTTATCGGGGTGTGGGATATAAAACTTTTACCGAAAATGGCCCGTGCGCTAAAGCGTTTAGGTACACAGCGATCATTGGTCGTCCATGGCGAAAGCGGACTCGACGAAATCGCGCTTCAAGGGGCCACGACGGTTGCCGAAGTCACGGGCGAAAAGGTACGAATCTTTGAACTCTCGCCATTCAGTTTTGGGCTTGGCGAATCGAGCAACGGCGATATTCGCTCCGTAGATTCTGTTCACAGCGCTGGAATGATCCGGAATGTGTTGTTGGGGAAAGCTCAAGATCAAGCCGCCGAGGACATCGTCGTTATCAACGCGGCGGCGGCGCTGTTCGTTTCGGCCGCGGCGGGCAGCCTCACGGAAGGCGTCGCGCTCGCCCGGCAAAGCTTGCGAGACGGCAATGCTCATAGAAAATTGGAGGAATTGGCTTCGGCCGTGCCTGCATGAAAGGAACAATTTTAGAAAAGATCGTTGAAACAAAACGCAAACGTGTTGCGGCGGCGAAAGCGGCCGTCGACAAAGGCAAACTTATCGCAAAAGCCAGTGTTCACGCTTTGTCTGAACCGCACCGTTTACGCTCTGCCCTTTCTGACAAGGGTAAGATCAATATCATTGCGGAATTCAAAAGGGCTTCGCCGTCCAAAGGGATAATCAACGATTTGCTCAATCCTGCCGATGTCGCAAGAATGTACAAATTGGGGGGTGCGGCGGCCATCTCTATCCTAACCGAGGAGGACCATTTCGGAGGCTCCCTGGACGATCTGCGGGCTGTACGTGAGGTCGTTGATCTTCCGATTCTCCGCAAAGACTTTATTTTCGACCCGTTTCAGGTTTATGAAGCCGCCGCGGCGGGAGCCGACGCCATCCTTTTGATCGCCGCGATGCTCGACGATTCCCAGTTATACGATCTTGAGGCTTTGGCAGAGGACGAACTTGGGTTGGATGTACTTATCGAGGTGCATACATTAGAAGAATTGCGACGCCTCAAAGATTCCGGTGCGAAACTGATCGGCGTCAACAACCGCGATCTTCATTCTTTTAATGTTTCGTTGGATGTCTCGCGGGAACTAGTGAAACACTCTACGCCCGGTTCATTGTTGGTGACTGAAAGCGGTATCGCTACTCGGAAGGATATTCTGGAATTGAAAGAACTCGGATATTCCGGGTTCTTGATCGGTGAAACGCTGATGCGGAGCGGCGATCCGGCAACGGAATTGAGGCGATTGAATGACCAAAGTTAAGATCTGCGGTATAACAAATCTCGAAGACGCCTTGCTCGCCTCCGACATTGGAGCCGACGAGCTCGGGTTCAATTTCTATGAAAAGAGTAAGCGATATATCGCGCCGAAGTTTGCACGCGAGATATCTGATGAATTAGACAGTTCGGGGATCGTCGGCGTTTTTGTAAATGAACCTATAGGGAGCCTCTTGGAAATTGTCGATATTGTGGGGCTGGATGGAATTCAACTGCACGGGGACGAAGACCTGAGCTACGTTTCGGAGCTACAGCAACGAACTAAAGCTTTCGTTATAAAGGCATTTCGCATGGCGCCAAAATTCAACGTTGGGGAGGTTATGGACTGGCCACTAGACTTCCCTCTTTTTGATACTCATTCCCCGCAGCAATACGGTGGCACTGGTGAAATATTTGATTGGGAAGAACTTGGCAGCGAAATTGTCCTCTGGTTTCCGGATAATGCTTATCTTGCCGGCGGACTCACCCCAGCTAACGTTGCCGAGGCGGTCCGCATCGTTCAACCTTATGCCGTCGATGTCGCCAGCGGTGTCGAATCGGAACCAGGAAAAAAGGATGCGGAAAAACTGAAGGCGTTCATCGAGAACGCGAAGAACGCATGACAAGTTACGAACCAAACGAACAAGGATACTGGGGCGAATACGGCGGAAGATATGTCCCGGAGACGCTGGTCGCTCCTTTGGATGAGCTGACCGAATCCTATTTCACATATCGTGACGACTCCGGCTTTCGCGCCGAGTTCGATGCTTTGATGAAAGACTTTGTCGGTCGGCCGAGTCCGCTCTATTTTGCTGAGCGTCTAACAGCGGAACTTGGCGGAGCAAAGATCTATTTGAAACGCGAAGATTTGAATCATACCGGTGCGCACAAGATCAACAACTGCGTCGGGCAGATCTTGCTTGCTCGCCGGATGGGCAAGAAACGCATTATCGCTGAAACCGGTGCGGGCCAGCACGGCGTTGCGACCGCCACGGTTTGCGCCCATTTCGGACTCGAGTGTGTCGTGTACATGGGCACCGAAGATATGCGTCGGCAGGAGCTGAACGTTTTTCGGATGCGGCTGCTGGGTGCCGAGGTTCGAGGCGTAGAATCGGGCTCAAAGACCTTAAAGGACGCCATCAATGAGGCACTTCGTGACTGGGTAACGAACGTGGAAACCACCTACTATCTCCTGGGTTCGGCCCTGGGCCCGCACCCGTACCCGCTGATGGTTCGGGATTTTCAAAGTATTATTGGCCGTGAGACACGCGAGCAGATTATCGAAAAAGAAGGGCGGCTTCCCGAAATGCTGATCGCCTGCGTGGGCGGCGGATCGAACGCTATCGGCCTGTTTCATGATTTTCTAAACGACGAGCAAGTAAGGATGATCGGCGTTGAGGCGGGCGGTACAGGCAGTGAACTGGGCAAACACGCCGCACGTTTTATCACCGGTGCTTCGGTGGGGATTCTTCAAGGCACGAAGAGTTACCTGCTCCAAAATGAACAAGGCCAGATCGCCCTTACGCATTCCGTTTCCGCAGGGCTCGATTACGCCTCCGTCGGGCCGGAACATTCGTTCCTGCACGATCGCAATCGCGCTGAATATACGTCGGTGACGGATGACGAGGCACTGAAGGCGTTTCAACTTTTATCGGAAACAGAGGGCATAATTCCCGCCCTTGAGTCCGCTCACGCGATCGCTCAGGTCGTGAAAACTGCCCCTGAATTACCGCGACATTCTGTGATAGTTGTTAATCTTTCGGGTCGCGGTGATAAGGACGTAAATACGGTAGCGGAAGTGTTGAAACGGGCTGAACCATCTGAAAAGGGTATTGAATAATCGATCTACCATGCGTAACCAATGAATCGGATCACACAAACCTTCGAAAGACTCAGAGCTACCGGCCGACGGGGATTCATACCCTTTGTTTCGGCCGGCGATCCCGACCTTGAAACATCCAGGCAGATTGTCCTCGCGCTCGCAAGAAACGGTGCCGACATAATAGAACTTGGAGTTCCCTTCACCGACCCCATGGCCGACGGGCCGACGATTCAGGCCTCGTCGCAAAGAGCGCTGGAAAAAGGTGCGAGACTGGATGATATTCTCCGGATGGTTAGCGAAGTGCGAAAGGAAACTGACGTCGCATTGGTCCTTTTCAGCTATCTCAACCCGCTTTATCGTTTTGGATTCGAAAAATTGGCAGCCGACGCCGCTGATGCAGGCGTTGATGGTGTTCTGGTCACCGACGCGGTTGACGAGGTCGCCTTTGTTATCTCGCAGGTTTTGAATAGCCGGGGCCTCGATCTGATCTCTCTTATTGCTCCGACGACGAGTGACGCTCGTCTCGAACGAATCGCAGCATGTGCCCGCGGATTCATTTACGCCGTCTCTAGGGCCGGTGTCACCGGCACGCAGTCGGAGACGAGCGCTTCAGCGGAAGGTCTGGTCGCAAGGGCTCGCAAATTTTCCGATCTTCCGATCGCGGTCGGCTTCGGGATTTCGACTCGGCAACAGGTCGAAGAAGTCTGGAGATACGCGGATGCGGCCGTCGTCGGATCGGCGATAGTTGCAGAGATCGAGCGGTCAATTCCGAACGGGAATGCCGTCGAGAGAGTGACGGACTTCGTCCGCGGCCTGCTTCCCACGGTTGCAAACGGAACCGCAGAAATCTAGAGTTTTAGTTTTGTCGAATTAAGTTAAGGAATATTTATGCTGATCGTAATGAAACCCGATGCCTCCGAGTCCGATGTGGACCGCGTTATCGAGGTCATCGAAAAACTCGGACTTCGGGGCCACACCCTTCCCGGCGAGAACCGGACCGCCATCGGTATAACCGGAAACAAAGGCTCCCTTGATCCCGCGCACTTCGAGAATCTACCGGGCGTGGCCGACGCCATTCGGGTCACTAAACCGTACAAGCTCATCTCCAAGGACCTGCGTCCGGAGAAATCCTCGATCAAGATAGGAAACGCGTATATCGGTGACGGTTCGCTCGCTGTTATCGCGGGACCTTGCGCCGTGGAGACGGCCGATCAGGTGTTTAAGGCCGCAGAGGTCGTAGCGAGGAGCGGCGCCAAGTTCTTTCGTGGGGGAGCTTTTAAGCCTCGAACGTCACCTTACGCATTTCAGGGCAAAGGCGAAGACGGGTTGAAGATACTCGCGGATGTTCGCGACCAATTCGGCCTGAATATCGTGACCGAGGCGATGGACGAGCGCGGTATAGACCTTGTCGAAAAATACGGCGATTGCATCCAGATCGGGGCGCGGAATATGCAGAATTTTTCGCTTCTTAAGTATGCCGGTCAAACGCGAAAGCCGATACTTCTGAAACGAGGGCTCTCCGCCACACTTGACGAATTTTTGCTTGCGGCCGAATACATCATGTCCGAGGGCAATTACGACGTGATCCTTTGCGAACGCGGAATCCGCACCTTCGCCGATCATGCCCGAAATACCCTGGATATTTCCATCGTTCCGGCGGTCAGACGCCTCTCGCATCTTCCAATCATCATCGATCCTTCGCATGCTTCCGGCCATAATTACATGGTCGAACCGCTCGCGAGAGCCGGCGTCGCAGTAGGTGCTGACGGCCTTATAATCGAGGTACATCCATGTCCCGAGGAAGCGTTATGTGACGGCGCACAGGCACTTACGCTGGTCCAGTATGAAGAACTGTTTTCACAGATCCGAAAACTGCACCAAGCTTTAAATCCGCAGGAAGTTTCCGATAACGCATTGAATCTACAAGAGTTAACCGTTTAAAACGAGATGATCCGCCGATGTTCCCGAAACACCGGCGGATCTGGTTTACGTCCGACGCCTTTTGCCTATCTCGCCAAACGATTCTTCAGTATACCATAGATTTGAACGTTGCAACATATAATTGCTGCAACAATTAACAGCGTCATCGGCACAAACCGGAATGCCTCCGGCAATAGAACTCCAACAGCCTGCCCGAACATCAAACCCAAGGTCCCACCGGTTAATGCGACAAGACCGCGGCCCGCCAACCACCGACCGAAATTTCTGTTCGCCCCCGAGAACGGAAGAAAATAAGGCAGAACAAGAAAAACAGCGAGTGTTACTAGAGAAAGGCTAAATGTGAAATCCCACGAGATAGCACTTTGCCCCAAATCCATAGCGAGGAAAAACAGAACAAACGTGGTATCAAGCATAAACGCGTTTGTCGTTTCTTCTATTTTACTTACTGTTTCCGAAACACTCAGGGTCGGTTCGGTGAACATCGCCGCATTGCTGATGTTTTGCATTTGATTCCTTATTGAACTCGTGCTGATTACTAACGCTTCTTCGCCGGGCCGCTGAACTGCTTATACGCGACGCGGAACAGCTCAGAAAGAGCGTTCGCCGTCTCGGGCGTAAGGTTCTTGTCGGCTCGGAGATGAGCTTCCACGATCTCCGGGGTTGCCTCGTGAGGAAAATAAATTACAGGCTCAACATCCGCAGCGGAGGCCTGCTTGTTCATTACCCGATCGATCGGCATATCTAGCCAACCAGTCAGACGGGCAATGTTATCGGCATCCGGTTTGCCGGTGCCGTTCTCGATCCGCGAAAGTGTCGATGCCGAAACCCCCGTTACATCCGCCACATCGCGCAAGCTAAGGCTGAGTTCCTCGCGGCGTCGTTTTATCGCCTGGCCGAGTTCCTGTGTCTTCACGAAATTGTCATTTCTAAATGCCATTTTCTTGTTCTCCCTATCCCAACTCAATCGAGTGCATTGAGTGCACTTTTCATTTCATGGATAAAACATAGCACAAGAACATTTTCTATGCAACACCAAATTTCATACTTGCAACAAATAAATTGTTCTGATATCATGTTTCATAGATGGCACGACCGCAAATCGACTTAATGTGCCAAACGTAGTGATTGAAATAGTTAGAAGCTGAGCGGTGCATCCTGAAACACCGCGAACAGGTTCAAGTTAGGGCGAAGAAGACCCCGATGTCAGGATCCGGGGCTATTTAGATTCTCCACCTTGCTTGATCGGTGAAACAAGAAAGGAGTTAGTAATGAGATCACAAAACGAAACGAAGCCGAAAACGAACGGCGTAGAAACCAGCGATCCGGAGACGAGCAACGTGCTCGATTTTACGGCCACGCTAAAGGAATTGAGAAAGAACGTCGACCCGCACCTGGTCCGCCAGCGTGAAGGATGGCGCGACCGGAACGGGAACGTTCAAACTGTAGATTATGTCGAATGGCACACGGTTGCGGATATTTTAGACGAAACCGCACCCAACTGGGCTCATTCGATCAAGGATATTCGCGAGATGGGCGATTTCATGGTCGTCACGGTGGCGATCACGATCGATGGGGTTACCCGTGAAGGTATCGGGACCGGCCCCAGCCGGAACGAGATGGGTATCAAAAAGGCTGAGCACGATGCTCTGAAACGTGCCGCGGTCAAATTCGGTATCGCACGCGAACTGTATAAGAAGGAATTTGACGCGATCGAGCGCGGGAGCGAGGCTCCGGAAGACGTCCGACCTCAACCGCCCGCTTCGAACGGCGTGGCCGCCAGCAACGGCGGCGGTGCTAAATTCCCTTCCAACCCGGTATCGCAAACGCTGGCGGATATGCTGACCACCAAGCAGCTCGGTATGATCCGGGCGGTTGCCAGGGAGGCGGGCGTGGATGCAGATGAGGAATGTTCGGCAGTGATGAACTGCCAGGTTACCGAACTCTCGCGTCGTGCGGCGTCGGCCTTGATCGATCACCTTCGCGATTTGCAGGAAAAGCACAGCCCGATGCGCCGGGCTAGCTAAACAGGCCCTCTCCAAAGAAGTTTTGAGTTGTGAAACCCGTCTGGGCCGTTCCGTAACGGCCTGCAAAACTCCCACTCACAACTCAAAACTCTCGCCTCCTTCTCCGTTTACTCACACCACGAATAGTGCTAACATTCGCACAATCCTAAAGGGCAATTGTTACCCTGCATTCCGTTCGGGAAATTTGGGTTTATTACAAATATATATAAGCATTCCTTCGAATTTGAGGGGCTTGGCGGCGCATGGTCGGGAAGCATCCGATTGTATGTGGCCTGGAATCCCGGAAAACCCCGTCTTGAATCGAACGGGAAGGCATTCGCGTCCGAACGGATCGGCGGGCAGTTTCCAAAGGTCGCAAACACCTCGGTGCTTGTCATCAAACGCCGGGAAGGCGGTATCATAATTGACGATGATGAAACGACCAACGCGGTCGACGTTTTTCGGGCCGATTCCCGGCTCGTTGCACAGTTGATGATCTGTGAGGGCAAAGAGTATGCGGACGGCGGCGTCTCTGTAAATGGCTCTTATACAGTCGAGGCGTACCCGGGCTTGGCGAATTGAGATTATTCCCAATGGGGATTCTTTCCGGTATAAAATGTGAAACGTATCGCCTGAGGGTGAGGAAGATATCGCGGTCGAATGGAACTGTAACGGACTTGATCGGTTAGGTGTGTTAAGGTGAGGTTTGCGGTCGAAAACCTATTATTAGTTCTCGCCGTTGCTTCAACGGCGTTCCCTCAAATTTCAAAATCAGAAAATTCCGAGAAGAGCGATGACGCTCAAGAGATACGAAGATCGATGATTGAGATCGAGCGTGCATTCGTCTCTCGCGACCCGGAACCGTTCGATCGCCTCTTCATTGAGGGGTACGTGAACATCCGGGAAAAGCCCGTTTTCAATTACCGCGACCAACTCGCCGCTATGGTGCGGTGGGACGCAGCCGCGATTAAATCGGGAAAGAAACTGGATTTTGAGACGCTTTCGTATGAAAGCGATGTACCGACGATCAGCCTGTATGGCGATTCCGCTATTGTCACAACCCAGAAAAAGAATCTATGGCGCTACAAAGATGACAAATGCCTAACGCACTATCAATCGACCGAGTTATGGCTGAGGATGGAAGGCCGTTGGAAGGTTGCCGCGGGGCACGTCTCGACCATTCAATGCGAACCTCTACCCTGGAATCCACCGCACCCGGCCGTTGCACCTATCCGAACACTTTCGAAACCCATTCAATACATTTCGACGAGTACGGAGACAGAGCTGCGCGAGCTGCTGAGCAAACTTAATGACGCCGGTCTACGGACGGACAGCAATACTGACGCATTCACCGCTAAATACATTTCGACTGAAGTGAAGGGCGTGGTCACCAACGATCGTTCGACCCTGCTAAGCACATTAAAGGTCCCCACGATGCGGAACCGGGAGAGGTACCGCGATGACGAAATTTTCCTGAGTTTCGGAAGCGCCGCGATGTAC
>Ga0307410_10000234_pt1 | contig 20907 bp, 20 predicted proteins | sample 322Ometagenome_3_FD_203707 | JGI IMG/M metagenome (GOLD analysis project Ga0307410, IMG submission 203707) | Maize rhizosphere microbial communities from greenhouse at UC Davis, California, United States - 322HYB-O-3 | ecosystem: Host-associated > Plants > Roots > Rhizosphere > Soil | place... | reverse complement strand
TGATCCGCGTCGACAGCGAAGTGGGACGAGGAACGACCTTCACGGTCGAGTTGCCACATAAGCTGCCCACCAATAATTCCATTACAACAATGGAAGATGAATACCACTCTCACAATAACTCAGAGGTACAAAATGCATTCGCAATATAAGATCTTATGCGTTGACGACGAAACGGCTAACCTACGTCTCCTCGAGCGGCTTTTCCGAGATTCGTACGAGGTTTTCACAGCCGCAAGCGGGCCAGAGGGACTCGAACTGCTTGAAGTTCACGACTTCGCCCTGATAGTTTCGGACCAACGGATGCCCGGGATGACCGGTATAGATTTTTTAAAACGGGCGGCGGAGATCCGACGCCAAACGGTTCGCATAATGCTCACCGGCTACACGGACGCGGGAACACTTGTTGAAGCGATAAACTCGAGCGTTGTGTACAAGTACGTCACCAAGCCCTGGATCAATGAGGATCTGGCGGCGACAGTGAAGCGTGCCCTTCAGCATTACGAAACTATGAAAGGGCAGCGGCAGCTGCAGCTTCAGAACGAGCGGCTTCAATCTTCACTCATAGCCGCCCGCGACGCCTTCGTCGAGGTACTTATGCAGCGGCTTGACCAGAAGGATCCGCTCGCTCGCGGGCATGCGGAGCGGATTCGGGATCTATCCGTCTCGATCGGTGAAGCTCTTGATCTCGAAAGGCCAGAGATCGATAAGCTCGGATTGGCGGCCTATTTGCACGAAACCCCATTGATAGGCCTTACGAACGAATCCCTACATAAATACGAGGGATTCTCCGACCGGGATTATCGCTTTATTGAGAGTTGCTTTGAGGACGGCTTGGAACTCTTCGAGCGGGTCCGCGATCTCGATGAGGTGGCTTCGGTGCTTAGGTTCCAATTCGAACACTTCGATGGCACGGGGTATCCGCATGGCTTCGCTCACGACCAAATTCCACTTAACGCCCGGATCCTCGCGGTAGCCGATGCATTCGATACTATGACCAGCCCCAGAAACGGATCTCCCGAATTCTCAGTCGAAAAGGCCCTCAGATCCCTGTTGGGCAAATCCCATCGGCAATTTGACGGTGAAGTGGTCAACAAACTCTGCGATCTAAAGGCCAGTGAACAGCCTATGTGCGAAACAGAGTTGGATTTGGAGCTAGTGTCCGTTTGACCAGCGTTGGGTTGAAGATTTCGGAAGAGCGAGGCCCTGCGGCTTCTCGCTCTTTTTTTGTTCGTAAAGGGTTTCCTGAGCGCGAAGGTCGATCGACTTTGCGGAACTCGATCCCCTAATGCTTCGTACCATGAGACGGAGTTCAGCAAAATGAAATTTGACCTAGATCGCTCGGTGGAAGTATTGACCTCTACACCGACCACACTTCGGTCGATGCTGCTTGGTCTTTCGGGAGAGTGGGCACAAAGCTCGGACGATCCTGATTCGTGGCAGCCATTCGATGTGCTCGGCCACTTGATACACGGAGAGGAAACCGACTGGATACCGCGGGCGAGAATTATCTTGGCACAAGGTTCCGACCGTACTTTCCTGCCGTTTGACCGTGTAGCCCAGTTTGAAAGGTCGAAAGGCAAAACGCTCGTCGAATTGATCGACGAATTTGCCAGGCTTCGAACGGAAAACCTCGAAATCCTGAGATCGTGGGAGCTCGTCGAGGATGAGCTGGATTTGGAAGGCACACACCCGGAGCTGGGCAGCGTTACTTTAAGGCAATTGCTGGCAACTTGGGTCGTGCACGATCTTACCCACGTCCGGCAGATCGCGACCGTATTAGCGCTCAAGTACGATGGGCAGGTGGGGCCGTGGCGGGAGTATCTGTCGATACTAAAATAGGAGGCGTTGGCCTGCCTCCTAAGATTACCTTGCACGTTTGATTCTTTAAGTTAGCTGTTTCCTGCCGACTTACTTCTTTCGCCTGTAACGGTGGTTCCGGGCGTGCCCGTAGTTGTCTCGGTCGCGGATGTGTTGCTCATTGTGTCCGCAGCACCCATCGAGCCCATTGCGCCCCGATTTATTCTGATCCGATTCTCCACGTTATGCACCCCGGAAACGGCCTCCGCGATGTCTTCGGCGAGCCGCTTTTCATATCGGCTGTCGACCGTTCCGGTAAGAACCACCTCGCCCCCGTTCACTTCGACGTCTATGTCCGAAGCATCGATCACGTAGTGGTCCGTAAGGCGGTCATTGATGTCTTCTTTTATCCTGTCATCGGACCGTGTGTAGCCGCGCGGGCCTCTGCCGCGGCGTGATTCGCGTTGGCCTTCTTCCCGGTCGCCACCGCCGAACCACGACGAAACTTCATCGCTCATCCGATCCCACCAGCCTTCGTTCTCGCGGCCACCGCGTTCTTCATAGCCGCCCCGGCCATAACGTTCTCCGCGATCCTGATAATTCTCCCTCGGGTAACTTGATTCACCGCGGGTGGGTTCGTAATTACTTCCCAAACCGCCGCCGCGATAGCCTCCGCCGGTATAGCCACCCATTCCTCCGCCGAACAATCCGCCGCCCCCGTAATATTCACGGCCTCCATAGCCGTATTCGCGGTCGTAATCGCGGCCCGAGACTCCGGAACGGCCGTAACCATAGTCGTAGTCTGAGGCTTCCGATCGGCTGCCTCGCCCGCCCCAATTGTCTTCGATATCGTGGCGCATTGATTCACCGCCACGGCCCTGCCTGCCGTAGCTTTCGCGATCCCCGCGTCCGCCGAATTCTTGCCGACCCGGCCCCTCTCCGGAAGAGCCGCGTTCTTCCCGGCGCCCAGATCCGCGGCCACCGTAACCATATCCCGATCTCTCGTCCTGGCGTTCCCGCCGATCACCGCCCCAGTTAAATTCTCTATCTCTTTGACCCATGATTGCTAAACCTCCGTTTCTTGTCGGTGCTCCGGTTTCCGGATTCCGAGAAGCTAACCTGTACCCGATCAACAAAATTTCCTCTATGCCAGGTTGAATCAATAAGAGCCGATGCTCGGGGGAACAGTTTAAATGTGTGGGCACGTCTGTTTTCTGCGGCTACTTTGGAATTCGATTTACCCGGACTTTCAGGATATCCGTTCACCCAGGCCGATTACTGTATTCCCAAGGACAATCGGACAATTGCGGATCGCTCTGGTTTTACTTTCTGTTGATAAGGCTGGCAGAAAACCCCGCTCCGAATCCGTTATCTATATTAACCACGGTTACATTGGACGCGCAGGAGTTGAGCATCCCAAGAAGAGCAGCAACGCCGCCGAATGATGCACCGTAGCCGATGCTGGTAGGTACAGCGATCACAGGGACGCTCACGAGACCGCCCACCACGCTGGGCAGAGCGCCTTCCATACCGGCGACCACGACGATCACCCTGGACTTCTGAAGTCTTTCGCGCTCCGCGAGGATACGGTGGACACCCGCGACGCCGGCGTCCCAAATCCGCTGCACGCGGTTGCCCATCGCCTCGGCCGTGAGGGCGGCCTCTTCCGCAACCGGGATATCTGAGGTGCCCGCGGTGCACACCGTGACCTCACCGGCGCCGAGGTCCGTCCGGTCACGCAAGACGCGGATCATTTTCGCCGATTCGTGCCATTCAGCGTCTGTGTAAATGTTGCGGATATCGCCATAAACGTCTTTGTTAGTTCGTGTCACCAGGACGTTTGGGGAACGGTCGATGAGTTTTTCGAAGATGCCGCAGATCTGCTCCGACGTTTTGCCCTGGCCGAAGATCACCTCCGGAAATCCCTGCCGCGCGGCGCGACCGTGATCGACCCGCGCGAAGCCGATGTCTTCAAATGATAGATTTTTAAGACGGTCGACGGCGTCATCTTGGTCGAGATCGCCTGTCTTGAATTCGAGGAGTATTTTTTCGATATCTGCCGGGTTCATCATCGACAGATTATCAGAAGCGAAGGATTTTCCCGCAAAGATGAAGAAGCGAGGGCTCAACAAAGAAAAAATGGCGGGAAAACCGTTTCCCGCCGGAGAAGAAGACCATGATCTCGAAGATGAGCTAAACGAAAAAGCTGGCGTACTTGTACAGGGACAAGACTCGAATCAGAATATTGGTGAATAGTTCGCTGCCCGCCGCATTCACCGCTGTCTCGATAATGAATTCGATAACTATCATCTTGCCTCGCCCCTACCGTCCGATTATTTGAAACCTGTTGCCCGTGCCCTGTATTTCGTCAAAGGCTGCCCTTCAATCTAATAACGCGTAGAATCCGTCAAAATCATATCGGCGAATAGCTCTCTTTCTTAATATTCGTTCAAACTATAGAATCTAGATGACCCGATTATGGAATTAACCATCGCGATCACCGGAGCCTCCGGCTCGATCTACGCCCATCGTGTCCTGCAGCTTCTCGCCGCGAGCGGAGTCGTCGAGACGATCAATCTGATAATGTCCGGTACGGCAGCGACGGTCGCACAGGTCGAACTAGGCGTTAATCTGAAAGATCCCACGCCTGCGAAGATCAATGAATGGCTGGGGCTCGGCGTGGAATCCAAGCTGATCCGATACTGGCGGCTGGAGAACCTGGCGGCAAAGCCCTCGTCCGGATCGAACAAGCAGGCGGGTATGATCATCGTACCGTGCTCGATGGGCACGCTCGGCGCGATCGCGAGCGGTGCCGGAACCAACCTGATCCACCGCGCGGCTGACGTTTGTTTGAAGGAGGGCCGAAAACTGGTGCTCGTCCCCCGGGAAACGCCATACAATGCCATCCATCTTGAGAACATGCTGAAACTTTCTCGAGCGGGCGCCCGCATTTTGCCCGCAAGTCCGGGCTTCTATCACCGTCCTAATTCAATTGGGGAACTTGTCGACCATCTTTGCTACCGCATTCTCGATCAGTTCGATATTCCTCATTTGAGCAATACGAAATGGACCGGTGAGGAGGTCCCCGAGGAATAGATGAAGAGTTCATTTTTATTCGGCCTGTTGATGCTAGTGTCGGCTATTGGCGTTTCCGGGCAGGAACGGTATCTGAGATTTTCGGACGATGCTTCGCAGGACGCGGGTTTTCTCGCTTTCAGGAACAAACTCGCTTCGGCCGCTGAGAGTAAGGACGCGAGGTTTATTTACTCGATCGTGGACCCTCAGATTCGGAACGGTTTCGGGGACCGCAACGGGATCGCCTGGTTCAAACGTGACTGGAAACTTGAAAGGACGAACTCCGAGTTCTGGCCGAAGTTTCTCACCGTCATCAAGAACGGCGGCTCGTTTCAGGGTGACGGGGATAAAAAGATGGATCAGTTCGTCGCCCCCTATGTCTACGCGAATTGGCCCGAAGATCTAGATTCTTTTGAGTATTTCGCGATCTTCGGCTCGGATGTGAATTTGAGAAAGTCTCCGGACATCAATGGAGAAATTCTAGGAAAACTGTCTTACAGCATCGTCAGGGTGCAGGAGGAAGAGCTTCCAAAAAGCGGCCGGTCGGGAAATCCCGGGTGGAAACGGATCCGTACCCTAAGCGGCACTGAAGGATTTGTTAAAGAAGAATTCGTACGAAGTTCGGTGGACTACCGCGCCGGCTTCGAGAAAAAGCGCGGCCGATGGGTGATGACGTTTTTTCTGGCGGGCGATTAGAATTGATCTGTGACCAGTGAATTTGCAGATTCTGTCGAACGCTTCTCCAATCGCGTGGAGAATTACGTAAAGTACCGCCCGACTTATCCAAAAGAGGTCCTGGAGCTCTTCACAAATGAGATGGGCCTACGTCCGGATTCGGTGATCGCCGATGTCGGATCGGGTACAGGGATCTCGACTAGAGTCTTCCTCGAAAATGGCAATACGGTTTTCGGCATCGAACCCAATGCCGCGATGCGGCGGGCGGCCGAAGAATTTCTCAGGGAATTCGAGCATTTTCATAGCATTGATGCCACCGCCGAGGCGACCTCGCTGCCGAACGGTTTCGTGGACTTCATTGTCGCCGCCCAAGCCTTTCATTGGTTCGACCCCGCAGGGACGCGGGGGGAGTTTAAACGGATATTGAGATCTGGCGGTTGGGTCGCCCTGATGTGGAACGAGCGGCAGCTAAACACTACGCCGTTCCTGATCGATTACGAAAAATTGCTACTGAAATTCGCGGGCGATTACACAAAGGTTCGCCACGACAACATTACCAAAGACCTTCTTCGAAACTTCTTTCAAGCGGATTTCCGGCACGCAACTTTTGCAAACGCACAGGTTCTGGATTTTGAGGGGTTAAAAGGGCGTGTTTCATCGTCATCTTATATGCCCGCGGCGGCCGATACACGTTACGAGCAGATGGTGGAAGAACTGAAAAGTTTGTTTGCCAAACACGCTCAAAGCGATAAAATAACAGTTTTCTACGATACCAATATTTTCTACACACAGTACTAGTTTTATGGCAGTAAAGGCTGAAGTGACCCCCGCGACCCGCACAATCTCGGTCGCTCATTCGCCAGATTCAGACGACGCGTTCATGTTCTACGGGCTTGCCACAAACAAGCTGGAGACCGATGGCCTGAAATTCGAGCACACCCTGAAGGATATTCAATCGCTGAACGAAGACGCCAAGAACGGCGTATTCGACGTCACCGCGATCTCGTTCCACGCTTACGCCTACGTGGCGGACAAGTACGCCTTGCTTCCCCACGGGGCCAGTATCGGTGACAAATACGGCCCGATCGTGGTCTCGAAGGAACCCCGGAAACTCGAGGAGATCGGGGAGATGACAATCGCTGTCCCGGGTGAATTGACCAGCGCGTTTCTTGCTTTGAGGATCTACAATCCGGATTTTCAATACCAGGTGGTGCCGTTTGACGAGATCATTGACGCGGTCCAGAAGGGAAAGGTTGATGCCGGGCTTTTGATCCACGAAGGGCAGCTATTCTATAAGCAAATGGGCTTGGATAAGGTGCTGGATCTCGGTGAGTGGTGGCACGAGCGTACCGGCCTACCGCTGCCGATGGGCGGAAATGTGATCCGTCGGGATCTCGGCGAAGACCTGATGAAGAAGGTCTCGAAACAACTTCACCGCAGCATAATGTATTCGATGGAGAACCGGGAGGATGCCCTCGCCTATGCGATGCAGTTCGCACGCGACATGGCTCCCGAGCTTGCGGACCGCTTCGTCGCGATGTGGGTAAACGACCTCACGCTCGATTACGGCGAGCGGGGCAAGGAAGGCGTACGACGGTTGCTGAAAGAAGGCTACGAGGCCGGGATCATTCCGCACGAAGTGGATATTCAGTTCGTCGATTAACCGCCAAGAGTAGTAATTAAGCGGGCAGACTTGGGGAAATACGGTGTTTGAAGGAGCCGTGCTTTCAGCCGGTCTGCCCGATTTGCATTTATGAGCCCTCCCGCTTAGGGACTTTGCGAACCAACAAGACCTAAAAGGCATCTATATTGCGAGGAAACGAGATAATAATGATAAATAAGTCCTTTTTTGGTGCGTTTGCGGCAGTTATTCTCTTTACCGCAACTGCCTTCGCCCAGGCTTCGACGATAACACCCGGAAATTTGAGCAAGGCGGAAATCGATTCTATCGTCGCGAAATTTACAGCTAACGAGGCTAACTTTCGCGAGGCCCTGACCGGCTACGTTTTCAACCGTTCAGCCACCGTGCAAACGATAGGAATGGGCGGCCAGGTCACCGGAACCTATAGACGAGATTCGTTCATGACGTTTACGACGGATGGCCAGCGATTTGAGCGCATCACATTTTCCCCGACGTCGTCACTCACGGAGATCTCGATAACACCGGAAGATCTTGAAGATCTGGGGGGGGTCAACCCGTTTGCGCTCGAGCCCCGAAACGTTTCACAGTACAACTTCACTTACCTGGGAAAAGAAAAGATCGATGAGCTGAATCTTCATGTCTTCGAGGTAACCCCCAAGGTGATGCCAGACCCGAAATCGAAGGTTCGACTGTTCACCGGTCGTGTCTGGGTGGATGTCGACGATCTGATGTTGGTCAAGTCGAAAGGGAAGGCCGTGCCCGAAACGAAGCAGAATAAATTTCCGATAGTTGAGACCTGGCGTGAAAACATCGACGGGAAGTATTGGTTCCCGTCCTTTGTCTCCTCTGATGACGAGCTGGTTTTCGACAGCGGACAGGTCGTTAGGCTGAGGATGAGGGTGAAGTACGCAGATTACAAACTTGGAAGAAGCGACGTTATCATCGGCGATGCGGAGGACGTTTCCGACGACAAACCGCAACCGGCTGTGTCGCCGACTCCAAAGAGGCCGTAGTTGTTCCGTTATTGAACGCAAAAAGGACCCGGACTGATCCTGGTCCTTTTTTTATGACTTTCCCGAAGCCAGCACCCCGGCAATGGCCCCACGAGTTTCCATTAGAATTTCTGAAAGCCCCCGACGCTCAGTCCGAATCGGCGGGAGCAGGACCATTTCTATAGTTCCGGGGTAATAGACACCTGTCTTTTTCCCCATCATTTTGTCCGTGTTCTTGAACGCGACCGGGATAACATCTGCACCTGTCTGTAATGCGAGATGGAATGCCCCCTTCTTGAACGGAAGCAGTTCGCCGGGCATCGCTCTCGTCCCCTCGACAAACACGCCGAATGAGTATCCTTCGCTCATGACGTCCTGGGCCTTCTCTATCGATTTTTTGGCCCTTTCTGGATTCGACCGGTCTATCGCAATAATGTTTACGAACCCCATGCCCTGCCCCATTATCGGGACCTTAAGTAATTCTTTCTTTGCCACCAGACCGACTCGCCGGCCCGCATAACGGAACAGTGCGGCCGTGTCCAGGTACGACCGGTGGTTCGCGACAAATACGTATTGCTTACCTTCCTCCAAATTTTCGAGCCCGGTAACGCGGACCCGCGCACCGCAGGCCTGCAGCCAGGTTTTCGCGCCCCAAAGTGCTATAGGATATAGCCAAATACGGCGATTAATTATCCAAAGGATCAGCACCGTCGGCAGCCCGACAAAGAGAAGTAAAGTGGCCGCCGCCGCCCAGCACCACCAATAGCATATTTTCCCGAGAAGACGCGATTTGTTAGACTGCTGGAAAGGGAATGTCAGTTTTTTGTTTTCGCGGGTTGCGGTCTCAATACCGTCGTCAAAACGTGAAAACTCTTGTTCCGAAAGTTCCAGTTCTTCAGTCATTACCTCGTTTGCAAAACTACAAAATATGAGCTTATTTTTGAGACGATCTGTGTGGATCGGTCTGACCGGGTTGATTCTACTTCTTTCGGGCGCGGTTGTCGCACAGCCTACGCCACGCTCTGTTCTTGGCTTCAACCCCACGGACGACAAGACGATCGCAGATTGGGGCCAGATCAGAGATTATTTCGCGAAGCTGGACGCCGGCAGCCCTAAGGTGCTGGTGAAAGAGATCGGAAAGACGACACTCGGAAAACCGATGATCGTCGCCTTCATCTCGTCCGCCGAGAATATAAAGAATCTTGAAAGATACCGGCAGATGAACGCCAAATTGGCCGACCCGCGCACAATAAAGGACCCTGCAGAACTGAGCAGCCTGCTGGCGAACGGCAAGACGATAATATCGATCTCCTGTTCGATACATTCGACGGAGATAGTGGCTTCTCAGATGTCGATGAACCTGGCATATGAGCTCGCATCGGCGAGTGACCGTGAAACCAAAGAGATCCTCGACAACACCATACTATTGCTAATACCGTCGTCGAATCCGGACGGCATCGACATTGTTGCAAATTGGTACCGCAATACCCTGGGGACGAAAAGCGAAGGAAGTTCGCCGCCGGAACTCTACAACCATTACGCCGGGCACGACAACAATCGTGACTGGTTTATGCTGAACTTGCCGGAGACCCGGAACATCACAAAGCTTTACTGGCAGGAGTGGTTCCCGCAGATCGTCTATGACGTTCATCAAATGGGTCAGACGGGCGCCAGGTTCGTGATACCGCCGTTTTTCGACCCGCCGAATCCGCGGATTGCGCCCTCGATCGTTCGCGAAGTTGGGCTGGTCGGGTACAAGATGGCTGCTGATCTTCAGGCCAAGAACATTGAAGGCGTTGCGACTAATACGACCTTTGATCTATGGTGGCACGGCGGATTCCGGTCGGCTCCCTACTATCACAACTCGATCGGCATCCTTTCCGAAGCGGCAAGCGCCGATCTGATGTCACCCGTCACCATCACAAAGGAACAGCTCCAGCGAACCAGGCCTGCTCGAGGATTACAGTCGCCACTCACGACGGACATCGCGCACCCTGACGCCTGGGAAGGCGGCATCTGGCGGCCGCGAGATGTTGCGGAGATAGAAATGACGGCAAGCCGGGCACTCTTGACTCTCGCGGCAAAATACCGAGAGCGATATCTCAAAAATTTTCATTCGCTCGGGAACGCTAACCTGCGTATTGACGGGAATGCACCTAAAGCATATGTCGTCATGGCGGGGCAGCCGAACGCCGAGGCCGTCGCGAGATTTCTCGAGATCCTCACGTTCCAAGGTATAGAAGTGCATCGCATGACCAGCGAACTGTGGGTGAAACACTCCAAAACGGAGGACTTCCATGAGATTCCGCTAAACAGTTTTCTGGTCTTTACCGATCAGCCCCAGAAAAACAATGTGCTGAGCCTTTTCGAGAAACAAGTTTACCCAAACCGCGTCGGTGGGAACGGCGAGCCGGACCCGCCCTACGACGTCGCGGGCTGGACGCTGCCGCTTCAGATGGGTGTTGAGAACTATGAAGTATGGGATATCCGTGACTTGGAAAAGTTTCGCCCGACGCTGAAGAAGATAGAGAACCACAATCAGGTTCGCACGACGCTTAACCTGGAAGCTTCGCCGGTTCAATTCGCCAAACACCCGAATCCGTTAAAGACTACGCCGCGAATCGGGTTATACAAGCCGTTCACGTCGTCTATGGATGAAGGATGGACCAGGCTTGTTTTCGATTACCATCAGATCCCCTTCAAATCTGTAAGCAATGAGGATTTTCGCCAGGGACGGCTCGATTATGATGCGATCGTGCTGCCCGCGGATGGGGAGAACACCATCCTTAACGGATTTAACGCGAATCGGTACCCAGCGGAATTCGCCGGTGGGATCGGTGAGGCGGGGATGGAAAACTTAAAGAAATTTGTCGAGAAGGGAGGCAAGCTTGTTTGCCTGGACGATTCGTGCGGGCTCGTCATTAAACGCTTCAATCTGCCAATGAAAAACGTTCTCGATGGGGTTAGACGGGCGGATTTTTATAACCCGGGATCGATCGTGAAACTCGGTGTGGATGTGAAACATCCGTATGCACGTGGGGTGGCCGAAGAGACACCGGCATATTTCACCAACAGCTCCGCCTTCGAGATAAGTGACCGCGAAAAGGTCGTAAGTATTGCAAAATACGCCGACAAGGATGCGTTGATGTCAGGGTGGATGCTGGGGGAGAAAATGATCAACGGGAAGACGGCGATGGCTGAAACTAACTTTGGGAAAGGGAAGATCGTCCTGTTCGCTTTCCGCCCTCAGCATCGCGGGCAGACATACGCTACCTTCCCGCTGCTGTTCAACGCTTTGGAGAAATAGGTTTGGAAGCTCGAACGCAATGCGTCAGGAACAATTTGGGGCTCGTGTGCATCACGACTTCCGATGCCGTGCGTTATAAAACGATCACGCGCAAGCGGCTCTTGTCCTTCGATGTAGTGGAACAGGAACGTTTGCTTCTTGAGCTTTATGCGGAGAATACGAAACGGCTTGAAGGAGCGGTCGCGTTTTGCCGCGAGAACGGAATAAATCTTTATCGGATCAGTTCAGAGATCTATCCCTTTTCGGACGAACCGTTCGGGTATTCGATTTTGCTTGACCTCACGGAGCGTCTTGCCCAGATCGGGAGGATGGCACGGGAAAGCGGGCTTCGTCTTGTGTTTCATCCCGACCAATACGTTGTGCTGAGTTCCGATTCGGAATCGGTCGTCTCGAACAGCATCAAGATTCTGACGATGCACGCGAACATCATGGATCTGCTCGGGCAGCCGCGGTCGGAGTGGGCGGCGATGACGATACACGGCGGCAAGGGCGGCCGGGCGGACAAGATGGTCGGGGTGATCGGGGAACTGCCCGAGGGAATCAAAACCAGGATCGTTCTGGAGAACGACGAATATACTTATAGCTCCGACGAGATTCTGGACATCTGCAAACGCTCGGGCGTGCCTATGATCTTTGACGCCCATCACCACGTTTGCCACGAAAAGCTCGATAGCTTTGACCATCCCTCAGTCGCTGAATTTTTTTGGAAGGCACGCGAAACGTGGGCCGATCCGGCCAATCAGATGGTGCACATCTCTAACGGCCGCACCCATTTCAACGACCGCGCCCACAGCGACCTGATCTACACCATGCCCGAAGTCTTTCGCCACGCCCCCTGGATCGAGGTAGAGGCCAAACACAAGGAATTGGCGATAGCGAAGATCAGGGAAGAATGGACCTGAACGATCTTTCAGCGGATTTGATTTCTACTTTTCCTATTTCGTGGTTCAAATTGGTTTAACCACGGAATTGGAAAAGTAGAAACGAAGAGCTAATGCAAACGAGCTTCACATTTATCACGCGTATTCCTATCATAAGATATGATCCCTCGCACGTTTCTTGCGGCCTTTGCGCTACTTGTCTTTAACATTTCAGTATTTTGTTCGGGTGAGATCTTCTTTCTCGGGTCGGAGCCGCTGATCCGGATCGGGCTTTCGACGAACTCGAGCTCGGTTTCGATCACGACGGGTGATTCGACGCTGGTGGCATATTCGCCGGACGAGCCGCTGAAGATGCTCGCGTCGAACCGTGTCTCGGTGGCGGCGAGGGCTTACCGGCCGCCGCAGGTCGACGAGTTTCGCTTCGAGATACAGAACCTGCCGACGGCCGCCGAGGCGAATGACATCGCCAAGGACATTCGCGAATCCACGGGCGAGACTGCTCTGGTGAGCATCGACCCGGCGACGAACACGTGGCGCGTGTGGGTTGGATCGGTGTTCGACGCGATCGAGGAGGCGGAGAAGTTTAAGGCGTCGATGACCGAGAAGAGTTTCGACGATCTGATCTTGGTCACGGATAAGAAGACCATCGTGTCGGAAGACGCGGTCGCGTTGTCACAGCAGAACCGCACGGCCGGCAAATCGCAGGTGCGTAGCCTGATCAAGTCGACCGGCGACGCACAGACTGTGATCGGCCCGGCGGTGGTTGACCCGAACCTCCGCGAGGTGATCGTGAACGGCGCAAGCGACACGGCGAAATACACATCGCTGAAATCAGTTTCGTTTGGTTCGCTGAACGAACGCTCGAACCCAGTGCGGCTGAACGGAAAAGCCTACCGCGGAAAGATCGAGGTGTTCGTCAATGCGAAAGGCTCGCTCACGGTGGTGAACGTCGTCCCGCTCGAAGATTATCTGCTCGGCGTCGTGCCAGCGGAGCTTTCGCTGCCGCACCTCGAGGCCCAGAAGGCCCAGGCGATCGCGGCCCGCACCTACGCGGTCGCGAACATCAATGGCTACGGCTCGCAGGGTTTCGACATGGTGCCGACCATTTGGTCGCAGGTTTACAAAGGCGTCTCGATCGAGACGGCTACAGGGACGCGGGCGGTCCGCGAGACCACAGGGCAGATCGCGACTTACAACGGAAAGCCGATCATGGCGTATTTCACGTCGACGTGCGGCGGGCGAACGGAGAATTCCGAGAACATATTCGATCACGCGGAGCCTTACCTTCGCGGCGTGGAATGCTCGCTGGAAGGGCGGCGGCATTTCGAGCCGTTCCTGATCAAAACGATGCGCAACCCCGCGAAGCTTCGCGACGACGCGAACCTCGAACTCGTGCGGCTGATCTCGCTCCTGGCGGTGAACGGGTTTTCGCTGACCTCGAACCAGCTTACCGACGATTGGTTCGACGAGATGCCGACCGATGGTGAGATCTCGAATTGGCTGAACAACCTCGCGTCGAAATTCGGCAAGCCGTTCCCGAACGTGTCGAAGAAGACCTCGGAACCGATCGAGCTGGCACGTGTGCTCGCCGCGATGATCTACACGCCGGGCGCGCCGGATACGCTGCTGAGCGATTCGGACGTGAATTATCACCTGTCGTTCGACGACGCGGCGGAGATCCCGATGGAACGGCGGGCCGACATCGCGATGCTGATGCGCGACGGTTATTTTCGCCTTCACGCGGACCTGACGCTGAAGCCGAGCAAGCACCTTTCACGCGCCGAGATGCTGCGGCTCGTGCGGCAGATATACGAAAAGAAAAAATGGATGCCGACGCTTCAGGCCGGAACGACCAAAGCAAGCGTCGACGGGCGGCTCGTCCTGCGCAACGGCCGCGCCGACAGACAGGTTGCGATCAGGCCGGACGTATTTCTGTTCCGACAGTTCGGCGGCGAGATGTACCCGGTGAAAGAGGCGGCGCTTGTCGGCGGCGAGAACGTGCGTTATTCCACCGACGCCAGCGGTGCTGTCTGGTATCTGGAGATCGAGCCGACCGATCAGCCGACGGTCGCGGAGAACATGTCGCCGTTCACGAATTGGTCAACTTCAGCTTCGGCATCGGCGGTGCAGTCGCGTTTGTCCCGATACGTTAAAGGGATCGGGACGCTTTACGACATCAATGTGAAACGGGTCGGTTATTCGCGGCGGCCGGTGGAGCTGGAGATCATTGGGTCGAACGGCGTGAAGACTTTAAAGGGCGGAAAGATCCGCTCGGCTCTGAGGCTGCGCGAACAGCTCTTCGTGATGAACAAACGCTATTCCGGCAACCAGGTCGCGAGCTACACCTTCACCGGTCGGGGCTGGGGCCACGGGGTCGGAATGTGCCAGTACGGAGCTTACGGGATGGCGAAAATGGGTGTAAAATACGACGACATTATCAAGCATTATTACACCGGCACTGAGATCACTAAGCTCTATTGATCTCGACAGCGTGTTACTCAAGAATGGCCCATTTATTTTTCACTTGAAATGAGATTCTCCAAGAGCCAGATCGTCGGTTCGGCTTTGATTTTGCTGACGATCGTGTTCGGAACGATCCTTCTGCGGTCCCTTTAATCGCTGAAAGCTACGTGAACATCAATTTTCCCGTTCATTCTCCGCCATCAAGTTGATGAACCGCTCGAATAAATACTCTGAATCGTGGGGCCCCGGAGCTGATTCGGGATGGTATTGTACCGAAAAGATCGGCAACAATTTATGGCGAAGTCCGGCGACAGTGTTGTCGTTCAGGTTAACGTGTGTCACCTCGACGTTTTCCGGTACCGTGGAAGCATCAATGGCGAAGCCATGATTGTGTGACGCTATCTCCACTTTGCCGGTGGTTAGGTCCTTGATCGGTTGGTTGCCGCCGCGGTGACCGAACTTCATCTTGAAGGTGCCCCCGCCAAAGGCCTGCCCGAGTATCTGGTGCCCCAGACAGATTCCGAACATCGGCACCTGCGTTTCCGTGAGCTTTTTGATCTCGTCGACAACCTTCATCATTGAAGCCGGATCTCCCGGGCCATTAGAGAGGAAAATGCCGTCGGGTTTGAGCGCAAGCACGTCTTCCGCCGGGGTTTCAGCCGGCACGACCGTTACCTTGCATCCGAATTTCGCAAACTCGCGCAGAGAGTTGGTTTTCACTCCAAAATCGAACGCCACCACGTGGAACCTGGTTTCGTCCAGCGCGGGGAAGTCGAACGACTCCTCGATGGTAACCGAGGTTGCGAGTTCGCGGTCTTTCATCCCCGGCGAGGCCAGCACCTTTGCGAGCAAACTTTCCGGGTCGAGATCCACTGACGAAATCCCAGCGCGCATCGCACCCTTGTCGCGAATGTGGCGGACGAGGGCTCGGGTGTCGATCTGCTCGATGCCGACAATATTGTGCTCTCGCAGATAATCATCAAGCGATCCGCCCGAACGCCAGTTTGATGCTACACGGCTCGCTTCGCGGACGGCGAAACCTTCCACCCATGGCCGGCGCGATTCGATGTCTTCTTCGTTTACACCGTAGTTGCCGATCAGCGGGTAAGTCATGCAAACGAGCTGGCCGGCATAGCTGGGGTCGGTCAGGATCTCCTGATAGCCCGTCATGGAGGTGTTGAACACCATCTCGCCGAATGTCTCACCCACAGCGCCGAAAGACGCACCCTTGAAGGTGCGCCCATCTTCCAAAACTAAAATCGCTTTAACTCGCTCGGTCATTTCATAACAGTCTATCGTTTCCCGGCTTAAGTGTGAAAAGTTGTCGCTTACTCTGACCCGTCATTCGCCCTCATGTCATTGAGGCCGGCTGGCGGAAGTTCGGGGTAACGACCGTGTTCTATGAATCCGATATCCTGGGGCCTCCAGTATCGGAAAAATGCCCGGCCGTATATGTACTTTTCGGGCACGAATCCCCAATATCGAGAATCGAGGGAATTATCTCGATTATCTCCAAGCAGGTAATAAGTGTGTTTCTTAACCTCGGTCGGCTCAAAAGAGAAATTTGCCCGATTGTGCTCTTCGGCGAGGTAAGGTTCTTGAAGCTGCACGTTGTTTATGAACACTTTCCCGTCCCTGATCTCCACCGTTTCGCCGGGAAACCCGATCAATCGTTTTACGAAGCTCTTTGAGGGATCTTCGGGAAACCAGAAGACGACGATGTCCCCCCTTTCTAGATGCCCGAACCCGACGCTCTTGATATCGTAATAAATGAACTTGTTCACCAGCAGGCGTTCTCCATCGTGGAGCTGCGGCAACATTGAACTTCCGTCGACGACCACGGGCTGAACGAAAAATACACCGATCAGAATGAAAACCACGATGATCAGGAACACGTCGCGAACAAGCCGCAGCGTCTCCCACCAAAAGCTCCGTGATGCTTCTTTTCGCAGATCGCGAGTTTCGATATCGCGATCGTCGTTGGGGGAAAGCACTCCGAAATCGTATTGGTTTTTGCCGGAAAAAAGGGCCATAATCAGGGCATTGGACAAGTAGAGCATCGCGAAGCGTTGCCACGATAGAAGTTAGCTTTGCGGCGGACGTTTGTCAAAACTTTTCAATGAATGAATTTATAAGATCGCAATTCCCGGCGACCCACAATTACACGTATCTGAACAGCGCGGCCGTGTCTCCGATGCCCAGGGCCGCGGCGGAAGCAGTGATGTCGCAGATCGCCGATGTTTCCCACCACGGCTCCGAGCACTACGCCGACTGGATCGCGACGAAGAACCGCAGCCGCGATCTGCTCGCCTCGATGCTGAACGTTCGGTCTGACCAGATCGCGTTCATGCGAAACACGTCGGACGGTTTCGCCTCGATCGCGGCGGGGCTTGAATGGAGTTCGGACGACAACATTGTTTCATTCGCCGGCGAATTCCCCGCCAATTTCTACCCGTGGCGGCGGGTTCGCGACAAGTTCGGAGTCGAATTGCGTCTTTGTCCTGAAAGGGACGGAAGGATCGATCTGGATGAATTTACTTCGCTGATCGACGAGAATACCAAACTGGTTACGATCAGCGCTATTCAATTTGCCAGCGGGTTTCAGGCTGATCTGGGCCGCATCTCGGAAGCTGCCCATGCCGTGGGGGCTCTATTCGCGGTCGATATAATTCAGGCCTTAGGGGCACGCGGATTCGACCTTCCGGGGCTTGGCGTCGATATTGCGGCAAGTGCAAGCCATAAATGGCTTTGCGCTCCGGAAGGGTGCGGGTTTCTGTACCTCTCGGATGATGCTCGGCAGCGTGTGGAGCCGACCTTGACTGGGTGGATCAGCGTTGAAACTCCGTGGGATTTTGAGGACCGCGAGCAGCCATGGCAGAGCTCCGCCCTCGCCTGGGAGAGCGGCACCGGCTGCTCTTCGCTTTTCTATGGGCTGGAGCAAAGCTTGAAACTGTTGACCGAGACGGGGCTTTCAAAGATCGAAAATTACCTTTACGAACTCACTGATCATCTCTGCGAAATGTTGAGCGGTAAGGATTACGACATTCTCAGCTCACGCGCGCCGGGGGAAAAATCAGCCATCGTTTGCGTCAAACATCGCGGCGGGATCCACTGCAGCGAGATCACGAAAAAACTGCAGCATGAAAATATTGTGGTGAGCCCGAGGAACGACCGATTACGTATCGCGCCGCATTTCTACAACAATCTCGAAGATATCGAACGTCTGGTCGAACATCTGCCTTAGGCAGTGTTAATTGGACAGTTCGTCAAGGTTCAGGCGGGTCAGGCCGCCCGCGTCGGAGAAGGCTGTACGGTGCGCACGTTCCTGTTCACGAAATCGAAAATAAGCATAGCCCGTCCCTATCCCTATCAGGATGGCCGTTGCGAATATCCCCAAAATGAAGAAGACCGTCGAGATCGCTACATCTCGGCCGGTGTTGGCCACATAACGCTCAAACTTCTGTAGAAGGTAGGGATCCTCGCCCAGCCACTGTACCGTCTTTCCGTAACGAATATTGTCGAGCAAGGCGTTGGCGGCGTTCGGGTCAGCGGCGTCGAAAACGATAGCGTTGTAGTTACCGATGCGGCGATAAACCGCGTTCGGCGTTTCTTCCAATTTCGACTGGATCGCAGCGTCAGCAGCAATGGAGCCTTGTGGAGTCGGATACTCCATCAGCAGGAGTTTTCCCTCGCCGTATATGGCGATCGCGGCCTCCGCACCGCCGACCAGATCGATTTCTGAAAGGATCGGCGGGTCCCCAAATTCTTTCCTTACATCAGCGATCGAATTAGTCAGCTTTGTCTGACTTCGTACGTTCTCCCAGTCGGGAAGATGTTTAATTAAAATTGGCACTCCGTCCGTTTCGGAGACGTCCTGGCTTTTGTAGTCAGGACCATTGTCTTGCGCAGAAGCGGAAGCTATCGCCAAGAGCAGAAATAAAATTAAGGAGGAAAGGGTCTTCATACCGGGGTGCAAGTGGCACCGACAAATTGCGTTCTCAAAGCGGACCGTTGATCGTAGCATTACGCCTTACAGGGAACAATCCGTACCGTAATGATACGTATACCATTTCGTGCGGCATTTGGAGTAATGCATCACGCAAAGGTAATTGAATCTCAGCTTTGATGTTCGTCGAAATCAAAGGTATGCCCATTATTATGGAACAAAATCGGGGTTCCAACGTCTAATTACAATACTTTACATTGCGCAAAGGCGAGTTGGCACGGCGCTTGAAGAGTAAGAGACCAGGGGGAACATGGAAATGACAGCAGAAACACTAAATTTCCCGGTGATCAGCAGCGAGGCGGGTTTATTTGGCGGCGTAGCCAAAATAGCCTCCTACGCTAAGGCGAAAGATTTCGATCTGACGCAGGCCGCCGCCGGGGGCGACATGGGTGCATTCGAGGAGGTATACCAGCGGCACCACCGCAGGGTTTATTCGATCTGCCTCAGGATGCTCCAGAATGCCCACGAAGCGGAGGACCTGACGCAGGACGTTTTCATCCAGCTTTACCGGAAGATAGGGAGTTTCCGCGGCGATTCGGCGTTCACAACATGGCTGCACCGGATGACGGTGAACCAGGTTCTGATGCACTTTCGCAAGCGGAACGTGAAATTCGAAAAGACCACCGAGGAGGGCGAGACGCCCGATCAGGTCGTGACGGGGACGGCTAACCCAAACAAGATGCCGATCGTCGACAAGATCGCACTGGAAAATGCGATCGACCAGCTGCCGGAGGGCTACAAGAACGTTTTTGTCCTTCACGACGTCGAAGGTTTCGAGCACGAAGAAGTGGCCAGGATCCTCGGATGTTCGGTCGGCACGTCAAAATCGCAGCTTCATAAAGCGAGGCTAAAGCTTCGAAAACTTTTGAAGAAAAAGGCGAATCCGCGTCTTCTCGGCTTCAGCACATAAGAATCAGAAAAAACCTCGAGCATGCCGTCCGGAGCGATCCGTGCGGCATTTTTTGTCCTAATCGGTACAGTAAACGCCCGACACCGTTACCCTATTGGGACGCGGGTGGGGGCCGAATAATCAATAACCAGAACGCGCCGCACGCCCCCTGCGTCCGGGTCCCGCGAAATGATGCTGTCCCAGGTCCCTCCAAAGGGTGATTCACTTATCCGTGGCACCCTGCGAAGTGCTCAATCTTCACCCGAATACGCGGGCCGACCCGCCGCACATGGTGCAAAACGCAAGGGTTCAAACGTGCAGGTGAGCCAAAATGGAATAAAATATATTTACAGAGTCAAAGTGAGTTTCCGGCCATTATCTTTATTCAGTTTGGAATGTCATTGCATTTGCCGCGAGTTGCCGGGGTCACACATCAATCGTTCTTGACAGTAATTTTACTTAAAGTTAAGCTTTGCGAACTTTCCGTCACCCGATAAAAGTAGAAAGAGGTTAAATATGCGATCTTTGTCCATTTTATTGACGCTGAGTATTTTGGCCACGCACGTGTCGTTGTTCGCACAGGCCGCCAATATACCCGTCAGCGCTCCCTCCAACGTTGAACGGCCTGTCGCTTTTGGGCTCCCCGACGGGACGCCGGTGAAGCTGAGGATCAGCCGAAACCTGTCTTCGGCCGATGCGAAAACGGGCGAGACGGTCGATTTCGAGGTTCTGGAAGAGATCAAGATCGGCGACGCGGTGATCGTTCCCCGCGGCGGTGTTGCGATCGGCACAGTTACGCTAGGGAAGCCGAAAGGTAGGATGGGTAAGGGCGGGAAGCTCGACATTAACATCGACTACATGCGAACTATATTGAGCGAAAAGGTGGCGCTTCGCGCGGTGAAAACGAGCAAAGGATACAGCAGCACGGCACCCATGACCGGAGCGATCGTCGCGTCAGGCATATTGTTTTTCCCGGTAGCGCCATTCTTTCTCTTCATGAAGGGAAAAGACATAAAAATCCCGAAAGGAACAGAGGTGACGGCCTATGTCAGTGGGAACACCGAGCTCGAACCGGCGAATTATCAAGCGGCACAAACGATCCTCGGCGGCGAATCCGCTACGTCGTCGGTCGGGCTGACGAACGTCTCCATCAAGTCCGATCCGGAAGGGGCGGACATCA
>Ga0307410_10000233_pt1 | contig 20996 bp, 17 predicted proteins | sample 322Ometagenome_3_FD_203707 | JGI IMG/M metagenome (GOLD analysis project Ga0307410, IMG submission 203707) | Maize rhizosphere microbial communities from greenhouse at UC Davis, California, United States - 322HYB-O-3 | ecosystem: Host-associated > Plants > Roots > Rhizosphere > Soil | place... | reverse complement strand
GGGTTGTTGTGGCTCTTGTTTTTCATCCAGGTCACGTGCGGCATTTCGATCATCTCGGCGGCGTCGCCGATGGCGCAGGAAATCGCGGGATTAAGCGCGGCGCAGGCGGCGACGATGGTCGGCGTGATGGGACTGTTCAACGGACTCGGTCGCATCGGCTGGTCGTCGCTGTCGGATGTGATCGGACGGCCCGCCACCTTCATGGCGTTTTGCGTGCTGCAAGGCGTCGCGTTTTTCACGCTGCCGTCGATCACGCATCCGTGGCTGTTTCAACTTACGCTCTTCGCCATCATCAGTTGCTACGGCGGTGGATTCGCCACGTTGCCGGCCTACGTGGGCGATCTGTTCGGCACCCGACAACTCGCGATCATCTACGGCTACATGCTCACTGCGTGGTCGGCGGCGGGCATCGCCGGTCCCATGCTCGCCGCGAAAGTCCGGGCTCACACGGGTGGCTTCGACGGGATGCTGCGCTACGGAGCGGCGGGGTTCGCGGTCGCGCTGGGGCTGACGGCGCTGATTTACGCAAATCAGCGCCGGGCCAAAAGCCGGTCCGGTGCAAGCGTCGGTGTTTGCTAGGCCAGCGCCGCCGTGAGCAGCGGTGCGACATGGCCGAATTTGGCCTCGTATTCGCGCATTGTCGGACGCAGACGCACTTCGATTTTCGACGCGTGATTAACCGCAATCGCGCTAAGCTGGTGCTCGAGAAACGGATTCAGGAAACGCTCCAGCGTGATCTTCGCAAAACCCGCCGGATCGTCCACGCGACCCGCGAGGACCGGAACGATTTCCTCGTCGAGCACGCGATGCAACCAAGCGCCTATTTCGGGATTTTCTATGGCTTCGCGCACGGTCTTAAAACCGCGAGGCATCGCGTAAGCCACCAGCGCGGTGTGCGCGCCATTCAAAATGCGCACCTTGCGCAAATAGTAGGGCGAGATGTCCGCCGCCGTGATGATGGACGGATGGGCAAACGGCGCGGCACCCACGGTCTCCATCGCCCAGAAGGCAAACGGTTCCGCCGAGATCAGCAACGGGTCGTTGGCCAGCGCCGGATGATCCTTCGGCGTTCCCGGCACGATGCGATCCACCAGCGTGTTGATCCATCGGCACTCGGTCGCGATCCACGCGAGAAGCGCGGCGGGGGCGTTCCAGGCGCGGGCCTGCTGCTCGACAAGCGCGCGAAGCTTGGCGGCGTTTTGTTCGTGGAGTTCGCAAGGCAGCACGATCACACCGGGGCGGCCGGCAGCCCAGCGTGTCCAGAGCACGTCGGCGAGCTTGGCCGGGAACGATTCGGGCGCGCCGGAGCCGCGCGGACGTTCGTCGGCGGCGAGCGCGTAACCGACCTCGGTCGTATTCGAGATAATGGTGCGCAGATCGGGCGATGCCGCGAAGGCCAGCACCTCGGGCCATGAGGTGGCGGCGGCGAGTGCGCGGCTGATCGAGGCGACGGATTCAAGCCGATCGACGACCTGCCCATCGGCAAAGCCGCGGATCGCGACCTGATAACGGCAGCCGCGCGCGTTGAGCGAATCACCGCGCCCGGCACTGGTGGACTGCACCACGACGATCCGGCCGACCGGCGCGGACGTGCGGTTGGCCTGCTCGACAAAGAGATCGGCGAACGCGCGCAAGAAGTTGCCGGCGCCAAATTGGAGAATGGTTTCGTTCATGGGATGAAAAAGTTGAGAGATGAGAGTTGAAGGTTGAGAGTCCGGAGCTCGGAGGCTCTCAACTCTCATCGCTCAACTCTCAACCGTTCAGAGCGTCACGCCGTCTTTCCAGAGGGTGATTTCGCGGAAGCCGTTGATCTCATTCCGCGTCTGGCGTTCGCCCGATGCGATCGAGACCACCGTGGCGATCAGCTGTCGGGCAACATCATCGATGCTGGTGCCCGGCGTGAGCACCGGGCTCGCGTCGAAGTCGATCCAGCCCTTTTTGCGCTCCGCCAGATCGTGGTTCGACGCGATCTTGATCGTCGGCACGGGCACACCGAGCGGCGTGCCGCGGCCCGTCGTGAAGAGGATGGCATGCGCGCCCGCCGCCGCCATCGCGGTGCAAGAAACGCCGTCGTTGCCGGGCGCGTTGACGAGACACAGGCCACCGAGACCAGGCGTGGCGCGCTCACCGTAGGCGGCGATTTGGGCCACCGAGGCGCGTCCGCCTTTTTGCACACAACCAAGGGATTTATCCTCCAGCGTGGTGATGCCGCCGGCGCGATTGCCGGGCGAAGGATTCTCTCCGATCGGCTCGTTGTGCGAGCGGAAGTAATCCTTGAAGCCGTTGATCATCGTCAGACCTTGATCGAAGACTTCTTGAGAAACTGCGCGGGATAACAACGGCTCCTCGGCGCCAAACATCTCCGGCACTTCGGTGAGAATGGCTGTGCCGCCGTTCGCCGTGAGCCAGTCGGACACGCGACCGACGAGCGGGTTGGCGGTGATGCCCGAAAAACCGTCGCTGCCCCCGCACTTCATGCCGAGCACGAGCGACGAGACCGGGACGGGCTCGCGTTTGAACTGGTCGGCGTAAGCGGCGAGCTTTTCAAGGCGAACGAGGCCTTCCTCGATTTCGTCGGCGACTTCCTGCGCATTGAAAAACTGGATGCGTCCTGGCTCGGTCGCCCCGATCTGCTCGAGCTGGGCGCGCATCTGGTTGTTCTCGCAACCGAGACCGAGCACGAGCACCGCGCCGGCGTTGGGATGGCGGGCGAGACCGGCGAGGATTTTTTGCGTGTGAAAGAGATCGTCGCCGAGTTGAGAGCAACCGTAGGGATGACTGAACGATTGGACGCCATCGATGCCGCTGCCGGGGCGCACGAACTTCTCGGTGGCAAGGCGCGCGATGCGCTCGGCAGGGACGTTGACGCAGGCGACCGTGTTGATGATCCAGATCTCGTTGCGCGTGCCGACCGAGCCATTCGGACGACGGTAGCCGAGAAACGTGGCCGGCCCGAGCGACGCGGCGGAAGGATCGGCGGGGATCGAAGGCGCACCCGAGTAGGTCAACGCCGTGTCAGCCCCCAAACCGGTGCGGACATTGTGCTCGTGGACATGCTCGCCCGCGACGATATCACGCGTGGCCACGCCGATGATGAAGCCGTATTTCCGGATGCCCTCGCCCGCCGCGATGGGTCGCAAGGCGACCTTGTGGCCGGCGGGAATATCGGTCGCCAGCGGACCCGTGGGCAGCACGGTGCCGGCCGGAATGGCCTGGCGGGCGACTGCGACATTATCGGCCGGATTGATCTGCAAGAGTAAGCTCATGGGGATTATTCACACACGTGTGTGAAGTTGAGGACTATCCGGGAACCGACGTCACTTGTCTAGAGGGAAAACCTTACGCCGGACCGCCGGTGGACGCCCGCACGATAAGGCTGGGGGCCAACGTCTTGGCCTTGGAGTTATCGAGTGCTTCGCCCAATAAAACCGCCAGCGCCCGCGTCATCAGTTCGTCGGATTGATGGTCAATGGTCGTGAGGGTCGGCCGGCAGTGTTCGGAAATGTCGAGGTTGTCGAAACCGGCCAGCGCGCAGTCCTCTGGAATTCGCCAGCCGGCCTCCTGGAGACGGGTCATGGCGCCAATCGCGACGCGGTCGTTGAGCGCAAGGATCGCCGTGGGCTTAAAGCCCGAGGCCAGCAACTCCCCCGCGAGTTGACGCCCATGCGCGTAATCCTGCGCCATCGAATCTTCATGAGCCCATACGCGAACATCCGCCGGCTCCGCGAGGTGGTGCTTTTTGAAGGCGGCTCGCAACCCGCGCCAGCGATCAGGATACAGCGTGCGACGGATGCCCAGCAGCGCCAAACGGCGGTGGCCACGCTCAACGAGATGTTGCACAAGGAGCTTCATCGCCAGCGCTCGATCCATCGCCACCGCGGGGCGCAACGATTCGGTCAATGGATCAACATGGACGACGCCGATCTCCGTGCCAGCGAGTAATCCATCAAAGGCGGCCACGGACGGAAATCGCGAATATACGGTGACGATGCCGTCCACACGCATGTTGACAAAGTGCGCGATGACTTCGCGCTCCGCCTGCGGCTCGCCGTGGGTGAGTTCGATCAAACCGCGCAATCCGCGGTCGCGCAACATGCGATGCAGAATGGAGATTTTTTTAACGAGCACCGGGCTTTCGAGCTCGTTGAAACATACGCCAATCGTCCCCGTGCGACCGCCCTGCAAACCGCGAGCCAGCGAACTCGGCACAAAGTTGAGCGCCAGCGCTGCTTCCTCGATGCGGCGACGAGTCTCGGGCTTGACGGCGGGATGTCCGTTGAGCGCCCGCGACACCGTCCAGCGCGAAAGCTTGAGGTGCTGGGCTAGCTGCGCGGTCGATTGGATCGTGGGCGTCGCCTTGGCCATGAGCATTACGGAGCAACCTCGAACCAGAACGGTGCGAACACCTCGCGACCGGCGAGCTTCACCTGCGCCCAGATCACATACACGCCCGCGTTCGGGATGGTGATTTGAAACGTGAGCCTGGGCTTCGTCGCGTCGGGCGGTGGAGCGAGGGAAACTTCTTTCGGATGCAGGTGCGCGAAACCGCTGTTCCCGGAATCGAACGCCACCAAGTGCGCGTAGGCGTCCATGACGGGCTCCATGGGAACGCGCCCGCCGTCGGCACGCGTGACGGTGAACGCGAGCTCGGCGGCTTTGCCCGCGCGAACGGGCGCGACGGGAGTGAGCTTGAATTGATAACCCTCCACCTCGGCGTCCCACGAAAGGACATGGGTGTTAACCGCCACATCGCCGCTTACCGGCAGGTCGGCGCCGGCATAAAGACTGCGGCGGGTCGGCACGGGAACGAAGTCGGCGAACACGCGATAGGTGCCCGCGAGGCGCGGCGTGAACGCAAACGTCCACTCACCGGCTTTCTCACCCGGCTCGGGATGGATGTGTTGATAATCGCGCAACGTCGGATCGACCACGAGCAGGTGGAGCTTGCGCGTATGTTGCACAAACAGATCCGTCGGACCCACGGGTTTGCCCGTCGAGGTGGCAAGCGCGAGGGTGAGTCGCGCCTCGCGACCCGGCATGGCGGGCAGATCGCCGCGCAACGTCAGGGTCACCGGCGAACGCGCGGTGGTCACGGCAACGAATTGCGGATTCGAGGGATCACACAGCTCGACCATCCCCTGCCCTCGTGTGTCGAAGTCGCCTTGGTGTAAATTCGTGCCTGTCGGCAGCGCGCGGAAGCCCGCATAGAGCGCGATGGCGACCACGGTGATGATGGCGATCTGACCGTAGCGCGGATTTCCAGTCTGCTTCGGGGAATTCGGAGGCAGGCTGGAAGCCTGCGCTACTTTACTTTTTTCAGCACTCATGACGCGGCCTTCTTCATCTTGCCCACAAACTCATCGGGCGACCACTTGCTGCCGTCGGCGCGCCAGATGATTTTGCCCTGCGCGTCGATGAGCAGCGTCGAAACCGTGTGCTGCAAGATGCTGCCCTTGAACTCGGCGATGACACCAAACTGGGTGAGCAGATCTTTGATCGCGCTCTCCGGGCCCGTGAGAAACGAGAAGTTCGCCGTGTCGATCCCACGCTGTTTTGCATAGGTGAGCAGCACGCCGGGCGTGTCATACTCGGGGTCGAGGGTGATCGAGATGAACTCCACGTCAGTGACACCGGCCTCCTTCGCTTTGCGCTGCGTGGCGACCATGGTGGTCGTGGCGAGCGGGCACATCGTCGCGACCGGGCAGCGTGTGAAAATGAAATTGAGCATCACCTGTTTTCCACGGAAGCGCGCAGGCGAGACGACCTTGCCGGTCTGGTCGTAGAGCGCGAAGTCGGGCAGGTTTTCCCCCACTTCACGGTAGGCACGGCGACCGCGAATGGACGTGTCCTGGCGTAAGACTCCGCTGGCCGCCCCGATCTGGGCGGAGGCCACCGGGTCGATCGGCCAGACTTTTTCCAGGGCAAACTCGCCATCCTCGCCCACCACCATCTCGGCCCGGATGCGCTGACCTTCGCGCGCGTTGGTGACATCGCCGATGTTCGCGGAAAACTCCATGGTCATGGGCGCCATATAGCCGGGGATCTCGTCATGTTTGACGAGGAGCGTAAGCCGTTGGAGGTCGGTTTTCACGATCTCCCCGGTGAGCGCGTAACGCTTTGTCTTCGAGTCCCCGGCGCCGTCGTTCGCAACCCGGTCGCCCGGTTTGCAAGCGGAGAGCACTAGCAAACAGGAGGCGACCGCCATTAGCGGCAGAGGACGTGGCCGAGAAGAAACCATATACCTACGGATTCCCCCGAGGAAAAATTTGTCAAAGGGTTTGAGCTGGCTAGTCATTTCCCTTCCTCGCGCCACAACGCGTCCTGATAACCAAGATAATGGCCACTTCCCGCACCTCTTCCTACCAACCTGCGCTCGCGTGGTTCGCCGCGTTGGGCGCCGCGTGGGTGTTTGGCGTCGTCACTCTGGGCGCCTTCACGACGAGCATTGCCGCAGGCATGGCGTTTCCCGATTGGCCCCTGTCCAACGGTTCCATCAACCCGGACGGATGGCTGACGGAGATCGATAAATTTGCCGAACACTCTCATCGGCTCTTCGGCATGGTCATGGGTTTCCTCGCCATCGGTTTGGTCTCTTGGCTGCACCTGCGCGAAGAACGCGGCTGGTTGCGCAAGCTCGGCTGGGCCGCACTGGCCATCGTGGTGGTTCAAGGCCTGCTCGGCGGCAAACGCGTGCTGCTCGACTCCATCGCGGTGCCCGGCTTCGAGATGTCGCTCGGGCAGATGCTGCGCATCCCTCACGGCATCCTCGCGCAGGTGTATGTATGCGTGCTGTTCGCCATCGCGGCCGGCTTGTCGCGTCCATGGATCGAAGGAAGCGCCGCGGGTGACGCGGGCATAAGTTCGAGTTCGAAAATCCGCCGGCTCGCCGTCGTGTCCACGCTGCTGGTCTTTGTTCAACTGATCGTGGCCGCCGTCATGCGCCACAACAACGCGGGCCTCGCCATCCCAACGTTCCCGCTCACACCCGAGGGCGGGCTGGTGCCATCGGCGTGGGATTTCCGCGTGGCGATTCATTTCACCCACCGCGTGATGGCGGCAGTAATCACCGTCGCGCTTGTCTGGCTGGCCGTCTCGCTCTGGCGCTTACCCTCGATCGGGAAGGGTTTCAAAGGCGCCGCAGGCCTGATCGTCGGGTTGCTCTCCGCGCAGATCCTGCTCGGCGCGCTCTCGGTATGGACGATCCGCGGGCCCTATTACACGACCGCCCATGTGATCGGTGGCGTCTCGATTTTCGCCGTGGTGTTCACGGTTGCGTGGTGGGCGCATCGTGATGCGATCATCCGCCGCGAAACCACACCGCTTACCGCATGACCGCCGACGCTTTTATCAACGACAACGATCGCAACGCCGCCGCTCCCAAGGCGCGCTTTGGCGATTACCTTGAGCTCACCAAGCCGCGCCTGAGCATGCTGTCGGTCATCACCACGCTGGTCGGCTACGGCGCCGCCCGCCCCGGCTGGCACGCGGCGGAGTTCTGGGGCTTGGTCGCCGGCACGTGCGCGTGCGCCGGCGGCGTCGCCGCGCTGAATCAATGGATGGAGAGCGACACCGACGCGATCATGCCACGCACCGCCGACCGCCCGATTCCCTCCGGCAAAGTCGCCACGGGCTCCGCCTTCGTGATCGGCGGCGGGTTGAGCGCGGGCGGACTCGGCGTGTTGTTCACTTACACAAACGGCCCGGCGGCATTCTTCGCGTTGCTCACGGTGATCTCGTATCTGGCGATCTACACGCCCTCGAAACGCTGGTCGCGTTGGTCCACCGAAATCGGCGCGGTGGCGGGCGCGTTTCCTCCGCTCATCGGTTGGGCGGCGGCGACCGGCGGAGTCACCGCGCTCGGCTGGATCTTGTTCGCGATTCTTTTCCTCTGGCAGATCCCGCACTTCATGGCGATCGCGTGGACCTACCGCAAAGATTACGGCTCGGTGAACTTCCCCATGTTGCCCGTGCGTGACAGCGAGGGCGGCAAGGTCGCCCGCTGGTCCTTTGCCAACTCCGTCGCGCTCGCGGTCGTGTGCCTGCTGCCGCAGCCGCTCGGGCTCGCGAGCATCTATTATACAATCGTCACGGCGTTGCTTGCCGTGTGGTTCCTCGTCCGCGCGGCCGCGTTTTTGCGTCCGGCCGACCGCGACAAGACCGCACGCTCGCTCTTCTTCACGACCATCGGCTGGCTTCCGCTCCAACTCGGCGCCCTGGTCGCCGACCGTTTTATTTTCAACTGACCTCCGCTTCGCACACCCGACCACCCTCCGTGCCCGTGACTCTCAACGACATCCCTGCGCTCAACGCCGGCCTCAACGCGCTCGCCACCATGCTGATGACGGTCGGTTTCATCTTCATCAAATCGGGCAACAAGATCGCCCACCGCGCCTCGATGTTTTCGGCCGGCGTCGTCTCGGCGGTGTTCCTCATCGGCTACTTGGCGCATAAGGTCCTTAAAGGTATGGCTGCCGGCGCGGGCGAAGCCGTCCACACCCAGTTCGGCGGCGAAGGCCCCATCCGCATCGTCTATTATGTGATGCTGATCACCCACATCTTGCTCGCCATCAGCATCGCCTACCTGGTCCCGAAGACCTTCGCCCTCGCCTTCAAGGGCGATTACCCCCGCCACAGAGCCTGGGCCCGCGTCGTATTTCCGATCTGGTATTACGTCAGCATCACGGGCGTTTTGGTTTACTTCTTTCTCTATCAATGGTGGCCCGCAAGGGCGTGATCAGGGCCGAGTGCCCCCTTTAGCTTCCTGCCGCGCCAACGCGGCCACTCTTTGGCTTGCTCGATTTAAACCTATACCGGAAAGTCCCGGTGCCTGATGCCTAAAACGAAGTCACAATCGGATCAGATCACCCTGCTGGAAACTCCGCAACGAGGGCAGGTTTTCCCACCTCCAATACCTGTCTTTGGCATCCACCTACACGCAGAAACCAGACTGGGCCGCCTCTACCTTGCCGATGCGTTCGACTGGCTTGCATCTCTTGAACCCGGAACCGTCGATCTGATTGTCGCGGATCCGCCTTATTCGATCAAAAAGGCCGAGTGGGACTCATTTGAATCCCATGCAGACTACGTCGAATGGTCACGCAGGTGGATTCAACTCGCGAGTCGTGCATTGCGTCCGACAGGCACCCTTTACGTATGTGGTTTTTCTGAACTGCTGGCCGACATCAAGGTCGCGGCAATCCCCTATTTTTCGGGCTGCCGATGGCTGGTCTGGCACTACAAAAACAAGGCCAACCTCGGCAAGGACTGGGGGCGTTCGCATGAGAGCATCCTGCATTTTCGTAAAACCAAAGAGTTTACGATGAACTACGATGATGTGCGCGTGCCCTATGGTGCCCACACGTTGAAATACCCCGCGCATCCGCAGGCCCTTACCAGCCATTATGGCGGGGGAAAGCAGCGCGACGAACATTGGACACCACATCCAGACGGTGCCAAGCCCAAGGACGTTTTCGACATACCCACGACCTGCAATGGCATGGGCGAAAAGACGCCACACCCCACGCAAAAACCCGAAGAGCTTATTCGAAAGCTGGTGCTGGCTTCCTCAAACCCCGGAGACTTGGTGATCGATCCATTTTCAGGATCAGGCACGACTGCGGTTGTCGCGGAACAACTCGGCCGCCGCTGGGCTGCGTGTGACCGAGAGGTTCAATACAACGAATGGGCGATCAATCGCATCAATCTGGTTCCTAATCGCACGGCTCAGGAATGGGCGGAGTGGGACAAAAAAAACTTAATCCGCCGAGAAAGCATTCGCTGAATCCGCAATAAATGAATCTTTCACAACTCCGAGCACATGCGGCCGACAAGACGAATTATGTGACACTCGCCAGCTATCTGGCGTTTGCCGAACGCTATCTCGCCTACATAGCAGATCCCAAAAACTATCAGGCCGAAATTGTTTCGCGAAACGAGCAACACTACCGGTTCATTCAGTATAAGGACGAAGGTTTTTTTAACGTCACCCGTCCTCTCAACACTCGCCTGCTCTACGATGCCAAACAATTCCCGAAGGCTGCGAAGACTTTCGTAAAGCTGCTGCGAAAAGCCCGTGGTCACACCCCAACACCCCGTGAGTGCGAGATCATCAACCGGGTAATCTACACCGCCCAACAGGCGATCGGCGCAAGTTTGGATGCACTGCCCGCCGGTCAGTCCAATACCGCGCGCAAGGTGAACGGAGATCTTTTTGAGCGTTTTATCCGTCTGGTTATCGTTGCCTTGGATATCGACTGCACCACGGGGACCATAAACGTGCCCGTTTCGCTGGAGGGCGAGGCGTCGGAAGCTTTCAAAATGAGCTACCAACATGACCTTATCATCAAAAGCGGTGAATTGGTGAAGGCCATTGGTTCGGTCAAAACCAGCAGTAAAGATCGATTGGACAAAATATTTATTGATAAATTCCTGCTCAATAAGCTCACCGGCAAAGATGTGCCTCACGTGGCTATATTTCTAAACGACGTGCAACGCACTGGCACACTCCCCGCCTTTGGAATAGGTGCGACATTTCTGCCAGGCCATTTCAAAGGTTATACGGTCAAACTGAATCCCCTCGATGGCGTCTATTATTGCGACATCAGGCCCAATATGCGAACAGAGCCAATTCTCCGCGACCACATACGCACATTCGATCACTTTGTATTCACCGACGTGTGGGAACTTATAAACCGTGATGCCGTCGCAGCCGACATCGACGAAACCGAAGACATCTCGCGTTAACGCGACCGACTTACTCCTGATTTCCATAAGAAAACGCATCGTCGCATAAGCCTTCACAATTACCTGCATCATGACTCGTTTTATGGCTTGAAATGCCCTGACGCTTCCGGACGCTCTCTCCTTTTATTTTTCGTTCCATCCATCCGCCTGACCCGCGCCTTCTTCCGCCTTTCGGACCAATGACCTTACCGTCTCTTTCCCGCTTCACCAAGCACCGCGCCCTCTCCTGCGTGGCCGTCGCCGCCATGCCGCTGTTTTTCGGAGGCTGGTTCAAATGGCTCACCGGCCCCCAGTCGACTTTCGACACCCAGGGCCCCGTCGCCAAGTCGCAGCTCGACGTATTTTACGTCACCCTCTGGGTCACCGGCATCATTTTCGTGATCGTCGCCAGCATCACCGCTTACGCGACCTTGAAGTTCAAGGCCCGTGAGACCGACGACGCCAAGGCCGTCATGCCCCACCAAGGCCATGGCAACCCGCTGATTGAGCTCAGCCTTATCGCACTCTCGGTCCTCGCCCTTGTCTTCATCGCCGTCCCGACCCTGAAAGCCATCTGGTATAACTACGATATCCCCGCCGAACAGAAGGAGAACGCCTATGAGGTCAACGCCACCGGTCTCCAGTGGTGGTTCAAATTCGAATATCCCAAGGAGCAGATCGACGGCGCCGGCAACCTCATCGCCGCCAACGAACTCGTCATCCCCGCCGGTCGCCCCGTGCGCATCAACCTCCGCACCTCGGACGTCATTCACTCCTTCTGGGTTCCGAAGCTCGCCGGCAAGGTGGACATGATCCCCAACCGTGGCAACCACCTCTGGCTCCAAGCCGACCAGCCCGGCTACTTCTGGGGCCAGTGCGCCGAATATTGCGGCGAATCCCACGCCGTCATGCGTTTCCGCGTCATCGCTCTCGATGAGGCTGATTTCGCCGCGTGGATCGCCCGCCAAAAGACCTCCGCCCGCACCATCGCCGCCAACGCCCCGGTCACCGGCGCGCCCTCCGCCCCTTACGAATTCAAAAACCCCGGTCGCAACGCCCCCGGTTACTCCGCCCAGTTCGACGCCGATCCGTTCGCAGCCTGGCATAAACAACAACAAATCGAGCCCGGTGAAAGCCCCGCCCTCATCGCCCAAGGCCGCCAGCTCTTCCAGCAGAAGAATTGCGTGACCTGCCACAGTGTGCGCGGCCATGAAGGTGCCGGCACCACCGCGCCCGACCTCACCCACATCGGCGCCCGCACCACCATCGCGGCCGGCCTCTTGGAAAACACCAAGGAAAACCTCCACCGCTGGATCTCCCACCCCGAAGAGGTCAAACCCGGCAACAAGATGTATGTCGGCGTGCCCACCGGCCCAGGCATGGTCATGGCCGGCTACATCACCGTTGATCGCGCCACCGGCAAGCCCGCCGGCCACAACATCGTGATCAACGACGACGAAGCCCGCGCCCTCGTCGCCTACCTGCACAGCCTGAAGTAATTCGCTCTCCCTTTCATAAAGACGCACGCCACCATGTCCGCTCCCGCCAAAACTGATTTCATCGGCCACGACACCGCCGTCGCCGCCGCCCCGGAGAAACGCTCCTGGCTTCTCACCCGCCCGACCGCCAAGACCGGCATCGTCAGCTGGCTGACCACCGTTGACCACAAGAAGATCGGCCTGATGTATGCCATCTCCGCCCTCTTCTTCTTCCTGGTCGGCGGCGTCGAGGCCCTCATGATCCGCGTCCAACTCGCGGTTCCGAACAACACGTTCATCACCCACCAGCTCTACAACGAGCTGTTCACGATGCACGCGACCACGATGATCTTCCTCGCGGTCATGCCCCTCTCGGCGGCGTTCTTCAATTACATGATGCCGCTCCAGATCGGCGCACGCGACGTCGCCTTCCCGCGACTCAACGGCTTCGCCTTCTGGGTCTTCCTCGCCGGCGCGATCGTCCTCAACATCGGCTGGTTCGTTCATTCAGGCGCGCCTGACGCGGGTTGGTTCGGTTACGCCCCGCTCACCTCGACGGCCTTCTCCAACCAGTTCGCCCACGACATGTCCACCGACCTCTGGGTCATGGGCCTGCAAATCCTCGGTGTCTCCTCGGTCGTCGGTTCCCTGAACTTCATCGTGACCATCATCAACATGCGCGCCCCCGGCATGACCATGATGCGCCTGCCGGTGTTCACATGGATGACGCTCGTCACCGCTTTCCTGATCATCCTCTCCTTCCCCGCGATCACCATCGCCTTGGTCGAGCTCATGATGGACCGCTCCTTCGGCACCACCTTCTTTGAAATCTCCAACGGTGGTCTCCCCATCCTCTGGCAGCACCTCTTCTGGATCTTCGGCCACCCCGAGGTTTACATCCTCATTCTTCCGGCGATGGGTATCATCTCGGAAATCCTTCCCACTTTCGCCCGCAAGCCGCTCTTCGGTTACCCGATCATCGTTTTCTCCGGCGCCACCATCGGCTTCCTCGGCTTCGGCGTGTGGTCGCACCACATGTTCACCACCGGCATGGGCACCGTCGCCACCGCCGCGTTCTCGCTCATGACGATGGCCATCGCCGTCCCCACGGGCGTCAAGATCTTCAACTGGGTCGGCACCCTCTGGGGCGGCCACATCCACATGCGCACCCCGATGATGTTCGCCCTCGGCTTCATCTGGATGTTCATGATGGGCGGCTTCTCCGGCGTGATGCACTCCGCCGCTCCCGCCGATGCCCAGCAACAGGACAGCTACTTCGTCATCGCCCACTTCCATTACGTGCTGATCGGCGGCTCGGTATTCGCGCTCCTCGCCGGTATCCACTACTGGTTCCCTCTCGTTTTCGGCCGCAAGGTCTCCGAGTTCTGGGGCAAGCTCTCCTTCTGGGTCATCTTCTCGGGCTTCAACATCACGTTCTTCCCGATGCACTTCCTCGGCCTGAACGGCATGCCCCGCCGCACCGCCGTTTACGACGGCAACATGGGTTGGAACGACGCCAATCTCATCGCCACCATCGGCGCCTTCATCCTCGCGATCGGCGTGGGCATTTACTTCACCGTGATGGTTTACACCTACTTCAAAGGCGCGAAGACGGGCCATGACGAGTGGGATGCCCGCACGCTGGAATGGACCGTTCCCTCCACTCCCCCGCCCGAGCACAACTTCGACGTCATCCCGACCGTCCACGCCCGCGACGCCTTCTGGTATGAGAAGACGCACAAGGCCGAGATCGAAAAAGAAAAAGCCGAACACGCCAAGGCCGAGCAGGACCACGGTGGCATCCACATGCCCAGCCAGTCCTGGTTCCCCATCGTGGCGGCTTCGGGCCTCCTCATTGGCGCGATCTTCTTTGTGAACCACATGATGATCGGTGCCATCGCCGGTGGAGCCATCATGTTCCTCGGCGTCTACCTCTGGGCCGCCGAAGGTCCGGGCGGCTACCACATCCACCTCGACGACAAGAATCACCCGAAGCACTGATTCAGAAATCGTTCTCGTTCTCTTACTCGTTCTCGTTCTCCTGCCTTAGCGGGTCGATCCGAGAACGAAGAACGAGTAAGAGAACGAGAACGAATAAAAGCCACCGTCCCGATTTTCCCTTCTCCCATTTCAGCAATGAGCACTCACGCGGCCGCAGGGGCCATCGATCACCACCACGACCACACCACCACGACGGGCATTCCCAACAAGAAGCTCTTCATGTGGGCGTTCCTCGCGTCCGACTGCATGTTCTTCGGCGCGCTCATCTCGACGCACCTGATCTACCGTCTCCACCAGACGCCGAACCAACCCGACATCGTCGGCCTGTTCTCCCTGGAGCTCACGTCGTTCTCGACGTTCATCCTGCTCATGTCGTCGCTCCTGATGGCGCTCGCCGTCAACACCTGCCAAAAGGGCAAGGTCGCCGCGACCCGAAAGATGCTTCTCGGCACGATCATCTTCGGTCTGATCTTCCTCACGTGCCAAGTCTATGAGTTCAGCCACTTCGTCCACGAGAAGGGCCTCACTCTCAGCAGCAGCATGTTCGGCTCGACGTTCTATACGCTGACCGGCACCCACGGCTGCCACGTCGCCATCGGCGTCCTTTGGCTCGTGCTGATGTATATCCGGACCTTCAAGCCTGCCGACGGCAGCCCGTGGATTCTCAAGTCCTTCGTTCACCTGGCGGTTTTCGCCCTCGTGACGGTCGCCTCGATCAAAGCCCTCCTCGGCGGCGTGCATGCCGTCCAAGAGCACGGCGCCACCGCCCAGGCGATCTCGACCTTCGTTCACCACGATCTCCTCGCGATTATCGTCACCGCCGTCGGTTTGGTCGGTCTGGCGTTTCTCGGACGCAGTTCCAAAGCGGTCGAATTTGGCGAGGCCAACGCCATCGATGTCGAGTCGATGGGCCTTTACTGGCACTTCGTTGATATCGTCTGGATCGTGATCTTCACGGCCGTTTACCTGCTCGAATACCTCTGATAATTATTCCATGAGCGCCTCCACCCACTCTGCCGTCGACGCCTCCGGCCACGGCCACCACGAAGCCAGCAAGTTTCACATCTTCGTGCAGCTCGCGATGATCCTCGCCGTCATCACCGGCGTTGAGATCGTGCTGATCTACATCCCACTCGCGAAGTGGTTGATCGTCACCAGCCTCGTCACCCTCTCGTTGGTGAAGTTCATGCTGGTTATCTTCATCTTCATGCACCTGAAGTGGGATAAGCTTTTCTGCACGATCTTGTTCTTCATCGGCCTGATTCTGGCCGGCGGCACCGTCGCCGCGTTGCTGGCCCTCTTCCACGTGGAAGACGCCAAGCCCCTCACCACCGAAGACGCCGCGTCCATCGACTACGTGGTGCGCTCGGCCTGAGCCCAAAACAGCTCCACAAAAAAGCGGCCCGCATCGGGCCGCTTTTTTTATGTCCTCACCAAGACCGGATTATTGCCACAAAAAGCACAAAGGGCCGTCCTGCGTGCGAAACCCCGCGTCGCGCCTATAGGCGCGCGGGAGATACTCATTCGCAGACCAACCCTTTTTGTGCTTTTTGTGGCAATACCTCTGATTGCCAGATTTTTAGATTTTCAACCCGAGGTCATCCACGCGCTTGCGCAGGGTCGCGCGGGTCATGCCGAGTTTCTCGGACGCCTTGAGCAGGTTGCCCTCGGTGGCCGCGAGCACGCGAACGATCATTTCGCGTTCCAAACGCTCCAAGATCGGCTCCGGATGCTGCCCCAGCTCGATGTGCAGGAAATCCAGCGCACGCGACACGGTGAGCGATGGTTCTCCCGAGGCGATGCTCTCGGCCACCACTTGAGCGGTCGCCAACGCGACATGCTCGGCCGAGGAAACACGCACCGTTTCAAAGGGAACCGAACTGCTCGCCAGCTGAGCCGGCGACGGTATCAGCACGACGCCACCCGCGGCTTCTCGCACCTCGAAGGGTAAATCCTTTAGGAGAATCGTATCGCCCTGCGCGATCACCGCGCTGCGGTAGATCACGTTCTCAAGCTCGCGCACGTTGCCCGGCCAGCGATAACGCGTGAGCACCGACATGGCTTCGGGTGAAACCTTGCTGGTGCGCGCCTTTTTTTGCTTAACGAGGTTTTGCAGGCAAAAATCCACGATTTGCGGCACGTCGTCCACGCGCTCGCGCAGCGCCGGCATGCGGATGCGCACCACGTTGAGACGGTAATAAAGATCTTCGCGGAAGGTCTTCCCCTTCACCATCTCCTCAAGATCCTTGTTGGTCGCCGCAAGGATGCGCACATCGACCTTGATCGTCTCGGTGCCGCCCACGCGCTGGATCTCGCCCTGCTGAAGCACGCGCAGGATTTTCGTCTGGGTGGCGAGCGCCATGTCGCCGATTTCGTCGAGGAAAATGGTGCCGCCGTCGCACAGCTCAAATTTGCCAAGGCGCTGGCCGGTCGCGCCCGTAAACGAGCCTTTCTCGTGACCAAAAAGTTCGCTCTCGATGAGGTTGTCGGGGATCGCCGCGCAGTTGACCGCGATAAACGGCTTGGACGCGCGATGAGAGTGTTTCCAGATGGAACGCGCGACGAGTTCCTTGCCCGTGCCGCTCTCGCCGGTGATCATCACCGTCACGTCGCTGGCGGTCACTTGGCCGATGATCTTGAACACGTCCTGCATGACCGGTGACGAGCCGACGATGCCCTCCTTGTAATCGTCGCTGTTGATGGTCGGCTTGTAATCGACGACCGCGCGCATGTCGGCGTGGGCCTTGAGGGCGTTCTCGGAGATCGTGAGCACCTTCGCCGGGTCGAAGGGCTTCATGATGTAGTCAAACGCGCCATATTTCATCGCTTCGATGGCGGTCTGCGCGGTGCCGAAGGCGGTCATCAAGACGACCAGCTGCTTCGGATTCACCGAGCGAATGTGCTGGAGGGCTTCGATGCCGCTCATGCCGCTCATGCGGATATCCAGGAAAATCAGATCGGGGAGAGGCCCCTTTTTTACCGCCGCCACGCCAAGCTCGCCGCTGGCGGCCTCGACGACCTGATATTTCTTCGAGGAGAGCACGCGGCCCAGCGAATAACGCACTTCGGCGTCGTCATCGATGACGAGGATGGTCGGCGGTTTTAGGGAGTCGGGCATGGGAACAGTGGGAACGGCTTGCGGTCGCCTGACAAGAGCACTGGCGAATACCGCAAAACGAGTGTTCACTACCTTTTCAATGCTTCGCTGGTCAATGAACTTGTTCCGCATACGTGGTATTCAGCTGTCGGTGCACGTGAGTTTCTTTATCCTCCTCGCCTATGTGGCGTGGGAAGGCTGGGCGGCCGCGGCTTGGCTGGGCGCGTTGTGGAGCGTGGCGTTCATCATCACCCTTTTTGCCTGCGTGACCCTGCATGAGCTCGGGCATGCGGCGGCGGCCAGACGTTTCGGAGTGCGCGTGCCGCGCATTCTTTTGCTGCCCATCGGCGGCATGGCGGAAATGGAATCGATTCCACGTCGTCCCAAGGCGGAGATCATCATCGCGCTGGCCGGCCCCGCGGTAAATTACCTGATCGTCGCCCTCTTGATGATTTTCGTGCGGTTTCCCGCTGATTGGAACCCGACTTACTTCGAGCTTACGTTCTCAGAGTTAGGACGTCAGCTCGTCGTGGTGAACCTCGTGATGGGCGTGTTCAACCTGTTGCCTGCCTTTCCCATGGACGGCGGCCGGGTGTTTCGTGCGCTGCTGGCCATGCGCACCTCTTATCTGCGCGCCACCCAAATCGCCGCAGGGGTCGGCAAAGTCGTGGCTCTGGCGGGTGCCACCTATCTCGTGTTCAAAGGCCACTACTTGGGCGGCCTGCTGTTCGCCTTCATCATTCTTGCCGGCGAAAACGAGCTGCGCGCCGTGATCCGCGCCGAACAAGCCGCCGAGCACTGGCGCATGATTCAGGCCCGTTTTCAGTCGCCGACCGACATAACTCCACCGGATGCACCGCCACCGCGTTTAATTTAAAACCCGCTGGCTGGCGTTTGGGCCAAACCTTTGTTCTGTGGCGACATGCCCGTCGCCCCCGCCGCCATGGTTTTCGAGGTTGCCGCCGTCAGCAAAAGCTACGGTTCACGCCGCGTTCTTGATGACGTTTCGTTTTCGGTCGGCATCGGCGAACGCATCGCCCTGACCGGCCCCTCCGGCAGCGGCAAGACCACCCTGCTTAACTGTCTCGGCGGCGTTGACCGCCCCGACTCCGGTGCGATCACGTTGCACGGACTGCGCATCGACCAACTCGACAGCGACGGACTCGCCCGCCTGCGTCGCGAACGCGTTGGCACGGTGTTCCAGTTTTTCCACCTGCTGCCCACGCTCACCGCTGCGGAAAACATTGCATTGCCCCTGCAACTTCTCGGCGTGCCCACCGCCGAACAGCGGACGCGCGTCGAAGGCTTTCTTGATCGGGTCGGCCTCGCCCACCGCGCCGGCGCCCTTCCCTCTCAGCTCTCCGGCGGCGAACAGCAACGCATCGCCATCGCCCGCGCCCTCGTGCACCGCCCCTCATTGATTCTCGCGGATGAACCGACCGGCAACCTCGATTCCGCCAACGGCGCCAACATCCTCGCGCTTCTGCGCGAGCTCACCGACGAAACGCACACCGCCCTCGTGCTCGTGACCCACAGCGAAGAGGCCGCCGCGATCTGCCACCGGCGCATCCACCTGCGCGACGGGCGCGTGGTCGATCACGCATGAACGTCACGCTGACTTCGTTTCTGCTGCGACGGTTTGCCCTGCGACACTGGCGGCTCGCGCCCAAACAAAGCGCGTTGCTCGTCCTTATCCTCTCGCTTGGCGTCGCGGTCTTCGTGGCCGTTCGCCTCGCCAATCGTGCGGCCGTCGCGAGCTTTTCCAACTTCACCGAAACGCTCACCGGCCAGAGCGATTGGAGCATTCAGGCGCCCGCCGGCGCCCTGCCGGAAAGTGTGCTCTCCGAATTGCGCACCGCGCTCGATGGCCGACCCGTGCACATCGTGCCCGTCGTCGAAGTCACCGCATCGCCACCGCCGTCCCCGGGCAACGAGGAAAAATTCGGACGCCCCACCTACACGTTGCTCGGAGTCGATCTCCTCTCCGTCGCCAATCTGGCTCGGCCGCAGGACAAACTGTTTTTCAACCAAGCGCCTGACGCACGCGCGGACAACAGCAACGGCGGTTTCTGGCAGTCCTTCAACGCCGGCCCGCAGGTGTGGATCAGCGACGAGTGGCCCGAACAGCCCCGGCCCGCGCAAGTCGAGCTGGTGATCGATGAAACCATCCGCACGCTGCCGGTTGCCGGAGTGATCCCCACCGCACTCGATGCACCGCGCGTGCCGCCCACGCTGCTGATTCTCGACCTCGTCCAACTGCAACGGCTCTCCGGGAAAATCGGCAAACTCGACCGCGTCGAATTCCTCATCGAAGCCGGTCCGCGAGCCGACGAACGCCGCGCCGAACTCCACATCATCTTGGAGAAGCTCGGTCGCAATGGCGAACGCTGGACCGTCTCCGAACCCGGTGCACGTCGTGAAACCGCCGAATCGATGACGCGCGCCTTCCGCCTCAACCTCACGATTCTCTCGCTCATCGCATTGCTCGTCGGGCTCTACCTGATCTTTCAAGCTCTCGACGGCGCGGTCGTGCGCCGTCGATCCGAGATCGCCATCCTGCGTTCGCTCGGCGTCGAAGAGCGCGCCATTCGCCGCGTGTGGCTCTGGGAATCGGCCTTGCTCGGTCTCGCCGGCGGCGCGCTCGGCTTGCTCCTCGGCTGGGCCGGTGCGCAAGTTGCCGTCCGTGCCGTCGGCCAGACGGTCAACGCGCTCTACTATGCGACCACCGTGGCCTCCGCCCATGTCACGCCATCCGAGATCGTTCTCGGTCTCGCCCTCGGGCTCGTCGCCGCGCTCGTCGCGGGTTGGCTGCCCGCACGTGAAGCCGCGCGCACTCCTCCAGCGCAAGTTCTCCAACGCGGCGCCGCGCCCGCGGTCGGCCATCGCGTGATGCGCAGCCTCGGACTCGGTCTGGCCTTCATTGTGGCCGGCGTGATCTGCACGCAATTGCCTCCGATCCGTTTCGCCGCCGGCAGCCGCTTTCCGTTCTCCGGTTATGCGGCGGCGTTCCTGTGGATTTTTGGCACCGGTATTCTGTGCTCATTCCTGCTTCCGCCCGCAGCCCGTCTGGCACGGGCCTGGGGGGCGCGTTTCGCGCCTGCGCTAGTCGCGCTCAGCCACCTGCGCGCCCCATCGGGCCGACACCGGCTGGCGGCGGCCGCGCTGCTCTGCGCCATCGGCATGACCGCCGGCATGGCCATCCTCGTGGCAAGCTTTGAGCAAACCATGCAGGGCTGGGTCAAACGCACGCTCCAAGCCGACCTCTACATCTCAAGCAGCGGAGCGCAAAGCGCCTCATCTCAAAACCGCATCTCCGGTCCGGCTGCACGCTCGCTGGCCGCCCATCCCGCCGTCGAAAAAGCCGGCATGTTGATCGCCTACTCCATCTCCATCGATGGCGTCCCGACCATGCTCACCGGCGCGGACCTCACCGACCCGACGACACGACCGGATTTGCCGTGGGTAAACGCGCCCAAAGACGACGCGTATCTCGACTCCACGCGCAACATCGGGCTGGCGCTCGTCAGCGAAAGTTTCACCGAGCGCTTCCGCGTCAACGTGGGCGATCCGGTCACATTCCCCACGCCCGTCGGACTCAAGACAATCACCATTGCCGGAGTCTTCGCCGACTACGGCAACGAGAAGGGTTCGCTCCTGCTCGATCTCAAACATGTCCGCGCCTGGTTCGGCGAAGACGC
>Ga0307410_10000229_pt1 | contig 21150 bp, 22 predicted proteins | sample 322Ometagenome_3_FD_203707 | JGI IMG/M metagenome (GOLD analysis project Ga0307410, IMG submission 203707) | Maize rhizosphere microbial communities from greenhouse at UC Davis, California, United States - 322HYB-O-3 | ecosystem: Host-associated > Plants > Roots > Rhizosphere > Soil | place... | reverse complement strand
GTCCGGCTGGATGATGTCGACTGCGCCACTTTCGAAGAAGGGCTTGAAGTCCCAGCGCGAATAGAGCCGCTCGCCCAGCGCGATCGGCGTGCTGATGAGGTTCGCCAACTGGGCCAGGCCCTCGGGATTTTCCGACAGCAGCGGCTCCTCGATGAACAGCAGCCCGAGCGGCTCGAGTACCTTGGCGAGTTGCTTCGCGAGCGGCCGATGGACGCGGCCGTGAAAGTCTAGACCCACGTCCATGCACGCGGCCTGCGCCGCCTCCACCCGGGCGATGACCTCATCGAATATCTTCGGCGTGCCGATCCAGCCCAGCTCTGCGGTCGCGTTCATCTTGACCGCCGAGAAGCCCTGTTCCTTGCGCGCCTTCGCTGCGTCGGCGATCTCGTGGGGCCGATCTCCGCCGATCCAGGCGTAAGCGCGAACCTTGTCGCGCACGCGGCCACCGAGCATCTCCCATGCCGGCAAATTCAGCGCGCGGCCCTTCAGATCCCACAGCGCCTGCTCGAGCCCCGCGAGCGCGGACATAAGCACCGGCCCGCCGCGATAGAAGCCGCCGCGATATCCGATCTGCCAGATGTCCTCGATACGGAACGGGTCGTGCCCGATGAAGCGATCGCGCAGCGCAGCGAACGCGCCGTCCACGGCCTCGGCATGGCCCTCAAGGCTCGCCTCGCCCCAGCCGACAGCTCCGTCGTCGGACTCGACGCGAACGAACAGCCAGCGCGGGGGAACGTAGAAGGTCTCAATCCTGCCGATCTTCACGCGGACGCCTGCCCCTCTCCGGAAGCGCCCAGATCGACTTCCTCCTTGCTCAGTCGGCGGCGAGCTTCTTCTTCCTGTTCGCGCGCGTGCGCCATGTCATAGTGCGATGGCGGCACAATCGGGACGATTAGGCACAGGCTGGACGCCGGGAGCACTTCGCGCCAGTCGCGGATCAGGCGCTTGTAGGCGCGCCCGACGTTGCGGATGTTGCGGTCGAGATCGAAGAGGCCAAGTGCGTTGACGTTGCCGTTCTGCTCGCGAAGGGCCGTGTCCCAGTCGACCTGGTCGGTCAGCGAATACCAGGTGAAGCCGACCGTGGGGATGCCGACGTTGCGCAGGCGAAGAACGTTGGCCCACTCCTTCCACAGCCAGTGTACCGATTCGTCGCCCACCGGTCCTTCGACCAAATTGGTTTCGGTGTGCATGATCGGCAGGCGGTAGCGGTTGTAATATTGCCGCGTAATCTCCGTGTAGCCGAACACCTCGCCGGACGAGGTGGTCTGTCCGTTCTCGAACACGCGATGCTCGTTGGTGCGGTAATAATCGTTGCCGAGGATGCAGTGCTGCTTCAGCCGATTGTGCAGGAAGAAATGATACTCATCCTTCGTCATCCCGCAGTCCATCAGATACTCGTACATCTCGCTGTCGACGCGGCGGCCGTAATTGAGATCGAGGCTTAGGAAGCGGCGCGAGTTCATCAGCTCGGCCTTGTGGATGGCGGCTGGTGAATCGGCGTGGAAATATTCCGAAGATTCCGACTGGATGAAGATCGCGTCGGCGCGGTGCTTCAGGATTTCGAGCATGGCCAGCACATTGGCTTTGACGATGTGCTTGAGCGCGGTGACGAAGCCCTCGTCGGTCTTCAGTTGCTCGTTCCACCAGCCGTACTTCGCGGAGAACATCGCGCAGATGAACATCTCGTTGACCGGCGTGTAGAGCTGGACCCACGGGAAGCGCTCGGCGAAGGCCGCCGCATAATGGGCGAACAGTTGCGGGAAATCCGGATTCTGGAAGTTGCCGATCCAGTCAGGCACGCCGAAGTGGCAGAGGTCGACGATCGGCGTGATGTCCCGCCGCTTCAGCTCCGCAAAGGTAATGTCGGCGAATTCCCAGTCATACTTGCCGGGGCCGAGATAGGTCCGGTGGATCGGGGGACCGTAGCGCAGATAGTTGATCCCGATGTCCTGGACGCAATCGAAATCTTCGCGCCACCTTTCATAATGGCCGCAGGCCTCCATCTGGTCGACACGGGTCTTGCCATGGTTGATCGTGGGGATGCTGTTTTCGATCCCCGTCGCGAACATGAAGTTAGCGATGGTGCATTCTCCTTGGAGGCTTCATTCGATTCGCCGTCCACTCGGGTCCGATAGCCCCACGACCCGAAAAGAAAACCATGGAGCGATGTCGCGTTCCCAAAGTTTTCCGCTAACGGAGCGGACGCATGCGCTGGTCAGAAAGTTTCATAACAGCGGACTGGGGAACGACGAACCGGCGCGCCTACTTGCTGGACGCCGGCGGCAGCTGCGTCGCCGAGTTCGAAGACGACAAGGGCATCATGTCGGTTCCCAAGGGCGGCTTCGGTGAGGCCGTCGCGGAGATCAGGGGTCGGCTCGGCGACCATCCTCTGCTGCTCGCCGGCATGGTCGGCTCCAACCGCGGATGGGTCGAGGCGCCCTACGTTCCCTGCCCCGCCGGACTCCAGGACCTGGCCACTGCTCTGGTCTGGCCTGAGCAAGGGCGCACCGCCATCGTTCCAGGCGTATCGTTCGTCGACCCGGACGAAGCGGACGTCATGCGCGGCGAGGAGGTGCAGCTTCTCGGAGCTTTCGCCGCTGGAATCGTCCCCGCCGATTCGCTGGTCTGTCACCCGGGCACGCACAACAAATGGGCTCGCCTGAGGGGCGGACGGATCGAGCGGTTCCGAACGGTCATGACGGGCGAAATCTTCAACCTGCTGCGCGAAAACAGCATCCTCTCCGATCTTTTGTCCGGCCCTGCGGAGCCCGGCCGTGCGTTCGAGCATGGTGTAAGGCGCGGATTGGCCGACGAATGCCTGCCGGCCGAATTGTTCAAGATCCGTGCTCGCGTCCTGCTCGGCGAAGCCAGGGCCGAAGACGCTGCATCGTTCGGCAGCGGGCTGCTGATCGGGACGGACGTTCGCGCCGGATTGCGTGAAGGCGACGACGACGAGGTCGTCGTGATGGGACGGCCGGAGCTTACGCAACTCTACGCCGAGGCTCTGCGTATTGCCGGCCGGAAGGCGCGCGAAGTCGATGGCGAACAGGCGTTTCTCGCGGGCGCCTTGGGAATTGTGAGGTCGATTGGATGAGTGCCCTGGACGATTTCCGCCGCTATTTCGCGGAATGCCCGCTCGTCGCGATCATTCGCGGCGTGACCCCGGAGGACGCGGAAGCGACGGCCCGGGCAATTTTCGATGGCGGCATCCGCATCATCGAAGTGCCACTCAACTCGCCGGAGCCTTTCGAAAGCATCAGGATCATCGCCGATGCGCTCGGCGACCGGGCGCTGATCGGCGCCGGCACCGTTCTCGATATCGAGAACGTGCGGCAGGTGCAGCAGGCCGGCGGCAGGCTGATCGTCGCGCCGAACATGGACCGCGACGTCATCCGCGCGACGATCGACGCAGGAATGGTGTCGTCGCCTGGTTTTTTCACTCCGACCGAGGCCTTTGCGGCGATCGAGTCTGGCGCTCATGCGCTGAAGCTTTTCCCGGCCGAGGCGGGCTCGCCCGCCGTGGTGAAGGCCATGAAAGCGGTGCTTCCGAAGGGGTTCCCGCTCATTGTCGTCGGCGGTGTTAGCGTCGACAATGTCGGCGGCTGGCTCGACTGTGGAGCGGATGGCTTCGGGCTGGGATCCGGCCTTTACAAGCCGGGCCAGGAGGCAGCGGAAACGCTGGCGAAGGCTAGTAAGTTCGTTGCAGCAATGAGGCGCTCATGAAACCGATCCGCATCGCCATCATCGGCTTCGGCAAGATCGCGGCGGACCAGCATGTGCCGTCGATTGCGGGCAATCCGCGGTTCGAACTCGTCGCGTCGTCCAGTCGTTCCGGTGAGGGCGTCGCGCAAACTTTCACCGATTGGCGCGAAATGCTGCGCACGATGGAAGGACTCGACGCCGTCGCGATCACCACGCCGCCATCGGTCCGGCACGAGATTGCGCGGGAGTGCATCCTGGCCGGGCTCCACGTCCTGCTCGAAAAGCCGCCCGCCGCCACGCTCAGCGAGATCGACGATCTCTCCTGCCTCGCCGAAGCGGAAGGCACGACTCTCTTCGCTACCTGGCACTCGCGGCATAATCCCTCGGTATCGGCAGCCGCTCAGGCGCTGGCCGGAAAACGCATCGCCGAAATGCAGGTGGTCTGGCAGGAGGACGTCCATAAGTGGCATCCCGGCCAGCAGTGGATCTGGGAACCGGGGGGCTTCGGCGTGTTCGATCCGGGCATCAATGCCTTCTCTATCGTCACCGCTATCTTCCCAGGGTCGCTGTTCGTCCGCTCGGCCAAGCTCAGCGTCCCGGAAAACGCGCAGACTCCGATCGCTGCAGAGATCGACTTTGCGAGCGACGTTGCCGACGGGCCGCTGCATGCGAGCTTCGATTTCCGCCGGACCGAGGGCGAGGCGTGGACGATCGACATCAGGACCACGGACGGCGTTTCGGTGAAGCTTGCCGAAGGCGGAAGCCGCCTGTTCATCGACGGCACGGAACAAAATGTCAGCGGACTTGGCGAATATCCGGATATTTATCGCCAGTTCGTGGATTTGATCGATGAGCGCCGAAGCTCGGTCGACGTCCGGCCGCTGAGACTCGTCGCGGACTGCTTCCTCGCCTCGAGCCAGGACGTGGTGGAGCCGATCCTGATGTAATTATGACCTGCGAGTTTAACCCTTGTTATATCCCATGCCGGGCGCGTAATGAAATACGCGGCTTCGCCCATGGTGTAGCTCAGGGGGTTTAGTTGCGTATGCTTGACACCACGACCGGTCTCGACCGGCTTGACCGCGCTTTTGTGGGAAACCTGCTCCTCGCCACTTTCTCCGAGGACATCCGCGGCCAGATCGAGCCTGACGGAGAAATTGTCGAACTGGCGGTCGGTGAGCGCGTATTGAGCCGGGGCCAGGATGTGACCTGGAGCTATTTCCCGTTTGGAACGACGATGATTTCCCTCGTCGTCGAGATGACCGACGGGCGCTCGGTGCAGGTTGCGTCAATCGGCCGTGAGGGCGCCGTCGGCGGAATTGTCAGTTGCGGCCATGCTCCAGCGTTCTCGCAGGCCCAGGTGATGGTCGGCGGACCCGCCATGCGTATGCCGATGCAAGCGCTCGAGCAGGCCAAACGGCGGTCCGAATTCGTTGCCAACATCTTCTGCCGGTTCTCCGACTATTTATTGGCCGAAGTCATGCAGTCCGCGGCCTGCAACTCTTTCCACTCGATCCAGCAGAGGGCGGCGCGCTGGTTGCTGACCGCGCAGGATCGGGCGGGCGACCGCATCGAGCTTACTCAGGAAGCGCTGGCGGGACTGCTCGGCGTCCAACGAACAACAGTGAACGCGGTGGTCGGTGTCTTGCAGGATCAGGGCCTCATTTCCGCCCGGCGCGGGCGGGTGATCGTCGTCGATCGCGCTGGCCTGAAGCGGCAAGCCTGCGAATGCTATTCGGTCGTGGAAAAGCATTTCGGTGCGGTGATCGGGCCGAGCGGATCGGGCGGCAGCCCCGACTGCTAACCGGCGAGAGTCCAGTTCAACGTCTGTCCAGCGTGGAACGGAATGAGGTCGATGTCGCCGAGACCCAGCCGGTCGGGAACATCGTTCTCCATGCGCTCCAGCTTGATCGTGCCCTCGTTCAGCGGAAGCCCGTAGAAGCGAGCGCCATGCTCGGACGCAAAGCCTTCGAGCTTGTCGAGGGCGCCCTCCTCTTCGAACACGGCGGCGTAGCTTTCGAGCGCGTAGGGCGCGTTGAAGATGCCCGCACAGCCGCAACCGGATTCCTTTGCATGGCGCGGGTGCGGCGCGCTGTCCGTGCCGAGGAAGAATTTGGGCGAACCTGAGATCGCGGCCGCGCGAACCGCGAGCCGGTGCTTTTCCCGCTTCGCGACCGGCAAGCAGTAGGCGTGCGGCCTGAGTCCGCCGGCGAAGAGCGCATTGCGGTTCAGATGCAGATGCTGCGGCGTGATCGTTGCGCCGACATTGGGTCCCGAATCGCGCACGAACTCAGCAGCCTCGGCGGTCGTAATGTGTTCGAGCACGATCTTCAGATCGGGAAAATCGCGGACGAGTGGCGTAAGTACGCGATCGATGAACACCGCCTCGCGGTCGAAGACATCGACGTCCGGATCGGTGACCTCGCCATGGACGCAGAAGACCATTCCGATCGCCTGCATCCGCTCCAGCGCAGGAGCGACGTTGCGGATGTCCGTCACCCCCAAGGCCGAATTGGTGGTCGCATTAGCGGGATAGAGCTTGCAGGCTGCCCAGACGCCCTGCTCGAAACCGCGGGCGATCTCGTCGGGTTCCGCCTCGTCGGTAAGGTAGCAGGTCATTAAAGGTTCGAAGCCCGCGCCTGCCGCCTCTCGGATGCGATCCCGATAGGCACTGGCCGCGTCGACCGTCGTGACCGGCGGGACAAGGTTAGGCATGACGATCGCGCGCCCAAACTGCTGCGCGGTGAACGGCGCGACCAGCCGCAGCATCTCTCCATCGCGCAAATGGACGTGACAATCGTCGGGGCGGCGGATGGTCAGGCTTTGCATCGTCACGGGCGGCTCCCTAACTGAAGGGCATGGCCGCTACCACCCTGACCGATCGCGCGATCGTCCGCATGTCCGGCGAGGACGTGCGCGGATTCCTGCAGGGACTGGTCACCAGCGACGTCGCCGGGGAGTTGCCGGTGTGGGCCGGGCTGCTGTCTCCGCAGGGCAAATGCCTGTTCGATTTCATCGTCTGGGCGGATGGAGCGGACCTTTTGCTGGACGTGGAGGCGGAGGTGGCTGACGACCTGATCAAGCGCCTCAACATCTACCGCCTGCGCCGCCCGATCCAGATTGTCCGAGATCCCTCGATATCCGTTCACTGGTTGGCGGAAGGGAACGCGGGAAGCCGCGACCCGCGCCTGTCCGAACTTGGACGCCGCTGGCTGGGCGAGCCGGACGAACCGGCAGTGGGCTGGCTCCAGCATCGCCTGACTCACGGGGTCTGCGAGGGCCGCGCGGAACTTGGCGACATCCTCTGGCTGGAATGCAATGCGGTCGAATTGAACGGCGTCAGCTTCACCAAGGGCTGTTTCGTCGGCCAGGAAAACACCGCGCGCATGAACTGGCGGCAGAAGGTCAATCGCCGCCTCGTCGTCGTGCCGACCACCGAAAGCGGGCCGCGCACACGCATGCTCTACGAAGACCTCGGACTGGCGGTCGAGCACCGCCGCATGGACGATCTCGGAGACGCCATCATTCCTGCATGGTTGGAGGAAACGCTAGCCCCTCAGCAGCCGTAGTCGCGCTTTAGGGTCCTCGGTCCAACGTCGCAGTACCAGACATCGGTTGCGCCGATTCCGTAATCGACGACCTCCCAGCGGCCGTTCCGACGCTGCAGCGCCGCATCGACCCTCAAGCCGTCCATATTGTCGAAGTCCTCGCCGAAGATACGCCGCCCATCGATGGCCTTGCCGCCCTTGCGCTGCGGGTCGGCCATGACGAACGCCCAGCCGTCCTCGACGCGGATGACCTGGACGACGAATTCGACGTTCGGACCAAGCTTGGTTTCGACGGCGGGCCGAAGCGCATCGAGCACCGCCTTGCGCTCAGCCGGAGTCGGCGTGATGGCCGCCAGCGCCAACAAGAGTGTGCCTATCACTGCGCTGGCCCTTGATCAGGAACTTCGGAAGCTGCTCGGCGCGCGAGGATGCGCCACAAGGCAATCCCACCGATCAGCATCCAGATGACGTTGAGCACTGCGGACGGAATCGCTCCGTGCCACCATCCATTGACGATGAATCCGGCCGCCCCGACCACGTTCATTGCCTGATAGACGAGCGACTGCCCTGTAAGCTTACCGGCCGAGAGCAGGAGATAGGCCAGCAGGATGAGCGATGCGCCGGCCCAGCCGACAATCTCGACTGCGAGTTCCGTCGCAGTCATGCGGGCCAGCTGCGTCCGTCGACTTGCTTCACCGGCACATCGTCGAACGTGCCCGGCTCGAACAGGCGAGCGTTGACGCCCATCCGCTCGTGCGGCGGATCGGTCAGGGGTACCCAGTGCGTCAGGACACCACAGTGACGACATCGCAAGCAGGCGAGATAGGCCGGGTTGGAATCGGCCCGGACGTAGCGGTCCAGCTCGCCTTCGATCACCAGCTGATTGGACGGAAAATAGATGCCCTGGAAACCGGTCTTGCTGCACAGGCTGCAATTGCAGTGCGTGACCTGGTCGGGCTTGTGCGGCACGGTGATGCGGACACCGCCGCAATGACACGTGCCGACCAGCGCGCTCACTGAACCGCGAGCTTCCTCAGCACGTAGTGGAGGATGCCGCCCGAGCGGAAATATTCGAGCTCGTTGTAGGTATCGATGCGGCAACGGGCAGTGAAGCTGAACTCCCGGCCGTCGTCCTTAATGACTTGAACCGTCACATCCTGCCTCGGCTGAAGCTCGCCGACACCCATGATCGTGTACTTCTCGGTGCCGTCGAGTCCGTGAGTCTCGGCATTCTCGCCGGCGGCGAACTGCAGGGGGAGCACGCCCATGCCGACGAGGTTCGATCGGTGGATGCGCTCGAAACTCTCGGCGATCACCGCGCGGACGCCGAGCAGAACCGTGCCCTTGGCCGCCCAGTCGCGCGAGCTACCCGTGCCGTATTCTTTGCCGGCAATGACGACGAGCGGGCGCTTGTCCGCCTGGTACAGCATGGCCGCGTCGTAGATCGGCATGATCTCGCCGCTCGGGGCATAGCGGGTGAAACCGCCCTCGACGCCATCGAGCATCTTGTTGCGGATGCGGATGTTGGCGAAGGTGCCGCGCATCATCACTTCATGGTTGCCGCGGCGCGAGCCGTAGCTGTTGAACTCGCCGCGGCTGACCTGCCGTTCCAGCAGATAACGGCCGGCCGGGCTGTCCGGCTTGATCGCGCCTGCCGGCGAGATGTGGTCGGTGGTGATCGAATCGCCGAACACCGCCAGCGGCCGCGCACGCTCGATATCGCCCGGCGGAACCGGCTCCATCGTCATCCCGGTGAAGTAAGGCGGGTTCTGGATGTAGGTCGACGTCGGCGGCCAGGCGTAGGTATCGCCGCCCGCGACCGGGATCGCCCGCCAGCGCTCGTCGCCGCGATAGACGTCGGCGTAGCGCGTGCGGAACATGTCCGAATGGACGTGCGCGTCGATCAGCGCGCGGATTTCATCGTTCGAAGGCCAGATGTCCTTGAGGTAGACGTCCTCGCCGTTCTGCGCCTTGCCGATCGGCTCATGCGCAAGGTCGGCGCGGACCGTGCCCTTCAGCGCATAGGCAACGACCAGCGGCGGTGAGGCGAGATAATTGGCACGGCAGTCCGGCGACACGCGGCCTTCGAAGTTGCGATTGCCCGAAAGGACGCTCACCGCGACGAGGTCGTTCTCGTTGATCGCCTTGCTGATCGGCTCCGGCAGCGGCCCCGAATTGCCGATGCAGGTCGTGCAGCCGTAGCCGACAAGGTCGAAGCCGATCGCGTTGAGGTCTTCGGACAGCCCGCTGGCATCCAGATAGTCGGTGACCACCTGGCTTCCCGGCGCGAGGCTGGTCTTCACCCATGGCTTCGGCTCCAGTCCAAATGCACGTGCCTTACGGGCAACGAGACCAGCGGCGACCAGCACCGAGGGGTTCGACGTGTTTGTGCAGCTGGTGATCGCCGCGATGACGACGTCGCCATTGCCGACGTCGAAGCTCTCGCCGTCCACCGCCACCCGCGGGTCGTTGTGCTTCTTGTAAGTCTGCTCCAGCTCCGCGTTGAACTGGTCGTCGATGTCAGACAGCAGCACGCGGTCCTGCGGGCGCTTCGGCCCGGCGAGCGATGGCTCGATGCTGCTCATGTCCAGCTCGAGCGTGTCGGTGAACAACGGCTCGGGGCTGGCATTGTCGCGCCACAGCCCCTGCGCCTGGCAGTAGGCGCGGACCAGCTCGATATCCTCGTCCGGCCGACCCGTGAGCTTCAGATATTCGATCGTACGATCGTCGATCGGGAAGAAGCCGCAGGTCGCGCCATATTCCGGCGCCATGTTGGCGATGGTCGCGCGGTCGGCGACGCTCATGCTGTCGAGACCCGGCCCGTAGAATTCGACGAAGCGGCCGACGACCCCCTTGGCGCGCAGCATCTGCGTGACGGTCAGCACGAGGTCGGTGGCAGTGATGCCTTCCTTCAGCGCTCCCGACAGGCGGAAGCCGACGACCTCGGGGATCAGCATCGACACCGGTTGGCCGAGCATGGCCGCTTCGGCCTCGATCCCGCCGACGCCCCAGCCGAGCACCCCCATGCCGTTGACCATCGTCGTGTGGCTGTCGGTGCCGACCAAGGTATCGGGGAAGGCGACCGTCTCGCCGTTCGTATCCTCGCCCGACCAGACGCCGCGAGCGATGTGCTCGAGGTTTACCTGGTGACAGATGCCGGTTCCCGGCGGGACGACTTTGAAATTGTCGAAGGCGCCGCTGCCCCACTTCAGGAACTCGTAGCGCTCGCCGTTGCGGGCATATTCCAGCTCGACGTTGCGGTCGAAGGCCTTGGGCGTGCCGAATTCGTCGACCATCACGCTGTGGTCGATGACCAAGTGGACGGGCACCAGCGGATTGATCTTCTGCGGATCGCCGCCAAGCTGCTTCATCGCGTCGCGCATCGCCGCAAGGTCGACAACGGCGGGCACGCCCGTGAAATCCTGCATCAGCACGCGGGCGGGCCGATACTGGATCTCGCGGTTGATGCTCCGCTCCTTCTGCCAGTCGACCATCGCCTGAAGGTCGTCGCGAGTGACGGTGACGCCGTCCTCGAAGCGGAGGAGATTTTCGAGCAGCACCTTCATCGAAAAGGGCAGGCGGTCGATGTCGCCGAGCTGCTCCGCCGCCTTGGGCAGCGAATAATATGCGTAGGACTTGTCTCCGGCGGTCAGGTTCGAGCGGGTCTTGAGGCTGTCCTGTCCGGTCGGGATCATCGATAAAGGTCCTGTACGTGCTTGGGGTCTGAAGGCAGCCGCTAGATGGGCGGCGCCCCGGCCCTTAGCAACCAGCCAAGCGGCCCGCAAACGGGGTCAGATCCAGCCGCGGCGCTTCAGGTACCAGATGGGAACGACGGCGGTGATCACGATCAGCGTCAATGCCATCGGATAGCCGTAGATCCAGTCGAGCTCCGGCATATGTTCGAAGTTCATGCCGTAGATGCCGGCGACCAGAGTGGGCGGCAGGAACACCAGCGCCGCCCATGAAAAGAGCTTCATAGCCGCATTCTGCTCGATGCTGATCAGCCCAAGCGATGCGTCGAGCAGGAAGGTGAGGTTGTCGGCCAGGAAGCCGCTGTGGTCGACTAGCGAGCGCACATCCCGGGCAAGGCTGAGGATTCGATCGCGAACGGCACTCGCTTTCTCGGCTCGAAACTGGGTTGTCGCGGAAAGAAAGCTCAGCAGACGCGCGGTGGTGACGGCGGTTTCGCGAACTTTCGTCAGGAGGATTTGGGTCCGGCCGATCCGCGTCAGCAGGGCCGTCAGCCGATCCGCAGGGATCCGCCGCGCGTCCGACTGCTTGTGGAAGATCAGGGTGGAGATCTTCTCTACCTCGCTGCCGACCGCCTCCAGCTCGTCCGCTAACCGGTCGATGATCGCATCCAGCAAAGCATGGAGCGCCGCCATATTGTCGTGAACCAGCGCGGGGTCGCGATGGGCATGGTTCTGGACCACGCGGATCGGCCTTGGCGTCACGTACCGCACCGTTACGAGGCGGTTGCTCGTGAGCACGAAGCTGATCGGGTCGCTCTGCGGATGCCCGTCCTCGACGCCGTGGAGAGCGCTCAGCGTCATGTAGAGCGTGCCCTTTTCCTCATAGAGCCGGCTCGATGGTTCGATCTCCGACATGTCCTCGCGGGTCGGGACCTGCACGCCGACGCATTGCTCGACGAGCTTGTCCTCCTCGCGGGTAGGGTCTTCCAGGTCTATCCAGGTCGCATCGTCGGGAATGCGCTGACCGCTGGTCGCGTCGATGACGCTTCCGTCGCAATTGGGTCCGTAGGCTCGCAGCATGGGTGCGGTTGATCGGTCCAACAGCAATGCTTTGCAAGCCGTCTCCGTCTGCTAAGCCTGACGGCAATGACCCGCCCCATGCGCGCGGCGACAGCCGCTGTCCTGATCGTCGTCGCGACTGCGGCCATGCTGTACCTGATGGGGCGGCCGCCAGTCTGCACCTGCGGAGACATCGACCTGTGGGTGGGCGAGGTGAACAGCTCCCGGACGAGCCAGATGCTGTCGGACTGGTACAGCCCGAGCCACATCGTTCACGGCTTTCTTTTCTACGGCGCTCTCTCGCTGGTTGCGCGAAAGTGGCCGGTCGAGCGCCGCTTCCTCGGGGCGCTGGTGGTCGAGGTAGCCTGGGAGATTATCGAGAATACGCCGCTCATCATCAACCGCTACCGCGAAGCGACCGCGGCCCTTGGCTATACCGGTGACAGCGTCCTCAACTCCGTGTCCGACATCGCGATGATGGGCCTCGGCTTCCTGCTCGCACGCCGGCTGCCCGTCTGGGTGTCGGTGGTGATCGTCCTTGTACTTGAGCTGGTCCCGCTGCTCGTCATCCGCGACAATCTGACGCTCAACGTCTGGATGCTCCTGGCCCCAAACGAGTCCATCAAGGCGTGGCAATCGGCGTTGTAATGCAGGCACCTTTCATTCGATGAAGCATTAAGACGGCGGAACGTCTGGGAGAGCAGCTTTGAGATTGATGATCCTGGCCCTGGCGGCCGTCCTCGGCGCGGTTGGGGTGCCGAGTGCAGCGCAGGCCGGCGAGATCTTCGGCGGCCTCTACCTTCACGATGTCGACACGCCGCTCACGCTCAGCGGAGTCGAGGGCGGGGCCGACGTCCAGCTCGGCTGGCGTGGCGAGCGCATAGGCCGGACCCCGCTCCAGCCTTACGCCTTCGCCGCAGTGAACACGGCCGGCGAGACGCACTATGCCGCGGCGGGCATCTCGGCGAAATTCGGCGACAGGATCTTCGTCCGCCCGGGCCTTGGAATCGCCGTCCACACCGGCTCCGCCGCCAATTTCGAGGATCCGGACAACGGCAAGATCGACTTCGGCAGCCGCGTCCTGTTCGAGCCCGAGCTGGGGATCGGCGCCCGGATCAACGACCGGACGACCATAGAAGCCAGCTGGGTGCATATGAGCACCGCTCAACTGTTCGGAAAACAGAACCCCGGCATCGACAATTTCGGCGTGCGACTCTCGTTCAAGCTCTGATCAGAGGCAGCGGTTGATCGTGCCGGGAACCCCCGGCTTCAGGGCGAATGGCCCAAGCGGAGTTCCATCCTCCAGCTTCACCAGCAGCGTCATGTCGGTCTTTGTCGACGTGCCCGAATAGGTCGCGCGCTGCGAGTTGAAGATTTGGCCGACACGAATCGGGCCGGACTGCCCGGTACGATAGGTCCCGGGGGCACTGAACGGGCCTTCTGCTGACGGGATCGTCTTGTCGATCGTACCGCTGGCGCAGTCGAACTCCACCGTCCCCAGCCCGCCTTCGAGAACCAGTTCGATTCCAGGGCCGCCCCACTGGCCACTAAGCGTTGTCGGGCCCTGGCCCATTGACGCGCAGCCCGCGAGAGCGAGCAACGGGACTGCAACAAGCGACTTCATCGACCCCCCTCAACTGCCGGTCATGTTCTCCGGCTTAACTACCCTGTCGAACGTAGCCTCGTCGACCAGCCCAAGCTCCAGCCCCGCTTCCTTCAACGTCTGGCCGCTCTTGTGCGCATGCTTCGCGATCGCCGCGGCATTGTCATAGCCGATCTCCGGCGCAAGCGCGGTGACCAGCATCAGCGAGCGGTTCATATGCTCCGCAATGCGCTTTTCGTCCGGCTCCAGCCCGTCGAGCAGGCGCTTGGTGAAGCTCTCCATCCCCACGCTCAGCAGGTTGATCGAGCGGATCACATTGGCCCCGATCAGCGGCTTGAACACGTTGAGCTCGAGGTGGCCCTGAAGCCCGCCGACCGTCACGGCGACATGATTGCCCATCACCTGCGCGCCGACCATCGTCAGCATCTCGGCCTGAGTTGGGTTGACCTTGCCAGGCATGATCGAGCTGCCCGGCTCATTCTCCGGAAGCTTTAGCTCCCCGAGCCCCGAGCGCGGCCCCGAACCCAGAAGACGGATGTCGTTGGCGATCTTCGTCAGCGACACGGCGATCGTGTTGAGAACGCCCGAAAGCTCGACCATCGTGTCGTGCGCGGCCAGTTCTGCGAACTTGTTCGGTGCGCTGGTGAACGGAAGGCGCGTGAGGTTGGCGATTTCCTTGGCAAAGGCGTCGGCGAACCCCTTCGGTGCATTGAGTCCGGTCCCCACCGCAGTGCCGCCCTGCGCCAGCCTGTAGAGCCGCGGCATCACGCCTTCGACGCGATCGATATTGTCGGCGATCTGCTGTGCGTAACCGGAAAATTCCTGCCCCAGCGTCAGCGGCGTCGCGTCCTGCAGGTGCGTCCTTCCGATCTTGACGATGCCTTTCCAGCGCTCGGCGAGATCGACCAGCCGCTCGTGCATCGTCTTGAGCGCGGGCAGGAGCCTGCCGTTGACCGCAAGCGCCGCAGAGACGTGCAAGGCGGTCGGAAAACTGTCGTTCGACGACTGCCCCTTGTTCACATGATCGTTGGGATGAACCGGCTCCTTGCCGCCGCGATTGCCGGAGAGCTTCTCGTTGGCGCGCCCGGCGATCACCTCGTTCGCGTTCATGTTCGACTGCGTGCCGGAGCCCGTCTGCCAGATGACCAGGGGGAATTGGCTGTCCAGGTCACCGCGAGCGACCTCGGCCGCCGCTTGCTGGATCGCCTCGGCGATCTGCGGATCGAGTCCGCCGATGCGGGCATTCACCCGCGCCGCCGCCTGCTTGATGAAGCCGAGGGCGTGGACGATCTCCAGCGGCATCTGCTCGCGCGGGCCGAAGGGGAAATTCTCGATCGACCGCTCGGTCTGAGCGCCCCAATAGGCGTCGGCGGAGACCTCGATCGGTCCGAAGCTGTCGGTTTCAGTGCGCGTCGTGCTCATCGATCCTCTGGTCTGTCGTGCTGAATCTGTTTCAGCATCCATGAACACGGCGGTTGGGCATTGGCAAGGCGGGTATTCATGGATCCTGACCTTGGTCAGGACAGCGCATCCCGGGTCACTTCTTGCGGGTGAAATCCACGGACACGACGTTCGAGCCGTCTTCGGTCACTTCCACAGCCTGCGGCGCGTCGTTCTCCGCTTGCTCATGGTCCTCATGCTCGTCGTCGGCGCCGTTGGCCTGGAACTTCAGGCTGAAATCGACCGCCGGATCGACGAAATCGGTCACGGCCGCGAACGGAACGTGGAGGGTCGAGGGCACTCCGCCGAACGACAGGCCGACGCTGAAGGCATCCTTTTCGACCTTCAGGTCCCAGAAACGGTGCTGGAGGACGATCGTCATCTCGTCCGGAAAGCGCTCCGTCAGGTGCTTGGGAATGCTGACGCCCGGAAGCTTGGTCTTGAAGGTAATGTAGAAATGATGCTCGCCCGGAAGCGTCCCGGTGAGCTCGACCTGGCCGAGCACGCGGCCGACCACATCGCGCAAAGCTTCCTGCACGATCTCGTCGTACGGAATGAGGCTTTCCGGAGTCTCGTCGCCGCTCATAATCAAAACTGGTAGCGAGGCGGCGTTCCCGGTCAAGGCGCGTTTGGACTAAGGCAGCATCAGCGGCATGCTTGCGACGTGGCCTATCTCGAAGTTGTCCGTTTCAAGATTTTCATACAAATACAAGCGATTGCCGTCTGCGCTGAGGCTCGGCTGCGCCCTGGATAGCTTAACGTCTGTCAATTCGTGAAGGCCCGTGCCGTCGGGCCGCACGGCGAGTATCTGACCGACATTCGCAGACTTTGCGCGGTTGGACGCGAACAGAATCCAGCGGCCATTCGGCGACCAGATCGGCCAACCGTCGAAAGCCGGGCTGTTGCTGACATTTATCGACCAGCTCCCTTTGAGAGCCGTGACAAAGACCTCAGAATTGCGTTCGCTGGTACTGGTGTCCCAATTGATGCCCGGTGACGGCACGACTTGCCGATGCACGACGAACCTGCCGTCCGGAGATGGTACCGGATAGGTGCAGACAGCCCGGCAATCCGTGTGCCTGCGAACGTCACCGCCATCCGGAGCCATACTATAGATATCAATCCACTGCCGCGACCATTCGAGCTTTCGGTCAGGCGTAGCGCGCGGGGAATTGAAAAAGATGCGCTTGCCATCAGCACTCCAGTGCGGATGAGAATCGTCGCCCCAGGCGTTCGTAAGCCGCTGAAGTTCGGTGCCATCGCGCCGCATCCGATAGATATCCGATTCATCCTCGTCGGAAGCATCGGCTGGCCGCATCGCGAAGGCGATCCACTGTCCGTCCGGCGACCATCTGGGCGTCGCCGGGTTCGTACCGAGCGTCCCACCGTCGAAAAGGAGATGCAAGTTCCCGCCCTTTTCATCGGCCAGCCAGATCGCTTGCTTGCCCGATCGATTGCTCTGGAAAAGCAGCACGCGACCATCCGGCGAGATGTCCGGGTAGGAATCCCGAACCGCGGTGACCGAACCCAATTGTGCCACGGCAAAGGCGATTGAGGCGATGATCATGACCAATTCGAACTCCAGCCTTTGAGCCGTCTCAAGTTCTTTGTCGCGGACGGCACGATTGGTTAGACAAGCGACGCGCTAACGGAGTCATCGATGCCGATCGATCCTACCCAACCATATGACGACAACAACATCTTCGCCCGCATCCTGCGCGGAGAGCTGCCGTCGAAGAAGGTCTACGAGGACGATTTCGCGATCGCCTTCCACGACATCAACCCCTTGGCCCCGGTGCATATTCTGGTGATTCCGAAGGGACCTTACGTCTCCTGGGACGACTTTTCGGAGAAGGCCTCGGACGCGGAAATCGCTGGCCTGACGAGGGCCGTTGGCATGGTCGCCCGCGATGCCGGGCTGCTTCCCCTGGGCTACAGGGTGCTGGCCAACGTCGGCCTGCGCGGCGGGCAGGAAGTGCCACACCTCCATGTCCACATCTTCGGCGGAGAGTCGCTCGGTCCGATGCTCGCGAGGTAAGGGATTGCCCTCTGAGGCGGAGCCGCTAGGCTCCGCGCCGAAAGACAATCCTGCCATTCAAGGGGAGAATAAATGGCGACTGCGGCTCCAGAGCGCGGACTGCTCGGGCGCATGTTCATGCGCAAAACCGTTGCGCAGGTTCAGCGCGAAACCGAAACCAGCGAACTGAAGCGATCGCTCGGCGCGGCGAACCTCGTATTTCTCGGCATCGGCTGCATCATCGGCGCGGGCATCTTCGTCCGTACCGGCAATGCCGCGGCACTCCACGCCGGTCCGGCCGTCCTTTATTCCTACATCATCGCCGGCATCGTCTGCGCCTTCGCAGGCCTTTGCTATGCGGAGCTTTCATCGGCCTTGCCGGTGTCCGGTTCCGCCTACACCTACAGCTACACGACCATCGGCGAGTTCGCCGCCTGGGTGATGGGCGCCTTGCTCCTGCTCGAATATGGCCTGGCCGCTTCGGTCGTTGCGGTCGGCTGGTCCGGTTACATGGTCAGCTTGCTCAGCGACATCGGCGTCCACGTCCCGGCGCAACTGACCGGGCCTGCAGGCTATCCGTTGCTCAGCGAGGGCGCGCCGGTGATCGTCGACGGAAGCCCCGTGACCACGGTCTTCAACCTGCCCGCCTTCCTGGTCTGCGCCGTTCTCGCCGGTCTCCTCTGCCTCGGCGTTTCGGAGTCGGCCAAGGTCAACAACGTCATCGTCGCCATCAAGGTGACGGTGCTGGTCGCCTTCATCATCGTCGGCGGCTTCATCATCATGCAGAACTACCAGTCGTTCGCGCCCAACTGGGAGCCGTTCATCCCGGAACCGACCGGCAAGGACGGTGAGTTCGGACTGAGCGGAATCCTTCGCGCCGCATCGATCGTCTTCTTCGCCTACATCGGCTTCGAGGCAGTCTCGACCGCGGCGCAGGAAGCCCGCAACCCGAAGAAGGACATGCCGATCGGCATCATCGGGTCGCTGGTCGCCTGCACTATCATCTACATTCTCGTGTCGATCGTCCTGACCCTGATCGTACCCTACACCCAACTCAACGTTCCCGATCCGGTCGCCGTCGCCGTCGACGCGTTCGGACCGGAGTGGGCATGGTTCGCCAAGGCGGTGAAGATCGGTGCGATCATCGGCCTGACCTCGGTCATCCTGGTGCTCATGTATGGCCAGACGCGAATCTTCTACACGATGGCCCGCGACGGCCTTCTGCCGCGTGTCTTCGCAACGGTTCACCCGAAGTACCGGACACCGTGGATCAACACTTTGGTCGTCGGCCTGATCGTCGCGGTTGCGGCGGGCATGTTCGACATCAACAGCCTGGGCGACATGACCTCGGTCGGCACACTTGCCGCGTTCGCCGTGGTGTGCCTGTCGGTGCTGTGGCTGCGCCGCACCCATCCGGAGCTGCCTCGCGGCTACAAGGTCCCCCTCTATCCGGTCGTTCCGATCCTCGGCATCGCGTCGTGCCTGTGGCTGATCACTACCGTGCCGAACTACGTGCTGATGATCTTCCTCTACTACACGCTGGCGATGATCGTCCTCTACTTCGTTTACGGAATGAGGAACTCGCAGCTCGCCAAGGGCCAGGACGTCATGGCCGACGACGAGACGGCCTTCTATCCGGAGGACCAGACGGAAGGCGGCATCCGGCCTTAAGCCGAACTGCCGAAGGAGAATTGAGGGCGGTCCTTCGGGGCCGCTCTTTTCTTATGCGAAGACGTCGCCAGCGAGCGCCTTGAGGTCCGCCTCAGGCCGCGCGCCATAGTGCGCGATGACCTCGGCGGCGGCGACGGAGCCGAGTCTCAGCGACTGCTCAAGACCCAGGTCTTTCGCCTGACCCGTCAGGAACCCTGCAGCGAACAAGTCGCCTGCACCAGTCGTATCAATCACCTTGGCGACCGGTGCTGCCGGCACATCCGCCCGTTCGCCGCGCTGGGTCGCGAGGGCGCCCTTCTCGCTGCGGGTGACGACCAAAGTCTCCACCTTGTCCTTGAATACGTTCACGGCCGTTTCGACATGCGCCACGCCGGCCATCGCCTGGATCTCGTCCTCGTTGGCGAAGAGGATGTCGATCCGTCCGCCGTCGATCAGCGCGTTGAAGCCATCGCGATGGCGGTCGACGCAGAAACTGTCGGACAAGGTGAAAGCGACCTTGCGGCCAGCCTCCCGCGCCACCTCGATCGCTCGGACCATGGCGTAGCGCGGAGTCTCCGGATCCCAGAGATACCCTTCCAGATAAAGGATACCGGACGAGCGAATCTGCTCCTCGTCGAGCGCGCTCGCCGGAAGGTGCTGCGCGGCGCCGAGGAAGGTGTTCATCGTGCGGTGGCCGTCGGGCGTTACCAGGATCATCGAACGCGCGGTCGGGATTCCGAAATCCGTCGGCTCGGTCGTGAACTCGACACCGGCCGCGGTCAGGTCATGCTCGTAGAAAGCGCCGAGCTGGTCCGGTGCGACCTGGCCGATGAAGCCTGCACGAGCGCCCAGCGCCGCAATGCCTGCCGCCGTGTTCGCCGCCGATCCGCCGCTGATCTCCCGCGCCGGTCCCATGTGCGAATAAAGCCGTTCCGCCTCCTCCGCATCGATCAGCCGCATCGATCCCTTGGTCAGCCCCTCCTGATCGAGGAATGCGTCTGTCGTGTCGGAAATCACGTCGACGATGGCATTGCCGATGCACAATACGTCGAGACGGCAGTCGGTCATTGAGAGCACCTGTTGATTTTGCGGGGGAAAGCGCGCGCCTAGCGGCCCTGTCTCGTTCAGACAATCGTCATTGCGAGGAGCCGAAGGCGACGCGGCAATCCATTAGCTCGAAGCTGGATTGCTTCGCTGCGCTCGCAATGACAGTAGGACATATGCGTTTCATCGTCCCAGTTGCCACCGCTCTACTACTCGCCGGCTGCGTTGCACGAGACCCGGCGCCGCCAACCGTGCCGACCCCCACCCCGGTCGCACCGAAGCCGCAGGTGGTGCACAGCGACCTGATCGGCGCGACGGCCGGCCAGCTCATCCAGCTGATGGGCCAGCCTGCGCTGCAGGTTCGCGAAGGCCCCGGCCTGAAGCTCCAGTTCCGCGGCCGATCGTGCGTGCTCGACGCCTACCTCTACCCGACGCCCTCAGGCGGCCTGCCCGAGCGAGTCACCCACGTCGACACGCGCTTGCAGAGCGGCAACGCCACCTCTCAGCCGCAGTGCATCGCCTCGCTGCTGCGCTCCTGAAGCCGGTCCATCGCCCAGCCCGCGGCTTCGGCGATGACCGGGTCCGGATCGCCCAAATGGGACTCGACACTCGAAACCAACGCCTCTGAGCCGCTGTTACCGGCGGCGACCAGGCAGTTACGGATCATGCGGTTGCGCCCGATCCGCTTGATCGGCGATCCGGCGAACATCTCCCGAAAGGCGGTGTCATCCAGCCGCAGCAAGTCGACGAGCGACGGCGCCGCCAGCTCTGCGCGCGGAAGAAAAGCCCGGTTCGACGCAGCAGCATCCGCGAACCGGTTCCACGGACAGACCGCGAGGCAGTCGTCGCAGCCGTAGATGCGATTGCCCATCGCCTCCCGAAACTCGACCGGGATCGGCCCCTCATGCTCGATCGTCAGATAGGAGATGCATTTCCGTGCATCGATGCGATGGGCCGGCCCGATCGCGTCCGTCGGACAAGCCTTGAGGCACCGCGTGCATGTGCCGCAATGCGTCCCCTCCGTGGCGGGAACGTCTGGCTCCAGCTCCAACTCGGTCAGGATCACGCCGAGGAACAGCCAGCTGCCATGCTCGCGCGAGACGAGGTTGGTGTGCTTGCCCTGCCAGCCGATCCCCGCCGCCTGCGCCAGCGGCTTTTCCATCACCGGCGCCGTGTCGACGAACACCTTCAGCTCGCTCGGCGACCGCTCGACGATGAACCGTGCCAGCGCCTTCAGCGCCTTCTTGACCGTCTTGTGATAGTCGCTGCCCTGCGCATAGACCGAGATGCGGCCACGCTCGCCCTGCTCCGCCAGAGCCATGGGATCCGACGCCGGCGCGTAGCTCATGCCCAGCGCGATGGCGGACCTGGCCTCATTCCAAAGCGCAGTCGGCG
>Ga0307410_10000227_pt1 | contig 21244 bp, 24 predicted proteins | sample 322Ometagenome_3_FD_203707 | JGI IMG/M metagenome (GOLD analysis project Ga0307410, IMG submission 203707) | Maize rhizosphere microbial communities from greenhouse at UC Davis, California, United States - 322HYB-O-3 | ecosystem: Host-associated > Plants > Roots > Rhizosphere > Soil | place... | reverse complement strand
CGACGGTGATGGCCGCGATGTGGAAAAAGGGAACGGCTTTCGATCCGCAGCTCGTCCTCGCCGCGCCCTGATCGGTGGAGTCGAGAAGCGATCTGGACCTCGACCATTTTGATGCGAGTGGAGCGCGTTTGCACCATGAGGCCAGATCGCTGTGCGGGGTGAACCACCCCTCTTTCCGCCTGCCGAGAACGCAGGTTCGGTCGGCATTTGCTATCGGCGGCGGGATAGGCCAGATTCTCACAATCGTCTGAACACTTTGCGAAAGATCAGCTCGGGATCTTGGCAAGCAGAGGGCGGTTTTGGAGGAAGCCTACCGGAGTGGAACGATGACCGAGCATGTTCAGCACCTCATGGCTGCGACCGACGCCGAGAATCTGATTGACCAGATGCTTTGCGCCCGCAGGTTACGGACGGCGGCGTTTGGACCCGGCCTGTTTTCCGATCCCGCATGGGACATCGTGCTCACGCTCTATCGTGGACAGCTTCGGGGCGAGCCGGTCTTCACCGCCCAATTGGCGGACTCGGCGTCGGTAGCGCCAGGCACTATCGAGCGCTGGGTCGATGTACTCGCGCGGCAGGGATTGGTCGAGGTTCAGCCAGCCGTTTCGGAGGTGGAGGGGCCGGTCGTGGCATTAAGTGCACAAGGATCTTCGGCGATGCGCCGTTGGCTTGCGCAATGGCTTAATTGTCCGTGCGTCCCGGAATCCGACACGCGTCTTTCGAGCCTGCTCCAACGGATCCTCGATGACGCTTCAAAATAAGCTGCAGCAGTCGGCCGGTCCGCTTGCCTTCAGCAAGAGCTGGCCGCTGTTCGAAAAGGACCGGCACTTCGAGCTTGGAAGCCTCTTGAGCTGCGCCGTGACCGATGCCGCTCCTCCCAAGAGTGTGGGCGAGCTTGGCGTCAGTCATGCGGGTTGCTGGGAATGTGATCTCTCCGACGAAAACCGTCTGTTCTGGTCGGGCGGGGTGTACGACATCTTCGGTCTTCCACGCGATGCGAAGGTTGCGCGTGACGACGCGGTTCGGTTCTATGCCGAACATTCTCGCGCCGCGATGGAGCGCCTGCGCAACCATGCCATCCGCCACAAGCAAGGCTTTACGCTCGACGCGGAAATTCGTCCCGCCATCGGCGAGGCTCGCTGGATGCGCCTGATCGGTGCGCCGGTATGCGAGGAGGGCAAAGCGGTACGCCTGCATGGCATCAAGCTGATCATCTGACGAGAAGCCGGACCTGCCCGGTCGCACGACTTCACCACAATTCCCTCCGGATCGGATCGATCGGCAAGCGAACGCTAAGACGCCGTCGCTAGGACGAACATCGTTCCCAAGGTCCGAGGAGCACCGAAGCCCGCCGGCACGTCCGGCGGGCCGAAGGTGCCCTCGAAAACCAGGGAACGGGGGTTGAAGCGAAGGGAAGGTCAGACGTGCAGCCGGACATGTATGAGGACGATCCGCGTTCAGATCCGAGGGCCAGCGTCTTCTTGACTGCGGTTCTCTGTGCCGGGGCCGCCCAAACGCCGGTACGCATCCGCAATCTCTCGACGCAGGGCGCCTTGCTCGAGGGGGCAGATCTTCCAGCCGAGGGCACGATCGTCCAGATCAAGCGCGGAAGTCTCAGTGCGGCCGGCGACATCGCCTGGTCGCGCGATCAGCATTGCGGCCTGCGCTTCGCAGCGGTCATCGAAGTGGCCAGCTGGATCGATCGTGCGGGACCCATCGGCCAGCAGAGGATCGATGCCGCGATCGCCAATTACCGCAGGAAGCCCGATCGGCCCGTATCCTTCGCGGTCCTTCAGACCGTCATGCCCCGCGCCGATCTCGAATCGTTGAGCTCGGACATCCTCCAGATCTGCGAGCGGATGGTAGGACTGCCCGACATGACGATCGGAATCGCTGAACAGATTTTGAAAATCGAAGCGGCTGCGCGCTCGATCGAGGCCGTCGCCGGCGGACGGGAGTGACGGGTCCCCAGCAAAGCGTCGACGACCGATTTCTGCTTCCAGCCAAGGGACAGCAAGACCTCGGGCGCGGCGACTGCCTGCGCCTCGCCATGCAGCGTGCATTTCCACTGCCTCGCACAGGCGCATTCACCGACCTTCTGGCGGAAATCGACGCGTGCAGCGGGACAGTTTCAACCGACTGATCGCACTGGATATTTCCACGACCGAGCGATCCGTTTCGGAAGCACCGGTAAACCCAATCTTTACCATCCTGATTTAGATCGGAACGCCAGTCGATCCCGGCAATGCCGACAAAGGCTGCACGGCCTTGCCTCCCGAAGGATTAGTCGCCCACCATGAATGCGCCCGTCAAAGCGGAAAGCCTGCGGAACGCCTCCGGTTTACGCCGGCGCTACGTTTCCGTCCGCTGGAAATTCAATATATCCCTGACCGTCGCGCTCCTCTGGACCGCGATCAGCGTCTACGCCGCCTCGGCCTGGATGCACGATCTGTCCGATCTCACGCATCCTTTGTTTGCCCTCTGGGCGCTGACATTCATCGCCTTCGTTCCCGGTTTCATGAACGCCTTTTTGGCCACCTCATTGCTGCTCGACAAACGGCCGGCGCGGAAAATCCCCGAATTCTATCCAGGCGTCACGATCCTCATCGCGGCCTACAATGAGGAAGACGGCATCGGCGAGACCTTAAAGAGCATCGCCGCCCTCAATTACTCCGGGGCGGTCGAGGCGCTCGTGCTCAACGATGGCTCGAAAGACCGCACCGTCGAGCGCTTCCACGAGGTCAAGGCCGGTCTCGATCTGCCGTACAACATTGCGATCTCGCTGCTCGACTTTGAGGAGAACAGAGGGAAGGCGGCAGCCCTCAACAAGGGCCTCGAAGCCGCCCGGCACGAGCTCGTCTGCACGATCGATGGCGACAGCCGGTTACGCTCCGACAGCCTCAAGGAAATCGTCGAGCGTTTCCTTTCCGACCCGCCGGGCACCATGGCGGTGGCGGGCGCGGTGCTCGTGCGCAACAGCCGGGCGAGCTTAATCACTGCGGCGCAGGAATGGGATTACTTTCACGGCATCTCGGCCGTGAAGCGCATGCAGAGCATGTATCACGGAACCCTCGTCGCGCAGGGTGCCTTCTCGCTCTACCGCAAAGACGCTCTGGAAGAGGTGGGCGGATGGCCGGAATCGGTCGGCGAGGACATCGTCATGACCTGGGCCATGCTCGAGAAGGGCTATCGCATCGGCTATGCCGAGGACGCCATCGTCTTTACCGATGCGCCGACCAGCTTCCGTCAATTCTATCATCAGAGAAAGCGCTGGTCGCGCGGACTCATCGAAGCCCTGCAGCGCCACAAGGGCCTGCTGTTCAAGCGCCGCTTGAGCACCTTGTTCGTGTGGTGGAACATGCTGTTCCTGCCGCTCGATCTCACGTTCACGTTCATCTTCATTCCCGGGCTCGTCGCGGCGCTGCTCGGCCATTTCTGGATCGCCGGTCCGTTGACCCTGCTGCTGCTGCCGCTTGCGGTCGTCTGGAACGGAGTCATCTTCGCCATCCAGCGCAAGATGTTTGCTGACAAGGGACTCAAGGTCCGCCGCAACGTCTGGGGGCTGGTCTTCTATGTGCTCGTCTACGCGATCGTCATGCAGCCGGTGTGCCTGTGGGGCTATATTTCCGAGCTGACCGGTCGGCGCAAAAATTGGGGAACCAAGTAATGCCATTGCGCCTCGTTCGCGCTTTTTGCGTGCCTGCTGCTATTCTTTGGGCAGGCGCAGCCGCCGCGCAGGATACGGACGTCGCTACGGCGGCGGGGCCGTCAGCCGGGATCGAGATCTTCGCGAGCACCGATAGCGACAATACGGACGTCCTCAAGCTGCTCGCCAAGGGCACTCTTCGGGACGACGGTCCGGACAAATATCTCGGCGTCGCTGTCGAGCGGGCTTGGTTCTCGCCGCAAGGCGAGCACAGCCGCAAGGATGAGCGCATCTATATCGATGCGGCCGATCGGGCGGGCGACCAATGGCTGTGGAAGGCGCGGCTCGGAACCGATGGCCATAGTTGGCTCGGCTCGGCGAGTATCCGCGCAAGGGACTGGTCCAAGGAGTTCTTCCTCGAACGCGAGATCGTGGAAACGCCGCAAGGCGTCGATGAGGGTATCTATTATACGTTTCTCGGCGCGAGTTTCGACTTTCCCGCATCCGACCGCGACGTGTTTACGGCGATGGCCGGAGTGCAGGCCTTCACCGGAAGCAACGAGCGCCTTCACCTCCGCGCATCCTATATACGCGTCGTCGCGCCCAAGCTCGGCCTAAGCGCGCAGCTTCGCGCACGCACCTTTCATTCCACGGCGCCCGGCGAGTTCGACTATTATTCTCCGAAGAAATTCGTCCAGGTTCTGCCGGTCGTCCAGATGCGTCGGTTCACGTCCTCGGGCTGGATGCTGCTCGGCGCGGCCGGCTATGGCGCGCAGCGCGCCACCGGCACGAACTGGCAAGCCGCGCGCCTTGCCGAGGTGCGTGTCGAAAGCCCACGCGCGATGCACGGCCTGCGTGTCTTCGGGCATCTCCAATATTCGAACAACTCGCTGAGCGGGGCAGGCAATTACGACTATGTGATGGGCCGCCTGGGCATTACCGCGCGCTTCTGACGTCCTCTCACCGTCCTCGACCATCGAGCCCAGGCGGTACTCCTTACGGATAGTCGACGATCCGGACCAGCTCGAGGCGCCCATCGGGACTCTTGCGAAGGATTTCGCGCCGGCGTTCCGCCGGAGCCTCCTTCCAGTGCTCTTTTCCAGCCGAGACGCTGCGACTGATCCGCACGGTCGCGCGTGCCTGGTCAGGCGGTGCGGTGGGACCGGATCTCACGATGGTTTCGGCGAACAGGACAAGAGCAAGCATGGGAAGTGCTTGCGCCAGCTAAGCTTCTCAAAAACCTGCGCTTTCATCCGATACGGAGGGGATTCGACTTGGGCCTTGCAAGCGGCGGCGCCGCTTTTCCGCATTGCTTCTAAGCTAAGGAAAACGGGTGCCCCGAGCGACACCCGCGATCCGGCACGCTGATCTTCGCGGCATTGGCGGGATATTTTGCCTGCCGCAAGACGATAACTGCGATCAAAGAATTTTCGTGTCGGGATGCAATTCCTCGAAATAGGCGCTCATTCCGACGCGGCCTTTTTCAGACAGCTCCAGGAACCTACGGCGCCGGTCGAAGCGGTCGTTCTGACGATCGATCAGACCTTCCGTCTCCAGCGTCGCGATCCAGCGCAGCGCCGTGGTGGACGGAACGCCCGAGCGCTCGGCCAGGCGCGACACGGTCAGCCGGCGTTCGGTGAGGGAGGCGCCATAGAGCTCAAGCAGCATGTCCCAGGCGGGATCCGCGAACAGGTTAGAATTGAAGAAGCGGCCGCGCTGCTGGCGAGCCATCAGGCCCTGGCGGATCGTCATTAGCTGGGCATAGCGGGCGCGCTGGCGAGCCTCGTTCAAAGCGGGCTGCAGGTCTGCAGTTTGCTCGGTGCCCGCCAGAGCAGCGCGCTCGAAGTCTTCGCGAAGAGTGATCTCGGTCATGTCTTTCCCCCTTATTGCGTTGGGAAAAAGAGAATTAACCAAGACTATTGCGAGCGCTGTTAACCATTGTCCCAAAATGGACGCGAATTCATTCCAATTTGAACAGACCGCCGATGCGGTTTTACACTGCGCCGCGGCGCTCCTCTACTTCGTCCACGACCTGCTGGAGCCTCGCTCCAATCGCCGGGCAATCGCCCCAGCGATCGACGATCTGCAAAGCTTGTTCGAGAAGCGCGAGCGCACGATCGACGGTCAAGTCTTCCGACGAATCGTCGGCGCCCTGGCTGGCTGCCGGCATAGAAGGAGTCCCCCGAGCAGAACGACGCAGCCCCGCCTGCTGCGGGTCAACGTTCTAATAAGCTGATTAACATAAATTCGTGATTAAGCTACCGTTAGACGCATCTCATCCTGTTTCAGAAAGATACAGGTCGAGGAGGTGACGGCCCTTTTCGGTCAGCGAGACGAAATTGTGCCTTTTGTCCGTAGGATGGTCCTCACGCCGGACGAGACCGCGTCCGGCCAGGAACTCTATCCACCGCATTGCCGTCGAGCGCGAAGCGCCGGAAAGTTCGCAGAGGCTGCTTTGGGTCTGCCGTCGTCCCCGCCCGCTCAGAAAGAGAAGGAGAAGCATGTCCCAAGCCGGCTCGGCAAACATCTGGGCACCGAAAATCGCAATGCGCTTGCGGCGATTTTCAAGCAACCGGCGAGCCCGTTGCTCAAGCTTCAACTCCTCGCCGTCGGGAACCTCTGCGTCCGGCGCCCCGGAATCGAGTGACCGATCGCGAAGCTTGCCGAGCAGACGATGCAGATCCTCGACGTCGCGCTCGTCGAGCGACACCAGCCTATAAACGTTGTCGGGAATATCGCTGCGCTCGTTGTGCATTCGGTCCGGCCGTATTCATCCTTGAGCGCCGCGAGGCCGCCAGGACGAACACCCCATGGCGCTCGAGGAGCGTTAACCGAGCACTAAACGCGTAGATGCTGCCAATCCCTCCGGCAAGCGAATTGCAAATGGCTACCAGACTGTCGTTATTTGAGGGCCGACTGAACTTCTTCCAGTGGCCGGGCGAGGGCCTGGCTGACCGCGCTGACCCCGGCAAGTCCGACTGCCGCCGCGATGATCGCGAAGCAGGCGAATTCCATGGCACGGCCCTGCATGCGGCTGTCGGACGCGGATTTCGCAATGGAACGCGGTTGATGGCGCCGTTCGGTAAAGTCAGAATTGGCTGGGACGGGCGCGGTGTCGTTGCCGCTGACGAGGGCGGAGACGAAGATCGCGTCCTGCGACCTAAGGCCTGCGCGATGACCCTTGCTCCAAGCCACTCGAGCGATGATGGTCTGGCGTCCTCGCCGGATCTCGACATAGGATCCGCGCGCCGGCGCCTGAGGGGCCTGGATGCCGAGCCCGTGCAGCGAGCAGTTTAGGATGCAGATGTCGTGCCACGAGGCGCCGCTCAGCATGCGCGCCTTGATCATGACTTTCTGCCGATTTTCGCGGGGCTTCATGACAGGCTTCAGACGCTTCCAGGCACGCACCGGTCCGAACGCCGACCGGCTTCCCGTGTGTGCGCTGCGATAAACCTGGCCCTAGTTCCAGTGGCTTAAGCATTGCTCCGAAGCGGAGCGGATTCGTCACGGCGGCCGAACGATCGCGCCCGACCAGCTGACCCTAGAACGTTAGCGCGAGCGAGCCAGCCACGGTCTCGTTACCGACATTGCTGCCGATGAGATCGAGACCGACCCGAACATTGCGCAACTCGGCGCCCGCTCCGACCGACCAATCCCATTTGCCGCCTTGGGTTGCCATGTCCCACGGGCCACGCTCATGGCCGATGGCGGCCCGGAGTGTCAGGGGGGTGGATTGAAGGGCGTACTGGACTCCGGCGAAAGCATAGGTGTTGAGGCGCTCGGCGCCCAGCTCGTCGCGCGTCCCGCCTTGCGGCGGCGCAAGGCTCAGCCCGACGCTTGCGGTCAGCGGTCCGCGGCTCGCTTCGATCGTGCCGGTGATCTCCAGCGCATTGCCCTCTGCTGCGCCTGGATAGGCATAATAAGTCGCTGAAACGTCCGCGCTCAGCGTTTCGGTCAGATCGATCGCATAGCCGACGGTCGCGTCCACTTCGGCGCGGCTCGCACTCCCTTTCGCGAGCGAAGAGCCCCACAGCTCGGCATAGAGCCCGCTGTCATGCTCGAGCGCCAGCGATGCCTGGAAGGCGGGTTTGCGATCGGAAAGCGAAAGGCCGCGATATCGATAGTCGCTGACGAGCCCGATTTCCGCCGACCAGTCCTGGGCGTTGGCCGACGTTGCCGCCAGCAGGCTGGCGAGCGCGAGCGTCGATCGGCGGGCCAAAACGCCGGTTCGAGCCGTCACGATGCTTAGGCCGCGTTCGATGCGCGACCGTCGGGTCCGAGCAAAGCGGCGAGCTCGCCGGCGGGCAGCGGCCTGGAGAAGTAATAACCCTGCATCTCCTTGCAGCCCGCGACCTTGAGGAACGTCTGTTGCTCGGCGGTCTCGACGCCCTCCGCGGCGACCGACAGTCCCATGGCGTGGCCGAGCGCAAGCACGGCCGAGATGATGTTGCCCGAGTCCGCGGCATCGCCCAAATGCTGGATGAAGCTGCGATCGATCTTGATCTTGTCGACCTCGAACTTGCGCAGATAGGACAAGGACGAATAACCGGTTCCAAAATCGTCGAGCGCAATGGTGAACCCCGCGCTGCGCAGTCTCGACAAGGTCGTTCGCACATGATCGTCGTCGTCGAGGAGCACGCGCTCGGTCACCTCGAGCTGCAGGCTCTTGGGATTGGCGCCGGTATTTCGCACGATGCCCATCAAGGTGTCGAAAAACCCTTTTGCGCGGAATTGCATCGGAGACAGGTTGACCGCAACGAAGAGGTCGGGCCAGCGGAGAGAGACGATGCAGGCCTGGCGTAGGATCCATTCGCCTAGGGGGACGATCAGTCCGCAATCCTCCGCGACCGGCACGAATTGTTCGGGAGAGATGAGGCCGCGGGCCGGGTGCTCCCAGCGCACCAATGCCTCGAGGCCGATGATCGTGCCGTCGGTCCCGACCTGCGGCTGGTAATGGAGGCAAAGGCCGCGCCCGGTCGATAGCGCGATGCGCAAGTCCTCCTCGATCTGGCCGCGCAGCCGAACGCTGTCGTCCATGTGTGGCTTGAACAGGCAATAGGTTCCGCGCCCCGCGTCCTTGGCATTGTAAAGAGCGATGTCGGCCTTGCGCACGAGGTCGAGGCGATCGCGCTCGCCTTCGCTACTCATCGCGATGCCGACGCTTGCGCCAATGTGCAGTTCGCTGCCGATGATCGAGAAGGGGCGCTGCATCTCGTTCATGATGCGCTTGGCCAGCCGGTGGAGGTCGGCGGGCCGGCATTGCTCGACGAGGATGGCGAACTCGTCGCCGCCCAGCCGGCCGATCGTGTCCGCCTCGCGGATCAGCGCGGAAAGACGGACTCCGAACTCGCGGATGAGGGCGTCGCCGGCCTGATGGCCGAGCGTGTCGTTGACGTTCTTGAAGCGGTCGAGATCGAGCAGCATGACCGCAACGTCGGCGTTGCGCCGAGACAAAGCGTGGTCGAGCCGGTCCTCGAACAAGGCGCGGTTGGGAAGTCCCGTCAGGCTGTCGTGGAATGCCAGATGCTGCGCCTGGGCCCGGCTGGCCTCGAGTTCGATACGGCTCCGCCACAGGCGATGCAGCAGCAGGCCGATGAGCACGCCGATGGCGATGAAGGCAAGGAACAGGACGGGAACCATCCTATCCTCGACCTGCTCGCCGGGAGTAAACGCGTTCCAGGTCAGAAAGCCGATCGTCCGCCCGTCCGCGGTGCGGATCGGCATGGAAGCCTCACCCTCGGGCCGCGCCGTGACGCGCGGATGGTCGATCCCGTACAGGTCGCTCAGCGTCGTCAAAAAGCTGCCGTCGAGATAACGCAGCGACGCGTGCAGATATTCCGATCCGTGCTCTTGCGCGATGTCGCCGGTCTCCGAGACGATCGGCTTCAGACTGACGATCGCCGGCCGCCCGCCGATGAGCGCAATGTCGGCCGCACCAACTGTCTGGCCGCGGCTGCCCTCGGGCGCGGCATGGCTGACCTTGAGCTTGGTCCTGAGATCCCTCGCTAGAGCGAGGACAGGAGCCTTGACGCTGGCAAATGCGTCGGGCCGGGTGCGCAGGCCATGCTGCATCGCATAGACTGGGCGGTTCGCAGCATCGAGGAGATAGGTCTCGTCGTGCTTGTAATATTTGAAGAACCAGACCCCGAGATTGTTGTCGAGCCAGGCCTGGTCGAGCGGCGTCTCGCGCATGCGCAACACGGCGTCGTCCCAATAGGTCGAGGCCTCCTGATCGACCGCAATGCCGTCCATCGTCTGCCGGACCGCGATGCGGACGAGGCGATCCTGCCGCTCCAGCGCAAAAGCGTCGGATTGCGACGTCGAGAAGTGAAGAATCACCCCGACGAGAACGCCGAGGAGCGCAAGCGTGATCGCGGTCGGGATGATGACGGCGCGGAGCAGTGCGGGCAGCGGCTCGCGAATGGGAATCGACGGGGTCGGCATGGCTCGGATGGCTATAGGATTTTGGTTAAATTTGGCTGGCTTTTCAGTCCGAAATGGGAGGTTTAGGATCCAAGGAGAGCTGGGTGACGTCCATGTTTCACGGGCATAAAGGGTGAGGATAGGAAGCGATGACGCAGGACATGCGCCGCTCGGACCAGGAAAGCCGCTATCTCGCTTTTCTCAATAGTCTCGCCGAAGCCGGCCATCAGAACGATGCGCTCGAAGTTCCGGCGGAGGCGCGCGAGCTCTTGCTCGGGCTCAAAGATTGTTGCCAGGCGGATTTCGACAAACGCTTTCGCTAGCGTCCTCGCGACCCTGTGCTCGAAATTACGCGGGCCGACCCGCCGCGTCAGGTCGGGCGCACGACGTCCTAGAAACTTTTTCGCTGGGATTGACCCTGCGACACCACGACATAGTCGGCCGGTGCGTCCGACGGCAGGTCCTGGGTCCATTCGGCACCGGCGTAGAGGCGCTTGCCCGGAAGCTCGATGCAGGCGGTCTTCGTCGCGCATTGCCGGCCGTCGATCAGTTCGACGCTGGCATTGCCGTCGTTGCGGACGGTCAGCCGCTTCCCCGAACGGGTCGCGGTGAGAGCCGGGCGGATGGCCGACGGCCGCAGCAGCACCAGCACATCGTAGCCGATCAGAAGCTTCAGTCCCGTTTCCTCGGCGCTCAGCGCTCCAGCGACCGGTTTCACCGTCACCCGGTAGACCCGCTCCGCGTCTCCCCGCGGACCGATGGGGGCGAGCCTGATGAGACGGCGCTGGCCCGGCTCAAGGATCATCCGGCCGGGCGCGACTAGGAGGCCGCGCTTTTCGGGGTCGGCCTCTGCCCGGCGCGTCTCGCCGGGCTTGCCGGCATCGACGATTTCGCTCGGTTCGGCAGCGACATAGGCTCGCTCCTCCGAATTGTTCCAGACTTCAATATCGGCTTTCCGGTCCTGGCCCGATTCCAGGTCGACGACCAATTGGCTGAGTATGATCTCGGCATGCGCAGCGCCCGGAAGAGCCAGCACAGCCGCCATCAGCAACACAGTTGCGAAACGCGCGGCACGCGACGTCACCCAGCTCATCGACAGACCACCCTCCCGAGACGCGCATAGTCGCCATCCGTTGCCAGGCTGGCAAGCGGGACCTTGCAGGTTCCTCCGTCCCCATTGCTGAATTCGAGCACATCCCCATCCGCCGCATCCACTTCGAAGAAACCGTTGGAGTCGGTCTGGCCGACGGCGCGCCGAGCCGTGATGCTGGCATCGGCGATGGGAGCCCCGCCGGGGCCGACGGCCTGCCCGAACACGGTGACGAGCGGTTCCGCTTCCCAGCGCAGCTGCTCGACGTTGCCGGGGAAGAGCGTGACCGTCCGGGGAGAGGAATCATAGGCGACCGCTGCGCCTCCGACCGCCCTCAGCCGCAACTGGTAGGAGCGATAGGCCTCGAGGAAGATGGGAAGGCGCATCCCCGCTCCGAGCCGGCCGCGCGGGATCTCGTCGATGAGCACGTCGAACGCAGCCTTGCCGGCAGCGCCGTCGAGGGTGGCGATGACCGCGCTCTGGTTGAGGTCGCGTCCGCCGAGTTCGATGGCGCTTCCGCCAAAGGCGATGCCGGTCTGGAAATTGAGGCCGTACTGAGTCCCGCCTCGACCCTCGAGGCCGTGAACCAGTTCGATCCTCGCGCTGCCAAGCCGGGTCTGCGCCTGCGCATTGGCCCTGGCAATTGTCGTCTCCACGTCGCGAGCGAGGGCTGCTTCGACCCCCAGCTGGGTACGGTCTTCATCGGCATGGGACCATTGGGCGCTGACCGAGCCGACCTGCCGTCCACGCTGCTCGCCGCCCCGCGGCTTCGAGGTCGCATAGCCCGCGCTTGTCATGCTCGAATAGCTCCCGGCGGTGTGCAGCATGCGGACGCCGGCGAAAGCGGCGGTCGTCCCGCGGCCGTGCTGCGCATCGGCGGTGAGGATCACTTGCATCCCGCCCCGATTGAGGATCGGCCAGCTGAGGCTTGGTCCGATGCTGTAATCGGGCTTGAGGCCGCGGTCGCGGCGGTACGATCCGGTCAGTCCAAGGACGGCCTGGCCCAGCGTGTAACTGATCCCTGCCGTCGCCTGCGCGTAGGAGCCAGTGGACGTCTGAGCGCCGGTGAGCGGCGAGGAACCGAACGTGTCGGAATAGGTCGGAACCGGGATCAGGGGACCGCCGCTTGCGCTCCACACCCGGCGGATGTCGAAGCTGAAATTGAGCGGACCCATGCCGGCCGACGCCGCCTGCAGAAGCAGACCGGTGTCGCCGTCGAGCGAGGCGAGTGCCGCGGCGCGCACCCGGGCAACGTCGCTGAGAAACCACCCTCCGATCTGCGCCATCGCCTTGTCGGAAGTTCCAAGCACGGCCACGTCGAGCGCAAGGGAATCGCTGAGCCGTCGTGCCGTCCCCACCTGATAATAGAGGCTCTTCGACAGACTGACAGGCTGGCCGCGCCGGGTGTTCGCAAGAAGACCGGCGAACCCAAAATAGACCGGCTGGCCAACGGGTGCGATCTCGGCATTCTTGGCGAAGAACCGCCGCTCCTCGCGCACCGCGCCGCCGGGCTCACGAATGCGCAGGACGAGCGGGTACGACCCGCTTGGAAGCGACGAGGAATCGATCGCTCGGTTGCCGGCCTCGTAGCTTGCCGAAGTGACCAGCCGGCCGTCGATCAGGATTTCGACGCGCGACGGCTGGCTGAGGAACAGGATGAGCGGAGTGGCCTCGAGGCTTTCGCTGTCTTCGCGCGTGTCGAACTGGGTCGAAAAGCCGAGCCCCAGGATCCGGCGGCGGCCGGTCAGGTCCACGCCCGGGGCCCAGAACAGGCCGGCGGAGTAGCGGTGGCGCCGGGTGTCGACCTCGGCAACGAGATCGTCGACGACGAAACCGAGATCCGAGGCCACCGAGCTGTCGCTCCGGATGCGGGCGTTTCGAAATCCAACGATCGTCCGGTTCTGGATGTTGTAGACGGTCGAGCTTCGGCTTGAGCCGGCGATGGCCCCGCCGATCGAGCTCGTCAGCGATAAGGGCGCGGCGGGCGTCGGCAGATAGACGTCCGCATCGCCCGCGAGCTCGAGGAACGCGGGATTGACGAACAGGTCGAGCCGGAACCGGTCGGGATCGAGAATGGCGCCGGCAACGGGCGGATCGAGCCGCCCGCAATCGTTTGTATTGGTGGCCGAGCAGGCGCGGGCGGCGTTGTCGGGAAGCTCGGCGGCGAGGACCGAAGCGATCTCCGGCGAAGCCTTGAGATTGGGAACGAGACCAAGAACGGCTGCGGGGTCGCGGAACCGTACAATCCCGGGACGGACGACGATCCACGCTTCACCGATCTTGCGCCTCCCGAAATAGAGATCGATGAGCATTTCGCGCGGCTGCTCAAGGTCGGCGAACTCCGCCGGCGCGCCGGCCATGACGATGGATCCGGTGCCGGCGGATGCGGGCGCCGCGATAAGAGCTGTTCCCGCGATCGCGAGCGCGGCGAGTGCCGTTGAAGCTCTGCAGGCGCGGCGCATCGTCGGTCAATCCGCACCGATGATGAGGGTGAGCGTGCCCGAATAGGAGCCGGCCCTCGCGCTCGAGAGCGCGGTCGCGCGCAGGAGAAGGATCAGTGACGCCGAGGTTACAGGACCGCTGTTGCAGGTCTGCTGGGTGGCGGAGCTGACGAGGCCGGTTTGCGGGACATTCGGGCTCAACTGAAAGCCCGAGGACTGGCCCGACGAAGCGCTCCATTGCACTTCGTAGGGCAGCAGGCTCGCGCCCGACGTGAGCGCGAAGGCGGACCCCGGCGCGGAGCCGGTCGCGGTCACCCGGTAGCGGTCCCCGGACGTGTTGGCATAGACGCAGATGCTCTGCGCGGAACTGGCGTCGACCCCGAGGTTAGCGAGCGACCCGAAGGCCACGTCGCTTAGCTTGGTAATACGAACGTTATTGCTCTGCGCCCCCGCCGGGGCGGAGACGAGAGCAAGAGCAAGCCACGTGCTCCAGGCGATGCCACGCCAGGTTCGCCGGGCGCAGGGCACAGGGGAGCCCGGCGCCGATCGGAGACCGACGGCGGAAAACCCCACTGCCACCGGTGCGCCCTCTTATTCGGGGGCGACGAGCAGGGTCAGCGTGCCGGTGTAGCTCGTCGATGCATTCATCGTCTGCAGCGACGACGCGCCGATCTTGACGATGAGGCTCGCGCTTGCCGACGGTCCGGACGCGCAGTTCGAATTGGTTGCGCTCGAGGTGAGACCGGTCAACGCCGAGCCCGCCGTTAGGGCGGTGCCGCTGGTCTGGCCCGACGAGCCGCTCCACTCGACCGTATAAGGCACGGTGAGCGCGGCATTGGCGAGCGTGAACGCATTGCTCGCGCCGCTTCCCGTCGCCGTCAGCCGGTAGCCCTGAGTGCTGGTATTGCTCCAGACGCAGACATTCTGCGCGTTGGAGACATCGGCGCTGGGATCGACGTTGGTGAAGGCCACGTCCGAAAGCCCGCTGATGCGTACCCGGCTCGGTACCGAGGCGGAGATGGATACCGAACCCGTCGAGGTCGATCCGAGGCTGCCCTGGGTCGATGCCTGTGCGCTTCCCGGGGCGCCGAGCGTTGCCAGCGTCGCGGCACAGGCCACGAGCCCGCGATAGAGTTTGATCTTTTTGTCCACTGTTTCAGGTCCCCGCTTCACAAGCCGTCCACCGGCGAGATCCATCCAAAACGGATGCATTCGGCCGTGGATTAGCCTCGACCGGTTAACGGAGCGTCAACGCAGTCGGTTGAAGCTGCGACGTTAGCAGGGACGGTTAACGCGAGCTGTTTGCCTATTCGGGGGCAACGAGAAGCAGAGCGGCGCCGGCCGGCGATTGCGCGCTGAAGTCGGCGATCCGCAGATGGAGCGCGTCATTGGCTGCGCAATCAGCCGGGGAGCGGCCCGCCTCGACCCGGACCGGCGGCGCCGGCACGCGGTGCCGGACCGTCGATTGCAATTCTATGGAGAGAACCCGGAGGGCGGAGGTCGACCAGGTGCACCATTGACCCGGCCCAGCATCTTCAGCCGGTGCCGCACGATTGGATCTAAAGCGAACGCCTGCCCGAGGCGCCACGGAAACTGCGATGGTGAGGGTAGCACGCGAGGTCGCACCTACCTGCCGCTCTGCGGGTTCGGCAGCTGCGGCGGGGGTTAAACCGGCCAGGGCTACAGCGATTGGCACACCTGTCCCGAAGAGACTCGCGCTCCTTGCCACCCCTGCCTCCCAAATCGTGACGTGGGCACGGCATCTAGGTGGAGCGCCTTACCAGAGGGTGAGACTTTGCTCCGATCCGGAGGCATTGCGAGAGGATCGGCGCCTATTCGCGCGAGTGCACGATCCTGAGCTTCGCGCGGCCCTTCATGCGCTGGCCGAGCCCGGGCAGAAGATCGAAGTGTTCGCATGTCCGTCTTCGCCGAAGCCGGACCGCGGCAAGCCCGACGCCGATCCCGGCGAGCTGAAGAGCGAGCAGGATGAGGATTTGAGATGGAATTGCGAGCGTCGCGGGCACGGGCAGGAGCATGAAGACGACGGCGGCTCCGAGAAATCCGAGAAGGGCTGCTCGCCAGTATTTCATCTTTTCGCCGTGCTACAAGTTGTCGGCAGGTTAACAGGAACATGCACCTGCTGCTACGGGGGCGGGCAAGATGAATGGATCTCGGCTCATCCTGATCGCGCTTGCGGGTACGGCGGCTTTGTTCGTGCCCACTCGAGCCTTTGCGCAAGCGCCCCTTGCGGCAGTCGGAACGCCAGATCCATGCGTAGACGAAGCGCGGTTCGGCGGTGGAGCGGCCGGCTGCTTCTGGAATGCGTCGATCAATCTCGGGCCGATGCCGCAAGCCCTCTACTGGCACATCGACCGCTTCCCGGATGTTGCGTCGGCGGAAGCCGTCCGGTCGCTCTACGGACGGGTCATCGTCGCCCTTGGCGGCCAGGTGTTCCTCCAGACCGTCAACGATCGGCCCGACTGGAGTTCCGGCGGAGGCGAACGCATCGCCACCGTCGGGCCGCTGCTCGTGCCCGAGGGCCCCGACCTCACCGCGCGGTTCATGGAATTGACGCTGCCCGCGGGGAACGGGGCAGGGGTGCTTGTCCCGCCCGGGCCGCAGGCTTTGATCCTGCTCGACGGCGCCTTGTGCATCGAAACGCCGTCGGGTGTTCAGGAGCTCGAAGCCCGCGGGTCGGCAATCGTGCCCACGGGCGTACCCGCTGCGCCGAAGGCACGGAGCTTCGCCCGGGCGCTGGTGCTCGTCGTCCACCCGTCTGCCGCCCAATGGACGATCGCCCCTTCGGGCTGGGAGCCCGCCGGGCGCTGCACGCCCTGACACGAGGATTTGAGATGAATGAGGGTGGGGCCCGCCGGTGCATCGCTCAGATCGCCGGCAGGCCCCGGCCCGCCGTGGGACGCTCTTGCTAGACGATCGCGGCGGCTGGCCTCGAGGCCCCGCATAATCCCCCATCCCCAACGCCACAATCATGGCGACGGGCCGCAATATTTTCGATCTGGTGCGGAGCGAAGTGCAACCGGAGAGCAAGGTTCGTGAGGCTAAAGGCAGCCAAGCGCGATTGATCGCGCTTGTCAGCGTGCCAAACTGTAAGAGGCCCGTCGGACGCCAAGGCGCCCGGCGGGTCTTTTTTCTTGGCGGCTGTGTGTCTCGGCTCTCGCCTTCCAGGGGCCGGATCTCTGACCTTCGTTCACGCCGTTTGGGTGACGGTCTCTTTGAGCAAACATCTTGGAGGTCTCCGCGCCTGCCGAAGCCAGACAAACCGGCTACCATCGCACTTCGACTAACGCCCGTCGCCGGGCGCTGCGGAAGGTGCCGGCCACGATGATGAGGAAGATGGGGTAGACCCAAAAGCGGGCCGCGGCGGCGTAGGCCTGCGGCATCAGGTCGAGCTCCACCGACTTCAGGACGTGAGCGATGACCGTCGCCAGCTGCAGTCCGGCGATCCAGAGAGGCCAGAAGCGATCGGATCGAAGGGCGAGGACGGTGAAGACCGACAAAGCGCCAATGTCGACCATCAGCACGCCAAGCTCCACGTCCACATAACCGCCACGAGGCGAGTAGACGAGGTTCGTGGCGAACGTAGCGAGGATGCAAGTCGCCGCAGCGATCCTTTCGTCGGCACACCCACGCAGGAACGCGTAGGTGCTCACGAAGAACAGAAGGGCATAATAGATTTGAGGGCTCAGCATGGCGGTATGGGCCGGCCCGGCTTTGAGCCGGGCCGGCAGTGTCAATCAGGCGACGATACGAAGGTCGGCGAAGGCGGTCTTCTTCGGGCACTCCTCGCCTTCGCCGAACGATACCGTCCGGAGCCCCGGAACCTGGGTCTTCGCCTCGGCCAGCGCCGAATGGCATCCGACCACAGATCCACGCGCGCCGACGAGGCCCTTCACGGCCTCTGCCAGCTCCTCGAGCACCGGGTGCGCCGTTGCAAACGAGACGCGGGCGACGGCATTGGCGCGCATGATACGTGCCTGGAGTTCGGCGATTTCGGCGAGAGCGGCGTCGATCGTGTCCTCGACCGCGCGAACCTGGGTTGCGACTTCGTAGGCGGCGTTTTCGATCTGTTGTTTGCGCATGACTGCTCCTTTCCCCAAGTGGTCTTCCCACGCGGGGTTGCTTGATCGGGTGTTTGGGTTCTCGCCGGCTCATGTCGGCAAAAGCAGGGAAGGCGGCGCCTATCGAGGATGTCCCGCTCGGGTGGGACGCTGAATAGGACACCGACATCCCTGCAGACCGATCCGCCTGCTGGCTGACTGATCTAGCTCCTCATTGCGCTGCTGGTGGACGAGCCTCAATGTACGGCGATTGATGTATCAAAGGCTGATATGTCCTTGGTCGCGACGGGAGACCGAACGCGGCGATTGGACCTGGCCTTTATCAACTGGCCTCGCTTGACAGCGAGCTGGCTTCTCCAGGTCGTTCTTGCAGGCTCGCGGTTGCCGGCCTCAGGACTTTTACCGCGTTTGCCGACGACTGTGGCGTCGGGTCAGGCAGAGCAGCCAACGAGGTCCGGCCCCCGCGAACTTCTGAAAGCGTCCCACCCGCCGCCGGCTGGGCCAGGCGTGGTCGGTAAGGTTCGCCAGATTTCCACATGGCGAGCATGACGGTAGCCAACTTGCGGGCAAGCGCCACGCGGGACTTCAAGCGGCCACAGCGCAGTTCGATAGACCTGGTCCAGGCGTACAGTTCGACGTCCGGACTGCAGTACATCATGAATCGCACGCTGGCCGTGAAGAGCAGAGATCGCGCTTCCTTGTTGCCCATCTTGGAAATGCGGCCGGATCGTGTGGTTAAACCCGATTGGTGGAGCCTGGGCGTCAGGCCGAGATATGAGCCAACTTGGCTGGTTCGTGCAAATCGCTCGGGCTCGTCGACGGCCGCATAAAATGACAAAGCGCAAATCGGGCCGACACCCGGAATTTGCATCAATCGCCGGCAGACCTCGCTAGACCGCGCGAACTGGAGGAGGTCGCGTTCGATCACCTTCTCGCGGGCCATAAGGTCGAGGCAATAGTCGAGTAGCCGTCGAAACTCCGCCACGAGCGGCGTTGACGTTCGGCCAAATAGTGCCCGGATCTCGCTCTCCACCCTTTCGCGCAGCAAGGGGGATCTGGTCGACTTGGTGACCCGCCCGCCGAAGTGCTCGAGCTGCCGACAAAGCAGATTTACGGCTTTTACCCGGCTTATGATGATGTGCCGCCGAATTCTCAAACGAGCGCCGAGCGACTGGCATTCGAGGCTTTTCAGGTGAACTCTCGAAACCAGGCGCGCACCGACCCTGCCAACCTCGGCGATCCCAAACGCATCGCCGGCATCGGTCTTGATCCGCCGAACCTTGAGAAAACCGCTGAGTTGGCGGGTTTCGTACAAAATGATCGTGTAGCCGAGCGCCTGGAGACCCCGGGCGAGGCTTGTCCCACCTCCGGACTCCATGGCCACCGTCGCCCACTTCCGGCGCTTGAGGAAGACCAGCTCCCGGTGAAGGCTTTTAACGGCCGTCGAGCACACCGCCTTGTGTACCACCTCGCCGTTCTCATCGATGATGCACACGCTCGTCGTCTCGACTCCAACGTCGAGACCTGCCCACAGCCTTTTCGCCATCTACGCCCTTCAATGGTCGGGATGCCGCTTCAAGGACCTTGTGCGGGCTACTCGATCAGGCATGAAGCCTGTCGGCCAGTCGGTCTTCGCGAAGTCGGCGAACCCCTTGCGGTAATGGGCCTGAACGCGAACACGATCGTGCGCCCGCCTCTACAGACGCTTCGGGACGCCGATTCCGCATATACCCGGCAGCCCGGGCGAAATTTCGTTAGCGGAAGTCTGGCTGGCAGGCCTTCGGTTGCGAACCTCTTGTCTGCTCTGGCGGCTGGCAGTTCGAGCTGGAACCCAGTGGACGTTTTAGCATTGTTGCGCCGAGGCCTCTGCCCCCGAGGCATAATGGAAGGCGGTCCAGAGTATCGGGCCGCCTTTCTTGTTCGAGCCGGGCAAAGATCGGCAAGTGAGGCGCTGACGGACGCAGCCTAGCGCCATGCACCCCTTGCGGTTCGGGCTGTCGCCGAGCCCCGTATCGCTTTGAAAGCTTTCCGATGAATGTTCTCAGCATTGACGTCGCGGCGAGCATAGCTGCCATCTTCATCGGATTGATGCTGATCGTTAGCGCGCTCTATCCGCAACGGGGAGGGCAACTTCGCTATCGCCAGGGTGCGAAGGTTCTTCTGGGCCTCGGCGCAATCATCGGCATAGCGGTTCTCGTAACTGGCGCGTTTCTGCTCATGCGGGCTCTCGCTGCCGGTTTGTTTTGAGAGCGATGGACAAAGATGCACGACGCCGCCGTCCGATCAGTGCATGAGCGAAATCGCGACCAAGGGCCGGAAACAGACGCCTCGATCTTTTGCTCGGCTCCTCGCCGCGGCCCTCGAAGATTGGTGAGATTGCAGCGCTACTCTATAGGGTGGAAACCTCTGCAAAGGATCCCGAAGCCGTGAGCGACAAACGGCACACGGAACGCGCCAAACTCTTACTTGCCGCGACGCTTCATGCAGGTGGCGGCATGCGCAAGGTCACCGTGCGCAACGTGTCGCTTGGCGGCGCGCTCGTTGAAATGCAGGACCCCCCTTGCGTCGGGACCGCGGTCGAACTGAGGCGCGGCCATTTGCGGGCAAGCGGTACGGTCGTCTGGGTTAAATCGCACGAGTGCGGCCTTCACTTCGACATGCCGTTGCCGCTTTATGACTGGCTTCCCCACGCAAGGCGAAGCGGGCAGGAGCACGTCGATGCCGCCGTCGCCCAAGTGAGGGCCGGCGTCCCATTAGCGGAGCAGGCCGCCGAACCGGCAGCCGGGGCGCAAGATGCGATACCCGGGGCGCTGAACGCACGCCTGTGCGAGGAACTCGGCTATGTCGCGCGGCTGCTCGAAGCGCTCGGCGACGAGCTGGCCGACGACCGCACGGTCACAGCGCGCCATAGCGCGAGACTGCAGGACCTCGACATCGCTGCCCAGATCCTAGGGCACGTCGGGACGGTCTTGAATTCGACCGACCCGCAGGCGGCAGTTGCGCAGATCGGCATGGCGGACCTGCGCCGCCGATTGTCTCCCAAGTCGCTCTGATCAGGCTCCGGGGAAGACCAACCCGCGCACTGCCTGCCTCGACCCGCTGGCCATCTTGAACAAAGTCAGGCGGCGGCGTGACGTCCGAACGGCACTACGTTCGACACCAACTGGATGGTTTCGAGTCCACGAAGTTGCTGCGCGGCAACTGGCCGGTGGAGCCAAAAGCCTTGCCCCGCAGTGCATCCCATGGCGGACACCAGCCGCAGCAACTCTTCGCTTTCGATATGCTCGGCGACGCTGGACACGCCGAGCAAGTCGCACAGGCCGATGACTGCTTGGAGCAGGCGTTTCCCGTCGCTGCTGTCCTGGGCCGCGGTTACCAATGCCCCGTCGAGCTTGATCTGGTCGAACCGCAGCTCCCGCAGATAGCCGATCGATGCATAGCCGGCCCCGAAATCGTCGAGGACGATCAGCACGCCCGCTTCGCTCAAGGCCCGGATATTCTGCCTTGCCCGGTCGAAGTCGGCGAGGAGAGCGGTTTCGGTCACCTCAACCTGCAGCCGGCCGGT
>Ga0307410_10000222_pt1 | contig 21374 bp, 20 predicted proteins | sample 322Ometagenome_3_FD_203707 | JGI IMG/M metagenome (GOLD analysis project Ga0307410, IMG submission 203707) | Maize rhizosphere microbial communities from greenhouse at UC Davis, California, United States - 322HYB-O-3 | ecosystem: Host-associated > Plants > Roots > Rhizosphere > Soil | place... | reverse complement strand
TTTTTAATTGAAAAAGATTTTACTTTTAAGTTGAATTTTGCTATTTTTGTCGCACTTTTATTCTGAACTAAAATCAGAACCAGACAAATTCTATATTATGAACATACACGAATATCAAGGAAAAGAAATTTTAGCAAGTTACGGAGTACGCATTCAACGCGGAATTGTGGCTAACAATGCAGTTGAAGCTGTAGCTGCTGCAAAACAATTAACAGCCGAAACCGGAACAGGATGGCATGTGATTAAAGCACAAATTCACGCAGGTGGTCGTGGAAAAGGTGGTGGAGTTAAGTTGGCTAAAAATTTACAACAAGTTGAAGAAATTGCAGGACAAATTATCGGAATGCAATTAATTACACCTCAAACTTCTGCTGAGGGTAAAAAAGTAAACAAAGTTTTAGTTGCTGAAGATGTTTACTATCCTGGTGAAAGTGAAACTTCTGAATTTTATGTTTCTGTTTTATTGAATAGAGCTACAGGACGCAACATGATTATGTATTCTACTGAAGGTGGAATGGATATCGAAGAAGTTGCTGAGCACACACCACACTTAATCTTTACTGAAGAAGTTGATCCTTCTGTTGGATTGCAAGGTTTTCAGGCTAGAAGAATTGCTTTTAACTTAGGTCTTTCAGGAAATGCTTTCAAAGAAATGGTTAAATTCATCGATTCATTATACAATGCTTACATTGGTTCTGATGCTTCTATGTTTGAAATCAACCCTGTTTTGAAAACATCTGATAATAAAATTATGGCTGTTGATGCTAAAGTAAATATCGACGATAATGCTTTATACAGACAACCAAAATATGCTGAAATGAGAGATATCCGTGAGGAGAACCCAATCGAAGTTGAAGCTAAAGAAGTAGGTTTGAACTATGTAGATCTTGACGGTACTGTAGGATGTATGGTAAACGGAGCAGGTCTAGCAATGGCAACTATGGACTTAATTAAATATGCTGGTTTTGAGCCTGCTAACTTCCTTGACGTTGGTGGAACTGCTGATGCAAAACGTGTTGAAACTGCTTTCCGTATTATCTTGAAAGATCCAAACGTTAAAGCTATTTTGATTAACATTTTTGGAGGAATCGTTCGTTGTGACCGTGTTGCTCAAGGTGTTGTTGATGCTTACAAAAACATGGGAGACGCTATCAATGTGCCAATCATCGTTCGTTTGCAAGGAACAAATGCTGAAATTGCAAAAGAATTAATTGACAACTCTGGTATGCCAATCTTATCTGCTGTTCAATTCCAGGAAGCTGCAGATCAGGTTAAAGCTGCATTATCTTAATCAAATAAGAAATCATTATATAAAAAATCCCTTCGATATTCGGAGGGATTTTTTTTTGGAGTTATTTTACGCAAAGAACCCAGGTTTTTTATTTGCGTGATTTTATATAAACGCATCCCGAAGCCTTGGACCCAAAGCTTTATCACATTAAACTTTGCGTCCAAGGCTTCGGGATGCGAATATAGCCCGCGGTTTCAACCGCGGGGACGTTCAGAGATATTGTATGATATGATATGATATGCGTTGCGTTGAATTCCCGCGGTTGAAACCGCGGGCTATTTTAAAATAGAATCTTTTTATAAACTCAAAGTTCGCAAAGCTTCTCTTAAAGCTCTGCGAACTTTGAGTTTGTATTTACAATCCTAAATTAAATTTTTAACACGCTTTGCGGTTAAACAATCAAGTTTATTTCAATACAGTCGATAATTCAACAAGTTCAAAAGTAGGGTCGTGTGATATAAATTCTCTGATCAATACCGCATGACCGGAACCTACTAAAACCATTATCTTATCATCTGTACTTTCAGTTAATTTTTGAATAAAGGAATACATATATAAGTTTCTTTTGTACCAATTTGCTACTAAAGATTGTCCAGAAAAATCATCTGTATTTCCGGCTCTGTTTGCTATTTCTAAATACCATTGTATATTTTCATCCTCGATTTGCTTTTTATTGTAATATAACATCATCTCTTGTAACGAACTTTTACTAATTTTTTCATTATGATTTTTTTCGAATTTTGCTATTGAAACTTTACTTCTCTCCATTAAATCCTTCTGGTTTGCTTTTTCCATTGCCATCATTAAACTGTCATATGGAAAAGAAGTATAATAATTCATTCCATATAATTTTTTGTGATTCAGTTTTTTAGCAGTGCGAAGTGCCAGTTGTGTTATTTCGTTTTTATTATTTTTAAAAAGACTGTCTGTGTTTTTATTGTAAAACTTGTCTAAGTCGGCTTGTTTGCTAAATTCCCATTCCACAAATATTTTATCAGGACCAAATTTTTTGATTTTGTCACTCATTATTTCGAGTTCCTTTTGGCTCTTATCAGACATGATGTTGAAATCATTTATCTGAGCAACGTCAAGACCTGGATTTGCATAATGAAAAGTTCCAATCAACAGAATTTGCTTTTTCTTAATTTGAGCAGATGTCATGTTAAATGTAATAAGAGCTAATAATAGAATGATTTTTTGCATGATTTTTTGTTTTTAGATTCATGTCAAATGTATGTTGTCTTTTGAGCTCTATTTTTTGTTTTTGATGAACCTGGGATTTCGTTTTATAAACACATTAAATTTATTGTGTAATAATTTCGTGTAACGTTTTTGATAGTTCATCCCTAAAAAAAGTACCTTTTAAATAAATATAATTTTGTATTTAAGGCTTAATTGTATTTTTGAGTGAATTATCAAAACTATGAAATCAAAAATCCCTTTTTACTATCATATTGTTTTTTTTCTTTTATTATTTCTAACTTATATTTTCTGGGATATCGGGCTAAATAACAGAGAAATAAAAATCGTATTGAAAGCTATTTATTTAGGCATTACTCCAGCTTATTTATTGGCCGTTTTTATTATCTACATTCTCAATTTTTATTTCTTTTGTAATTGGTTTTTAAACAAAAAGAAATTACTCTTTTATATTCTAACAATTCCAGTTTCATTATTACTTTTTACGGCTGTTCGTTATTTTTTGGAAGAAGTTATTATGTATAATATTACTGGAATACACAACTACTATGAACAAGCCAGAGAGATTACCTATTATATAAAAGATAATTTTTTCTACGGATTGCCATCACTAATTTTAAGCGCATTGACTTTTTTGTTTTGGCAGTTTCAAACTACACAACATGAAAATCAGGAATTGCTTTTGGAAAATAAAAAAGCCGAATTTCAAATGCTGAAAGCGCAGGTTAGTCCGCATTTTTTGTTCAATACATTGAATTCTTTTTATAGTCAGCTCATTTTAAAAGAGGATGAAATGGCGGTAGATGTTTTGGTTCTTTCCGATTTGCTTCGTTACGTCATTACAGAAACAGACAAAGATGAAGCGGTGCTTTCAAAAGAAATTCAATTTATACAGAATTATATTCATTTGCAGAAAAAACGATTTGAAGATCAGTTGTTTTTGGATTTTACTATTGAAGGAAATTATTCGGATGAAAAGATTCTTTCGTCGGCATTAATTCATTTTGTAGAGAATGTCTTTAAGCATGGAAAATTTAATAATGAAGAAGAAAAAGCCGTTATTTCAATTCGTATAAAAAATGGTTTTTTAGAAATATCAACTTTTAATTATAATGTTGGAGGTGAAAATTATTCTTCAACCGGAATTGGTTTTGTGAACCTGACAAAAAGGTTGGAGTACACGTATAAAGATCAATTTATACTTCAAAAAACACAAGAAAATAATACCTTTAAAACCTACTTAAAAATACCGCTAAAAGAATAATTTATGGCTTTAAAATGTATTATTGTTGATGATGAACCGCCAGCAACGCGTATTCTCGAAAACTATATTGGAAAAGTAAATTTCTTAGAAAAAGCAGCTGTTTTTAATGATTCATTAAAAGCATTGGAATTTTTAAGTACACAAACGGTTGATGTAATTTTTTTAGATATTCAAATGCCTCAGTTGACTGGTTTGCAGCTTTCCAGGATTATTTCAAAAGATATAAAAGTTATTTTTACTACGGCTTATCCCGATTTTGCTTTGGACGGATTTGAATTGAATGCGGTCGATTATTTATTGAAGCCCATTGCCTTTGAGCGCTTTTATCAGGCGGTTTCCAAATTAAATTCAGAACTAAAAACAGAAATTGCAACAAGTAACCCTTCTGATTTTATCTTCATAAAAACCGATGGTAAAAACAAATTTCAGAAGTTATTTCTAGATGAGATTCTGTTTGTAGAAAGCCTTCAGAATTATGTTTGCATTCATACTTTAAAACAGCAGATTATTACACATTCATCATTAAAAAATGTTATAGAATCGTTGCCTGAAAATGGTTTTATTCAAATTCATAAATCATTTGTAATTGCTTTAAAACAAATCGAATCTACAGACAGTTTTTCGGTTTTTATTAATGGAAAAGAATTGCCGATTGGTGCTACTTATAAGGATGCCTTTTTTGAAAGAATAGATCAGAATAAAATCTAGAAAAAAATTAGATTTTTACCAATTGCAAATTCAGTTCTGATTCCTCGAGTTTAAAATAAGCCTTGTTATTTTCAATTTTTGCCGTTATTCCCATTATAGTATAATGATCGTTAGCTTTGCCAATTCTAATTGATTTTTTTTTCTCATCAAAAATCCATTTTTGGTTTTGCAACATTTCTGTAAGCATAGCAGTAAGCTTCGTTTTTTGCTTTGGCGTGAAATTAAAATCCTGATTTTTTGTGAATGAAAAGATAGAATTTCTAAAAGCCTGAGAAAGTTCGACCATCTCCTTATTGGTAGATTTTACAATTACATTTTCTACTTTCCAGTTTCCAATAATTTGATCTTTTACAGCAGTTTGACTTTTTACACTTAATGATACAAAGAAAATGGTAATGAAAATCAATTGTTTCATAATAGATTTTGTTGAATTAAATTTGGATTAAAAGTATAAAAAAATTTAGTGGCAAAATGCGCAAAGTTTTTATTTATAAGATTTATATAAATGCAAAGATCAATCTTAAATAATGAGGATTGAATAACGTCCGGCTTAAGCTGAACGAAAATATAAATCAAAAAAGGCTTTAGTCAACCATTACAAGTTTGGCTAAAGCCCTTTATATTCAAATCTTGTACCTCAATTGAAGCGGGGGTGTATTCAAAAAAAAATTAGTGTCGCGATTTTTGAGCAAAAAAAATTTGCGAATTTGCGTATGTCTTTGCTCTATTCGTTTTAAATTACTTTTTGTTCTTACCGTTTTTGTAAACCACTTTTTCTACAACTTGTACTTTTGGAGTAGCTTTTGAGTTGTTTTTCTTGAAAGGTTTTTTAGCAGCAGGCCCGGTTTTAGAAGGAGCTTTATCGCCTCTTCCTTTTTCTGAATCTTTAGCACTTGCTTTAAATTCAGGTCTTTCTTTAGATGTTTCTTTCTTCGGAATCTCTGCTTTATGTTTGGCTAAAACATCATTTGGATTTTTAGGATTTTCTTTTGTTCCTCTTAAATGAATTACTAATCCGTTAAGGAAATTACGTAAAACCTGATCGCCACATTCCATGTAATTTTCATGATCTTCTGCTCTGAAAAAAGCGCCTAATTCTGATTTTGAAATTCTAAAATCTACCAATTCTAAAATTTCAACTATTTGGTCATCACGGAGCATTAAAGCCACGCGAAGTTTTTTTAAGATATCGTTGTTCGTCATCGTTTAATTTTTTACAAAGGTACATTATTTTCTAAGGAATGTCAGAACAAAATTATGCCCGTTCCCGTTCTGTCAGGGTAAAATGTCTTTCCGTTTTTAATTGTTACGCCGCTGGCAATATCTTCTGCCAATAATAAAGGTCCGTCCATATCGACATAATCTAATTCTGGTAATAAATGAGCTATTGAAGAAATTCCAACAGTAGATTCTGTCATACATCCTACCATTGTTTTTAAACCCAATTTTTTAGCCTCAGCAATCATTCTTCTGCCGGGCGTGATGCCGCCACATTTCATTAATTTGATATTTACACCATGAAAATGATTGTAACATTTTGCAACATCACTTTCTGTAATACAACTTTCATCGGCTACAATGGGTAAAACTGAGTTTTTAAAAACCTCCCGCTGACCTTCCCAATCATTTGCTTTTAAGGGCTGTTCGATAAATTCCACATTCAGATTTTTTAGGATTTCAGCATTTGATAAAGTTTCTTCAACCGACCAGGCGCAATTAGCGTCGACTCTAAAAATAGCATCGCTGTGTTTTCGTAATTCGGTTACAATAGCAATATCTTCCGGGGTTCCAAGTTTTATTTTATAAATCGGCCACGGCAGTTCTTTCATTTTAGCAATCATATTTTCGATGCTTCCAATCCCAATTGTATAATTCGTTAGCGGATTATGAGTTATGTCATAATTCCATAGCTCATATAGTTTTTTGCATTTTTTGCGCGCATACAAATCATTATAAGCGTTATCCAAAGCGCATAAAGCAAATGGATTGTTTTGAAAAAAAGGACTTAGTTTGAGCCAGAATTCCTCCGGAGTTTCATTCGAAGTATTTTCTATAATATTACGAATCAGTTCAATATCGTTTTGTATAATATCAATCGTAATATTATAATACGGATTTGAAGTTGCCTCGCCAAAACCGGAAAAACCATCTTCTTGTAGCTCGATAATAACCGAAGGCTGAAAATCAATTGATTTTCTTGAAATCCTAAAAGTGTGTTTCAGTTTAAGATCGTAAGCCTTTAATATTAATTTCATATTATAAAATTATTTTTAATAACCAAGCCATAGTATTGCTTTTGCAAACCCATCACGCCACAGTTTTTCATTATGCTGGCCGTTTTTTACGACTTTAGTTTTGGTAAGATGAAGACAATAGCAGCGTTTAGTGTCTAGTAAATGCTCCATTTTGGTCATATCTTTTACCATGTTTTCATCTTCATTATCGCCACATAAAAAATATATTTTTGTTTTAATTTTTGGGGCTTTTTCAGTAAAAGTGAAAATTTCTTTTGAAAACCAAAATGAAGGAGAAAAAACGCCCGCTTTACCAAAAACTTCCGGGTATTTTACAGCAGCATAATAAGATAGCAGGCCACCCAGCGAACTTCCCATAATTATAGTGTTTTTGGGTTTTGTTTTGGTTCTGTAGTTTTTGTCAATATAGGGTTTTAAAGTTTTTACAATAAAATCAACATAATTATCAGCATTTCCGCCACCGTATTTTTCATTTTTATAAGGTGTTAATTCTTCTATGCGTTTTTCGTTTCCATGCTCAATTCCGACCACAATCACCTGAGCTTTTAAACTATCCAGTTTTTCATCAACATTCCATTCACCAACAAAAGAAGTTTTTGCATCAAATAGATTTTGCGAATCATGCATGTAGATTACACTAAATTTCTTTTTTACTGCTGTTGCATAACCCTCAGGAAGATAAATCCAGATTTTTTTTGTGGTTTTGAGCTGAGGTGCCTCGATAGTAAAAGTCGATACATTTTTTGAAGCTGTGCTTTGAGCATTCCCGGATATCATCCAAAAGAATATAAAAATGAAGAAACCTCGAATCATTAGTTTTGTGTTTATACTTAAAAACAATATTTTAGCTAAAAATACAAATTTGATGAATACGCAAATAGAAAAGAAAAGTTTACTTTTAGAAATGATCGCTTTTTCGACAATCGATGGAAATCTGCATAAACGTGAGCATGAATTTCTATGGATTGTGGCACAGGAATTAAAAATAGACCGTACTGAGTTTAATGATTTATTTCATCAGGAAATAAAACCATTAGTTATAAGATCAGAATTTCAGCGTATTCAGCAGTTTTACAGACTGGCTTTGATTATGCATTGTGACGGCATATTGCATGAAAAAGAGGCCAAAGCCATTCAGCAAATTGCAATCGAAATGGGACTGAATCCAAATGCAACAAAAAGAATTCTGGATTTAATGAAAAAAGCACCAAACGCGATAATTGATCCTAAACTTTTGCTAAAGGTATTTCAGGAACAACACAATTAAGCTAATTGTTCCTGTAGTTTTTTAATATCATCACGTAATTTAGCAGCTTGTAAAAAGTCAAGTTCTTTTGCTGCTTTTTCCATAGATTTACGCTTTTCACGAATCATTTTCTCCAAATCAGCTTTAGACATATAAGCCGTTTCCGGTTCTGCAGCAGCATTCAGTGTATGGCCTAATTCATATTCTACTAATGGATTTTTAGTAAACGCACTTTCGATTTTTTTATTCAATGCCTGAGGTACAATGTTGTTGGCCGTATTAAAGTTAATTTGCTTTGTTCTTCTGTATTCGGTTTCGTCAATTGTTTTCTGCATACTTGCCGTAATTTTATCAGCATACAAAATGGCTTTACCGTTTAAGTTTCTTGCGGCACGACCAATGGTTTGGGTCAAAGACCTGTGATTACGAAGGAACCCTTCCTTGTCCGCATCAAGAATCGCTACAAGAGAAACTTCGGGCAAGTCAAGCCCTTCACGAAGAAGGTTTACCCCAATAAGAACATCAAAAATACCTTTTCTTAAATCCTGCATAATTTCGATACGCTCCAAAGTATCTACCTCAGAGTGAATATAACGACAGCGTACGTTAACTTTGGTTAGGTATTTTGCCAATTCCTCGGCCATTCTTTTGGTCAGGGTTGTAACTAAAACCCTTTCGTCTAATTCGCAGCGTACCTGAATTTCTTCGATTAAATCATCAATCTGATTTAAACTCGGGCGAACTTCTATTGTTGGGTCTAATAATCCCGTTGGTCTAATAATCTGTTCTACATATATACCGTCAGATTTTTGCAATTCATAATCAGCGGGGGTTGCAGATACATAAATCACCTGATTTTGTAATGCCTCAAATTCCTCAAACTTCAACGGACGGTTATCCATCGCAGCCGGAAGTCTGAAACCATATTCTACCAGATTTTCTTTACGGCTTCTGTCTCCGCCGTACATGGCATGAACCTGAGAAACCGTTACGTGACTCTCATCAACAACCATTAAATAATCGTTTGGAAAATAATCTAATAAACAGAAAGGTCTTGTGCCGGCTTGTCGCCCGTCGAGATAACGCGAATAATTTTCAATTCCTGAGCAATAACCTAGCTCCCGAATCATTTCAAGATCAAAATTAGTTCGTTCCTCCAAACGTTTTGCTTCGAGGTGTTTGCCTATTTCCTTAAAATAATCTACTTGTTTGACCAAATCCTGCTGAATTTCCCAAATTGCACCCTGAAGAACTTCGGGAGAAGTCACAAACATATTGGCAGGATAAATTGTCAGTCTTTTAAATTTCTCGATGACTTGCGATGTCTTGGCATCAAATGATTCTATTTCCTCAATTTCGTCTCCAAAGAAGTGTATTCTAAATGCGTCATCGGCATAACTTGGATATACTTCTACCGTGTCGCCTTTAATTCTAAATGTTCCAGGATTAAAATCGGCTTCTGTTCTGGCATATAAACTCTGTACCAGACTATGCAATAATTTTGTTCTAGAAATTACCTGATCTCTTGTAATTTCGATTACGTTTTTCTTAAACTCAACCGGATTTCCTATACCATACAGACAAGAAACCGATGCTACAACCAAAACATCACGACGCCCGGAAAGGAGCGAAGAAGTGGTGCTTAAACGCATTTTTTCAAGCTCTTCGTTGATAGATAAATCTTTTTCAATAAAGACTCCCGTAACAGGCATAAAAGCTTCCGGCTGATAATAATCGTAATATGAAACGAAATATTCTACAGCGTTATTCGGAAAAAACTGTTTGAACTCCGAATACAATTGTGCTGCCAAAGTTTTGTTGTGTGCCAAAACCAGTGTTGGTCTTTGCACTTCCTGAATAACATTGGCAACAGTAAAAGTTTTACCGGAACCTGTAACTCCCAGTAAGGTTTGGTATTTTTCTCCATCAACGACACCTTGTGCCAATTTCTGGATTGCCTGAGGCTGATCACCTTTTGGGCTATATTCTGAGAAAACTTCGAATTTCATTTTGAGTGGCTGAAAATTAAGTTTTGTAAAGATACAAACTTTGAATTCTTATAAGAAATCATCATTCTAAAAAGTCTATCATGGCTGTATTAGTTATCTTAGACTGATCGATGCTTAAGAAATGCCCAGCATCTTTTATGATTTTGGTTTTGCTGTTTATCAGATATTTTTGCGCTCTTTCGACACTGTCTTCGCCGTTAATCACATCATGATCACCAATCAGGACCAAAACAGGATTTTGAATTGATTTTAATTCGTCGTCTGAGAATGGATGCATTTTAAGCATGCTTGAATTTGATTTTGCGTATTTATTGGCAAGATAAAATTGCCTTTTGTAAGCTGGGTTTATTTTTTCAGGATGTGTGGAGAAAGTGTTTAATGTCTTTCCGAATTTTTTTTCGCTCGGAAAAAGCTTGAGCATCAAGGCTGAAGATGTTTTTCCTATTTTGTCAATAAATTTAAAAGTCTGCGCCGGACTTAATAAAACTATTTTGTCAATAGAATTTTGTTTTTGGGTTGCTAACAAAGTTGCGATCCATCCGCCACGTGAAGCCCCAACAATATCAAATTTCCTTAATTTATAATGACTGAAAATCTCGTTGTACCAAATCACAATTTCTTCTAAGGAAAGAGGCTTATCTTTTAAAACAGATTTGTTTGGCTCCATTAAAAAATCGACGGCATAAATACGGTGCGTTTTGGCCAAAGCCTTAATGTTTGGATACCACATTGTAGAACTGGCATCCATTCCGTGGAGTAAAACTAAATCTTTGCCATTTTTTGGTCCTGCAATTATAACATGTGCTGTTCCGTAAGAGGTTTTAATGTCTTCTTCCGTATACGGAATATCCCAAAGTTTGAGCGCTTTATTGTAGGAAGCTGAATAAGAGTCTTTTTCTTTTTTGGTTTTAAAGCTGTAATCTTCAAATTTTGTTTTTGTGGAAGAACATCCTATAAAAAGAAATAAGATGGCAATTTGTAGTGATTTTTTAAGCATGGTAGTGAATTAGATACACTAAAATTACTTGAAAATAAATTTAAATATGTAATACAATTATGTTTTAAACTATCATAATTATAATGTTGTTTAAATAAATCTTTTAAGATAACTTCCACTTTTCGACTTCAGAAAGTATTTCTGATTGCGAATAAAAATTATTGGGTATAATATCTTCTTCAGATAATTCTGTAAGGTCATGATTGTTTTCCAAAGTTGTTTTTCTGCTGTCAACAATTGTTTTTAGAGCAGATAAAAAAGCAGTATCATCAATTTGACTGATTTCAGAAATCAACGTGTTTTTAAGTTCAAGGCTGTCCATATAGATGTTTTTTATATCTCTAAGTTACAAAACTATATGTAATAAATTGCTTTCAAAAGCTTAAATTTTCCAGCTCAACTGTTCTTTTTCGTTTAAAAAACTCCACGCCACAATACGACTATTTTTCTGTCCTTGCGACATTTCGATTGTTTTTATCGAAATGGCATTCACCTTTTTTAAAATTTTATAAATAGAAGAGAGATTTTCCTTTTTAGAAACCAAGGTTGTAAACCACAAACATTGCGAAGCATATTTAGCACTTTCATAAATCATTTGAGTTACAAAACCAATTTCGCCGCCATTGCACCATAATTCAGCATTTTGGCCTCCAAAATTTAGAACAGGATTAGAAGTTTTCTTTTCCTTCGGATTTAAATTAGAAACTTTTCTAACAGTACTTTTATTTGCTTCTTCTGCAGAAGCATGAAATGGGGGATTACACATTGTAAAAGTAAAACGATCTTCGGGTGTAATGATATTTTTGAAAATAAAACGCGATTCGGTTTGTTGTTGTAAACTTATAACGTCAATTAGTTTTGGATTGGCTTCTATAATTTTACTGCAATTCTGGATTGCCATTTTGTCAATATCTGTACCCACAAAACTCCAATTGTAAATACTATATCCTAATATCGGATAGATTAGATTTGCACCCGTTCCGATATCTAAGCCTAAAACAGAATTTCCCGTAGGTATAGTTCCATTATTGGTTTGGGCTAATAAATCGGCTAAATAATGTATATAATCTGCGCGGCCAGGAATTGGCGGGCAAAGAAAATTTTTAGGAATATTCCAAAATTCAAGATCATAATATGTTTGCAGTAAAGCTTTATTCAACGTTTTTACCGCAATCGGATTGCTAAAGTCAATAGTTTCAATTCCGTGTTTATTGATGGAAACAAAAGCTTTCAATTCAGAACAATTCGAAATCAGTTTTTTGAAATCATATTGCGAACGATGGAGATTTCTTGGATGTAAATTGTCTTTTTGTGAATTGTTTTCTGCTTTCATTTTTCTTGATTTCTGTGTAAAGATAGGGATTCCTTTTTTGGATACTTAGAATTTCACCCCGATGGGGCTTTTGTCTAATGTGTATTTGATGGATTTCTATAAATATCTCATCCCGATGGGATTTCTTTTTGCGTTTTTAAAAAGCTCCGGCGGAGCGTAATATTTATAGCTAAATTAGTTTTGCGCTATCAATAAATATCTATAGGAGCGATATTTAGTAATATTGCAGAATTTATTCCTCTGAGATTCTTTTTAATCAAAACATTCCATCAAAAGAAGATCACCTTCAAGATGTGTAATCGTCACAATACCGTCTTTTTCAACAGAATTACTGCTTCCGGTTCTGTATCCCATTGTAAGTGTATCATCGTTTAATTCGTATTTTAAATTACTTGAAAAAATACCATTTACAACACCAATTGGAATAAGAGAAATTGGCGTTTTTGCGGTGTACCATTTCTCAAATTTATTAGGTAATAAAAATATTTTGGAGTGATCGTCCAGGATTACAATTTTAAGCAAATTGCGATAGCGCACAATATTGGTAAGGTTAGTAATAGTGTGATCGGCGCGTTTTCCTGTAGCCCAAACAACATTTGCGGCAGGAATTTGTCTTTGTATTAGATAATCAAAAGCCTTTTCTAAATCGGTTTTGTTTTGATCCGGTGCATATACAATTTCGATAGGATATTGTGACGTTCTGTAAATTTCGGGATCAAAACCGTGATCGAAATCTCCCAGAAGAACATCGACTTTAATACCTAATTCAAGAACTCTTTCTATGGCAGAATCGAGTACCACTACCAATGGAGACCATTCTAATAATTGCCCTAGTAACTCTGGGTCACAAGCTGCTCCGTTTGCAATGATTAAGGCGGGTTCCTGGTCGTCGCGAACAATATGGTGTGATGACATGTTGATTTTTTTTTGAGATGCAAAGGTACGGGTAGTATTTTAGAGTTCAGATTTTAGATTTTAGATTTTTTTGCCGCAGATTAGATTAATCTGCACCCAATATTTTGAGCCATTGATTTTAATCTAAAATCTAAAATCTGAACTCTAAAATTAAACCAATCTTCTGTGATAATTAATTTGACCTAAATGATAGCCGAGATGTACAGAAAGATGAACCAGAAAAAATTCTGTTGTCATTTCTTTTTCAAAAACAACCAACGGATAAATTGATTGTAAATCGGCTTCAGTCAAACGATCAAGAGCATTATTTACAACCACGATAGTGTCTTCTATTTTCATTATTAATTCGGTTCTTGGAACATTTTTTAATGAAAATTCTAATTCGCGATTTCTGATGTAACCCGTTTTTCCTATCTCAGCACCGATAAAGTTATTAATATTACCAATTAAATGAAGGCAAAGATTTCCTGCCGAGTTTGAAATATTTTTGTCGATTACCCAAATTTTAGATTCATCCTGATACGATTCTATTTCTAATTTGAGTTTATTAAGATCACGGGTAAAAAGCGATTTTAGCGTTTCTGTTAGCATGGTTTCTATAATTTATTTTTTATCGGAATCCAGATTTCTTCTTCAGAATCCGGATCGTTTTTTTTGTACTTGTCGCCCATTATGGCAAAATGTGGACGGTCATCAACAGTATATTCTGAGTTTGGCAGCCATTCTACAAATATACTATGATAGGTTTTATAAGCATCACTCTGGTCACCTTTATGAACAAAAACAGCGTATAATTCTGGAGAAATTATTAAGCTCTCCATTTCGGCTGGAATTTCGTTAAAATCTGAGACTTCAACAGCCGCCCATTTTTCGAAAGGTTGCTTTGGATCAAATTCATTAAAATGTCCCGGAGTAAAAACTTCTAAGGAATATAAATCAGAACCAATTTGGTTTTTTATTTCTTTGCGTCGAGGCATAAATGAGGACCATAATTCAAATGTTTTATTTTCAAGAAATGACATTGTAATATGTTTTCCTATAAGTTTTTTTTCTGTAGCAATTTCAATTCTGGCTTCCATCTATAAGTTTATTCAATAGTATATTTTCTTGTATCTATTTCGCTTAGCGAAAAATAGCCCAAAGGATAATTCGCTTTGTCTGTTGTATTTATAATATTTCCTTTTACAGTGGCCGGCGGTGACTGAAACGGACCGCCAACATTGCTCCCTGCAATACTGACAAGGATGTTCATATAATTATAATATTGTTTTGAGATCCCGATGTGGGTAATTTCAATTTCATCTCCGGCTTTTAGCTCGTCATCATCTGAAATACTGAAAAATTCATTTCCCTGAAAAAATTTGTCTTCATCAACATAAAAAGTAGACGCTACCTTATTAGAATATACATATCTATATAAATAATAATTGGTTTCATCAGCAGGATCATTATAAAACGCTTTAATCTCAATATCTTTTCCCGTAAAACCACCTTCATTGTTTTGCTCAATTCTGGTTATAGGCGCAACAGCTTTCATGGTTTCTTTTGCCGTATACGTATATCCGTTTGCTACAATGGTCAGTGTATATTCTTCATTAAGTACCGGTTTAAAATTAGTACAGATATAACGCCCGCTTTTAGGAACTTCAATAAAATTAAATTGTTGATTCTCACTATTTTTTATAAAAACAGCTGCTCCCGAAACTACCGGAATCTGATCTTCAAAATATCCTGTTGTCGTGGTTAATCTAATAACCTGTTGCGCACCGTTGGTTCCTTTTTTCCAATTGATTGCAGCTTCAATAACCAATTTTGGCGGTGCTGTATCGAGATCAACATCAACAACCTCTTCGCAACTTGTAAAGAAGAGTGAAATCAAAAAAACAGTTAATAAAATTACTTTTTTCATATTGTATTTTATTTTTGAAGGAAGTATTTTCCTAAAATTTAAAATTATAACTAACAGCAGGGACGATTCCAAAAATCGATGTCTTTACAGCTTCATTTACGCCAGTATCAACATTTTGTCGAAAATTTATAGAAGCGGCATTTTTTCGATTATACAGATTGTAAATACTAAAAACCCATTCACCTTTCCAGTTCCTGTCTTTGTTTTTTCTCGGCGTCAGGGTTGCCGAAATATCCAGGTGATGATAAGCCGGTAAACGGTTTTCATTTCTCAGTCCATAGTTTGGTACTGTTATTCCTAAGTATTCATATTGACTGTTGGGATACGTGACAGGCTGCCCGGACTGCAAAGCGAAGTTTGCCCCAAAAGACCATTTTTCATTGAGATTGTAAGCCGATGTTATGGCCAGATTATGGGTTTTATCATAAGCAGAATTGTACCATTGACCGTTATTGATTCCGATTTCGTCAGGAGTTCTTCCTGGTGTCTGTTGTTCTGATTTTGATATGGTGTATGAAATCCATCCGTTGAATTTGCCTTCATTTTTTTTGACCATAATTTCCAGACCGTAACTTCTCATACGCCCATTTAAGATAACCTGTTCAATGGCTTCATTTGCAATAAGGTCAGCACCATCAATATAATCTAAACGATTCTGGACTTTTTTAAAATACGTTTCGGCTTCAAGAGTATAGGCACCCCCATTGATGTTTCTAAAATAACCCAGAGCAACCTGATCTGCAATTTGTGGCTTTACGTAATTGTCACTTGGCATCCAGACATCCAGCGGAGTAGGAGATGAGGTATTTGAAATCAATTGAAGATATTGCGCCATTCTGTTATAACTGACTTTTATCGCTTCTTCATCATTTAACTGATAAGAAAGAGCAAGTCGGGGTTCAAGATTATTATAACTCTGAATCACTTTGTTTCTGCCATAATATTTAGTTGAAGATGGTGTTCCTTTCTCGTAAATCTGTAAATCAGAATTGAAAACAACGGGATTATTATTATCATAAAAATTAATAGTAGACTCTCCCAAGCGATAGAATAAACTATAACGCAATCCGTAAGCTATTGTTAGTTTTTGAGTGATCTGGTTTTCAGCATCAATGTATACAGAAGGCTCAAAAGCATATTTTTTATCTAACTGATCGGGATTTATGCCAGACACATTACTGCTTGGTTTGATTGTTCCGGGATTGAATTCATAATAAATTCCGTTTAAGCCATAATTTAATTTGAATTTATCTGAGATGTAATTCTTGAAATCGTATTTTATGTTGTAGTTCCTGATTCCTGAATCCCATTTAAAACCTACAAAATCCAAATCAAGCCCGTAATAATAATCGCTGTAAATAAGGGATAAATTCGAAAATAATTTATCTGAGAACAAATGATTCCAACGAAGGTTCAGAGTTGCATTTCCGTAAATATTAGTAAAACTTTTGTTCAGGCTAAAAACATCACGACCAAAATAACCTGATAAATACAAACTGTTATTGTCATTTAGTTTATAACTCAACTTGGTATTCAGGTCATAAAAATAAGCCGAATTGTCTTTTTGGTCTTCAGATAATTTTAAAAATAAATGTGCATAAGAAGCCCTTCCTCCAATAAGAAAAGAACCTTTGTCTTTTACTAAAGGACCTTCGGCAAGAATTCGGCTTGAAATTAAACCGATTCCACCATTTACATGAAAATCTTTGCTGCTCCCGTCTTTTTGGTAAATATCCAGAACAGAAGAAGCTCTTCCTCCATATCGGGCAGGAATTCCTCCTTTATAGAGTTTTAAATCTTTGATGGCATCCGGATTAAAAACCGAAAAGAAACCAAAAACATGCGAAGAATTAAATATAGTAGCTTCGTCCAGCAAAATTAAATTCTGATCTGCACCGCCACCGCGAACATTAAACCCAGAAGCACCTTCTCCCGCATTGGTAACACCAGGGAGTAATAAAATAGATTTTAAAACATCTACTTCTCCCAAAACAACAGGCATTTTTTTGATTGTGGCTATCGAAAGTTTATTGGTGCTCATTTCAGGAGATTTAGTATTGATTCTGCCTTTATTATCGGTAATCACAACTTCCTGAAGTTCTTCGCCCCCTTCGCTAAGCGCAAAATTATTTTTGGTATTTTGATTTAAATTGATTGTTTTCTGAATAGTCTGGTACCCAACATAACTTATTTCGATTTGATGTTCACCACCCGGAATTGTCAATGAATAAAAACCATATTCATTAGTAGTAGTTCCAATTTTTAAGGCAGGAATATAAAGGTTTACACCAATTAAGGTTTCATTGTTTTTTGAATCACTAATAATTCCGCTTAAAGTGAATTTTTCCTGAGAAAATGAAGTTAAAGTCGTTAAAATAAGAAGAATAAAAAAACTAATCTTTTTTGTAATCATTGTTCTCAGTTTTGATTTACATAGTTAACAATTCTTATTAAAAATCATTACCTCAAAATTGTTAAATATGAGTTAAGAAAAAAAAGACAACCGTTTAGAGTTGTCTTTTTTATATGAAATAGTAAAACTATATGTTATTTGATTTCAGCAAGAATCGCATTAAAAGTCGCACTAGGACGCATTGCTTTGCTTACTAACTCCGGAGTTGGCTGGTAATAACCGCCCAAAGTTTGTGGTTTTCCCTGCGCACCAATTAGTTCAGCATCGATTTTTGCTTCATTAGCTTCAAATTGAGCAGCAATTGGAGTGAAGATCGCTTTTAATTCAGCATCTTTATTTTGAGCAGCCAAAGCCTGAGCCCAATAAAAAGCTAAATAAAAGTGAGAACCACGATTATCAATCTGTCCAACTTTACGGGCAGGAGATTTATCGTTTGCTAAGAACTTATCATTTGCCTGATCCAAAGTTTCAGATAAAACAATAGCTTTAGAATTGTCTAAAGTTTGTCCTAAGTGTTCTAAAGAAGCACCAAGAGCCAAAAATTCTCCTAATGAATCCCAACGCAAATATCCTTCTTCTGTAAATTGCTCAACGTGTTTTGGAGCAGAACCTCCCGCACCAGTTTCAAACAATCCGCCACCATTCATAAGAGGAACGATAGACAACATTTTTGCAGAAGTTCCTAATTCTAAAATTGGGAATAAATCTGTTAAGTAATCACGAAGCACGTTTCCTGTTACAGAAATAGTATCCAAACCTTTGATGATTCTGTCTAAAGTAAATTCTGTAGCAGCAACCGGGTTTAAAATACGGATATCTAAGTTTGTAGTATCGTAGTCATTAAGGTATTTCTGAACTTTTAAGATCAATTCTCTGTCGTGCGCTCTGTTCTCATCTAACCAGAAAACAGCAGGAGTGCTAGATAAACGAGCTCTGTTTACAGCCAGTTTAACCCAGTCCTGAATAGGAGCATCTTTTGCCTGACACATTCTGAAAATATCGTTTGTTTCAACGTTTTGCTCCATCAAAACATTTCCTTTATTGTCAACAACACGAACAACTCCATCTCCATTCATTTGGAAAGTTTTGTCATGAGATCCGTATTCTTCTGCTTTTTGAGCCATTAATCCAACATTTGGAACACTTCCCATTGTTTTTGGATCAAAAGCACCATGTTTTTTACAGAAATCGATAGTAGCAGTATAAATTCCGGCATAAGAACGGTCCGGGATCACTGCAATTGTATCTTGTTGTTTTCCTTCTTTATTGTACATCTGTCCAGAAGTACGAATCATTGCCGGCATAGAAGCATCAACAATAACATCAGATGGAACGTGTAAGTTGGTTATTCCTTTATCAGAGTTAACCATTGCCAAAGCTGGTCCGTTTTCGATAGCTTTAGTAATGTCAGCTTCAACTTCTGCCTGTTCAGGTCTTCCTGCAATTTTTGCATAGATATCACCCAAACCATTTCTTGTATCAATATTTAATTCATTAAATAAAGTTTCATATTTTTTGAAAAGATCAGCAAAATATACTTCAACGATAGCGCCAAAGATAATCGGGTCCGAAACCTTCATCATAGTCGCTTTTAAATGCACAGAAAGAAGAACACCTTCTTTTTTAGCATCAGCAATTGCTTCAGCAGCAAATTCTTTTAATTTTTTTACACTCAAAACAGAGCTGTCAATGATTTCACCGGCTTTAAGCGGAGTACTTGCTTTAAGAACAGTTACAGATCCGTCTTTAGCCACAAACTCGATTTTTACATCATTAGCATCTGCAACAGTCAATGATTTCTCACTTCCGTAAAAATCACCGTTTGGCATAGAAGCCACTTTTGTTTTAGAATCAGCAGACCATGCACCCATAGAGTGAGGATTTGCTTTTGCAAAGTTTTTTACTGCTCTTGGAGCTCTACGGTCAGAGTTTCCTTCACGTAAAACCGGATTTACGGCAGAACCTAAAACTTTAGCATATTTTCCTTTAATTTCCTTTTCAGCATCATTTTGAGGCTCTTCCGGATAATTAGGAATGTTGTAACCATGAGACTGCAATTCAGTAATAGCAGCTTTTAACTGCGGTACCGAAGCCGAAACGTTTGGTAATTTGATAATGTTAGCTTCTGGCTGCGTTGCTAATTGACCAAGTTCTGCCAAAGCATCACCTGTTTTTTGAGCATCTGTTAGAACTTCAGGGAAATTTGATAAGATTCTACCTGCCAACGAAATGTCTCTGGTTTCAATTGCAATACCTGCCGTAGCAGTAAATGCCTGAACAATTGGTAAAAAAGAATAAGTCGCTAACAATGGCGCCTCATCAGTTAAGGTGTAATAAATTTTTGAATTCTGTGTCATTTCTTTTTTTTTTATGGTCGTATCGCCAAAGTACAGCGATGTAAAGGTGTATTCGGCTCAAAACGAGCGGAGCAAATATAATAAAAACAGTCCGAAAACGGTATAGTTTTACAGAGAATTACAGGAATTATCAAATTGTTATTTCGGAATCGTTAAATTGCTAAATCGATGATTTTGATATTAAAATATTACAGTTTTGATGAATCAGAGTTAAAAACGGAAGATTTTGAAAATAGAAAATACTAAAAGTTATAAAATCTATTTAGGTCTTATTTTTTTGTATGAAAAATTGTATTTTTACCTAAAATGCATTAGCACAACAAAGATGTAAAATACATTGTTTAATGTTTTTTACTTGTTGCTTGTTATTAAACTTAATCATTATCTTTGAATTATGAGCACACTAACAAAACCAAATCATATAGGGCGAAAAATAAGCCGCATTCGTGAACTTCGGGACATGAAACAAGAAGCTTTGGCACAAGCTTTAGGAACAAATCAGCAAGCAATATCGGCTATAGAAAACAGTGAAACGATAGATGAAGAAAAACTTGCAGAAGTTGCAAAAGCGCTTGGTGTAACGGTTGAAGCAATTAAAAATTTTTCAGAAGAAAATATGATTAGTTATTTTAATAATTTCCACGACAATAGTATTAATAATGGTCATTTAGGAAGTAATAATCATTGTACTTTCAATCCATTGGATAAATTAATTGAAGCTTATCAGGAAAAAGAAAAACTTTACGAACGTTTGCTGCAAGCTGAAAAAGACAAAATAGAATATTTAGAAAAACTATTAAAAAAATAGAATATCATTTTTTTATAAAAATACAAACCGATGCTTTATGAGTGTCGGTTTTTTTATTTTGGGCGTGTCCCTCCGGGTCGGGCTATCCGTTTCAAGTCCTCGCACTTCCTTCGTCAGGCTGTGGGCTTTCCACTACTATCCCTCACGCAAACCGTAAAACAAGAACTTTTTGTTTACTAAGCCCAACAATTATCCACAATCTTGTCATTTCGACGAAGGAGAAATCTCCGTAAGTAACTCCACAACAAGAGTCTAATCTTTATCGAGCCTCGTACGAAGATTTCTCCTTCGTCGAAATGACATTAAAATGCTTAAAACTTTATATCGACATGCGCGGATTTTAATCCGTTGAAATAATTTAAAAATTTAATCAGGAAAGTAATTAAAAAAATCCGTTTTTATCAGCGTTTTCGCTTTAGCGAATCAGTAAAATCAGCGTCTAATTTTGACGCGGATAAAACAGATTTACTTTCGTAAAAACGTGGATAAAAACGAATAGCAGGATCAGCTTCTGAAAAGAGTTGGTATTAAAAAACCGGCACAAAAAAAACTCGTTTCAAATAACATGAAACGAGTTTTTTTATAACAAATAGATAAATGATTATCTTCTTTTATCTTTAATCTTAGCTTTTTTACCAGTAAGTTCTCTGAAGTAGAAAATTCTAGCTC
>Ga0307410_10000220_pt1 | contig 21463 bp, 18 predicted proteins | sample 322Ometagenome_3_FD_203707 | JGI IMG/M metagenome (GOLD analysis project Ga0307410, IMG submission 203707) | Maize rhizosphere microbial communities from greenhouse at UC Davis, California, United States - 322HYB-O-3 | ecosystem: Host-associated > Plants > Roots > Rhizosphere > Soil | place... | reverse complement strand
AGCTGTTATAATTGCGTCCACTATGACCGCAACTATAACTCCGATTATGATTGCAATAACCACATTGGCGCAATATTACGGTATAAACGTATAGTAATATATATGTAATTATTAGAAAGCCTCGGAAATTCCGAGGCTTTTTTTGTGTAATATGTTATTCTATAAGAAAGTAATTTTTTCTTATAATGACTATTATGAAAACCTATAAATTAATTGTATCATATGATGGTTCTGATTATTATGGATGGCAAGCACAGACACATAGACCATCCGTTGCTAGCGCATTAAATAATGCCTTTAAAAGAGCTTTTAAAAAAGAAATATCAGTATTGGGTGCATCTCGAACTGACGCTGGTGTGCATGCATTAGGGCAGGTTGTGCGTGTTAAAACAGATCTGCCAATGACTCCTGAAAAATTGCGATGGGCGTGGAATAATGTACTACCCCCTTCTATCATGATCCGTTCACTACAATTAGTTGAGGATTCATTTAACCCCTTTTGTAGCGTGCTCTATAAAATATATTATTATCATATTTTCTTAGAGAGACCTTTGCCGTTTGTTCAACAGTATGGATATTATTATCCTTATCCTCTTGATATACAAGTATTCAAAAAAGCGTTACACTTTTTTGTAGGGACGCATGACTTTTCTTCTTTTCGTAGCAGTGAAGATGTGCGAGAAGATACTGTTCGCACCATTGATGCTATTACACTTGAATATAACAGGCGATATAAGATGTATAGAGTTATTATTAAAGGACAGAAGTTTCTGCGTCATATGATTAGAAGAATGATAGGAGCAAGTTTAGCTATTGCCTCACGTCCAGATCTTTCAGTCAAAACGTTAGAGATAGTTATGAAAAAGTGTAACCCGAGCCATACATTACCAAATGCACCGGCGCAGGGGTTATTGCTCTACAAAATTATATATCGTACAACATAAAGAGAAGCAAAAGATGAATACAATGAAAAAATATGGCATTATAGCGGGGAGTGTAATAGTTATTTTCTGTATTTTTGCGGGTTATTGTGCCTATAATTATGAAACTGGTCCTATCTATACTTTTAATCCTGATCGTGATACAAAAGAGATTCTTACCATTTTTGATGAAAATTGGTATTGGTTGATTGCAAATCCCGGGTCTTCACCAGCGTTTATGTTAAAATATAAGACACCTTACGATAATCCACTCTATTTTGGAAAACTGCATATTAAAGTATTACGAGAAGATAATAGAGTTGCAGGGTTTATTGCATATTTTATGGAAAATTATGATGAATGGCGTCTGTTGTTTTTAGCAGTAGGTAATGATTTTAGGCGTAAAGGGTACGGACTGCAGTTAGCAAAACAGGCAGTTGCAGAGATGACCGCTTTGGGCGCAAAAAAAATCTGTTTGTGGACTCGTCTTGATAATACAACAGCGCAAAAAATTTATAAATCGATGGGCTTTGCTGAAGTATATCACACAGAAACAGGATATGTTTTTTTTGAATATATCCCTTAATTACAGTAATAGTGTTTAATGTATTAGGAAAACCAGTGTTTAACAGACTATATTTTATTGCGGTATGTTGTGTAATTAATTGTTCATTTTTTGGTATGGATAATGTTCCTCGATTAGGTAACGGAGGTACGCTGTCATTAGATATAACACCGAGAGATAGAGCAACAGATGTCGAATTTGACTTTTATGAGGATAGATGGAAGTGCTTTACTGGAAAAGTTGAGTTATTAAAACATAATGATGCGAATTATACTATAACTAAATATAATCCTGTGAATAATGGTCTTTTTTTACAAGAAGCAGAGAAGTTATTAGTCTCACTGCCGAACTATCAACCCAGTGCAAAGAAGAAATGGATTGTTATTCATAAGGATACTCTTATATTAGGTTGTATTTCGATGCAACACTTTCAAGCGTTACAAAAACAAGAAAAAATAGATCTTATTCCTTACTCTAATTATCATAAAATGGAGTCGGAGCAGTCTACACCTCAGGCTTGTTCTGATGTGATTAAACAGGCACAGAAGTTAACTCAACGCTCTAATTCACTAACTCAACCATCAACAGAACAACAAGACGCAGAAAAAAATTTATACGACAAGCAGGATGATATTCAGCCATCTGATGTGGCATATCATATCATATCATCTCAACCACAAGAATCTACCGAAAAGACAGCACAAGAAAATGGTATGGTCGATAGCAACAAATATAAACTTTCACAAATGACTGTGTTTAATGGAAGCGCTGTCATAATTAAACAAGATCATGAGTATCGTATAAGCATAAAACCTGATAATGGAGAGATTATTTCAATAGAGTTGGATGGTCTAGATATAGGTAATAAATCAACACATATTTTTGTATATAATACCCTTGAATTGGGTTATGCTTTCAGGAAACAATTGCAAGATTTACAACGTATGGCATCGGGTTTTGTAAAGCTAACTTCTTGTTCTGATGAGACTGATTTGAACAATATAATAAAAGAATATGTTGCAAGTGGAGACAATTTTTTAGCTAAAAAAACAAGAACTATTACTACATCGGGACATTCTTCTTGGGTAGCGTCATTCATTGCCAGTTCTATAATATTGGTTCCGATATCTTTGATAGTGCTATATCTTTACAAAAAGGGTATAAAATTTTAGAGTTTTTTTGCTATACGCCATCTCTTTTGGAATAGGTAAGTTCATCTGTGATAAAATAAAAGGTGCAATGTCTGACAATTGTGTTAACTGCAGATGTATATCGGTTTTATTGAATGTCTTGTTTATTGCAATAAATGGTACAGGGTTGATTGTATGGGCCGTGTATGGTTGTTGTAGTTGATGATCATACATGCATTCTGCCTTTCCATGATCCGCGGTAATAAAGAGTGTGCCATTCATGCGTATGATTGCGTCATACATACGTTTTATCTGTATATCTACGCATTCTAACGCTCTGACGGTCGCATTAAAATCGCCTGAGTGACCAACCATATCTGGATTGGCAACATTAATAAGATAAAAATCATGAGGATTGTTAGCTAAGGACTGTATTATAGTGTCTGTTATTTCAAGAACTGACATTTTTGGGCATTCAGCATATGTGGTAACATTTTTTGAAGGAATCAGTACGCGAGTCTCTGTTTTTACAGGCTCTTCATTCTCTCCTCTAAAAAAATAGGTAATATGTGCATATTTTTCTGTTTCTGCAATTGAAAAAATGGTTTTATTATGGTGTGCAAGTATATCTTTTAAGGTATTGCGTATAACCGGTCGCTTGAAAAAATATGTTGTATGTAATTGTTGTGAATAGCTGACTGGTGTGGCAAAGAATGATAGGCGTAATGGTTTTATTGGAAAATGTGAAAACTCAGATTGAACAAAACATGCGGTTAATTGTCGGGCTCGGTCAGGACGAATATTATAGAAAATGATACCGTCACCATTTTTAAATATAGCATCTTTATGTAATTGTGTTGGAGGAATGAATTCATCATATATTCCTTTGGAATAATAATCATCAATAACAGATTCCCATGAGTTTGCACATATGGTTGCTGGTTGCACTAAAACAGTATATGATTTTTCGGTTCTGTCCCAATTGTTATCTCTATCCATTGCATACCATCTACCGTGAATAGATCCAAGCGTTACAGAAGATAACCGTGTCTTATTGAAAAACTCTGTAAGATATTTTTTTGCTGATTGGGGTGGTGAGTCACGACCGTCAAGAAATGCATGAACAATAATACTTTTAATACTATGACGTGATGCGATTTCTAGGCATGCATACAGATGATCTGTATGTGAATGGACACCCGAGTCAGATAGTAATCCCATAATATGTACGGTTCCATTATTGTTTTTTAATGTTTCAAAACAGTCCAATAAAAGGGCGTTTCGATAAAAAGATGCATCTTCAATAGATCTATTCCACTGCGTTAATACCTGCTCTATAATTCTTCCTGCGCCTACTGTTATATGTCCCACTTCAGAATTACCTGGATACCCATCAGGTAATCCTACGGCAGTTCCGGATGCGTGCAGTAAAGTTGAAGGATATGTACGCATAAGATAATGTAAATGAGGTGTTCGTGCATGCGCAATAGCATTATACTCTCTCTGTTTCGAGATTCCAAATCCATCAAGTATTAGTAGAGCATGTGGATTGTTCATAGATTATTCCTATTTCATCGGATCTGTTATAAGCGATACTACATCAAAAGCATAATTGTCAATTGTTGTGCATAAAATTGGTTTCTGTCGTTGATATTTTTTTTAATATCGATACAATATATCATATTTTTAATTAATTTTAAGGGACGAATGATGAATCGTATATTATATGCAACTGTCGTATTTACTTCTTCGATCGTGTATGGATTATCTGGAATGGATACTGGTTTTAAAAATAGGCCGACAAAGCGGATTCTATCTATGGTGAAATTTTGCCAGACTGCAACACAGAATGTAGAGCACGGGCGTGGCACGCCGGCGCAGATAGAAGTAGCAGCGAAGTTTACGCGTTATCTCTATGAAAAGGGTTATTTTAACCTATTGCACCAAACGGAAAACAGACTGTATAATGTTTCTATTAAAGTGCAGCATCGTCACGCAAAAGTGGGGCACAATCCTGTAAGATGTGGCCAACCCCCTATGCCCAAACAAGCAGCAAAGAAATTGTTTTAGTATCAGTAAAATATGAAAAATAAAAAAAGCTCTTAAAAAAGAGCTTTTTTTATTTCTAAAGATCCTTTACTATTAAAGTATATACTTTTTATACAAGGAATTTTATTATGAAAAAGATAACATTATATCTATCATTGATTTTATTGAATTATTCATTACATTCAACAGAACAGCACCTATCAGACAATACTCCACATACTCAATTATATACAGCGCCGCAGTTAGTTGAGGAAGAAGATGAGTCAGCACTAGAATATGAGAAATATGTATGTGATACGGTGAAACCAGAACAGCCTTCAGCGGTCAAAGCATATATAAGACACATTGGTGGAACAGTTTTAATTCGTTGTATTCTACTCCAAGAACAGGCAAAGAGATATTATAACGATCTAATTAATATATGTAAAAGATGTTGCCAATGGATAAAAATCATATAAGATAAAAGAAATAGTGCTTATGAAGTCAGATAAATATGAAAAGCATGAATTTGCTCTCTTTTGTTCTTCTCTTTCAGAGCTAGTAGATGGACCTCATCAGCAAGAATTATATATTGATGATACAGATCTTGTGCACCGTATTAATGTTGTTTTGAGATTGTCAGTAGGAGATGTTTGTATATTGTTTGATCGCTATTGTAATGTACAGTGTATTATCACAAAGCGTATTGGAAAAAAACAGATTCTCTGTTCGATTAGTAATTATAAAAAAAATGAGATACTGCATCCACCGGTTACGTTCTTTTTACCTCTATTAAAACGAAACGATTTTGAATCTAGTCTATATTCCTTAAGTGAAATTGGAATTACAACAATACAACTAGTAATCTCAGAAAAAAGCAGAAATTCTTGGAAAGATGTTGATAGAGATCGTGCAGAGAGGGTTATTATTGCAGCTGCGGAACAGTCAAAAAATTTCTCATATCCTCTATTGCTTCCGGATCCAGTAGTATTATCTGATGGATTTTCACGCATATTTGATGATTCATCTACAAATATCTTCTTTGACCCTTGCGGAGAGCCGCTCTCATGTACGATACAGAATATTTTGTCTGATAAAAGTAGACCGATAGTCCTGCTAATTGGTCCCGAAGCAGATATGACGTATAATGAAAAAAAATATATAAAAAATGCAGGATTTATCTTCTGCGCACTAACGCCAACAGTTTTACGAGCAACTCAAGCGGCAGCAATCAGTGCAGGAATTATACGTTCTCTCTCTAGATAACCACTTGCTATTGTATTCAAATAGAAATTGCAAATGTATTGATTTTTCATATTTTTGATTATTACAATGTATATTGATTTGTCGCATGAGAGTTGCGATTCTAAAAAAAGGATGGGAAGCAATGTTATGGAAAAAAAACAGGTGGTCGTTAGTCAGTTGTCTCTAATAGTCATTTTTTTTATAAGTAGTATAGTGTTGTTAAATAAACAAAAGCAGATAAATAATACTGCTACGCATATTGATATTATACATGCATCTGCGCATTCGATTGCAACATTATCATTAGAACAGGTATATAGCCAGCTGATTCCATTACTTATATCTCATAATATTGATCTTATTATCAAGGTGATTAACCAAGGGTCTTATCGTTTTGCAAGTGAACTGGTTGAAAAAATTATTAAAGATCCCTGTTACTCGTTATCATCGGAAGAAAAAGTGAATCTATTATTTGGTATTATTCTGAATTATTCAGGAAAAAAATCTATGCAATATCGTCTTCTTGATATCTTAAAGGAATGTCCTGAGATGTATAACGATAGTTCAGTCTTGCTTGCAATAATGCGTAGTAATTACAGTGACAGTCTTTTTACATTATATCGATGGATTAAAGATAATGATTATACCGATGAATGGAATGAGTTTATTTATAATGCTTTGCGTATTGCTATTGATCAAGAAGATTATCGTGTGGTTGAAAATATGTTCAGTAAAAAGATACGCGTATCGGCAGAAAAATCATCTCAATTATTGTCGTATATTGTAGAGCATAATAAGTCTACATGTTTTATACCGTTATTAGTGCGACACCATGCAGATATTAACTCAATTCATAATAATAAAACATTATTAATGCAGGCTGTTGAGCATAACAATACAGAGATGATTCAAGTGCTCTTAGATGAGGGGGCAGTTGTTGATAGAGTCATTGATCCTCATCAAGGCACTGCTTTACAAATTGCTATGGCCCGTAAGCATTATAGTGCTATACATCTATTGCGTGAGTATGGTGCCTAAGGTATGCTCTCTCATCTCAACGGGATGTTTTTTTAGATAGAGAGGAAAGAGGTAATGAGTTGTACTGTTTTGTTTATATAGTTGTGCCGCCAATGCTTGGATCGTCGACAGAGAACAATTATCAGTAATATGATCAGGGATGAAAGCATTGTTTTTCATATATTCTAAGATCAGTGCTCTATAGAGTGCTGTTCCATTTCCATTAAATGCAATTACATTGTCACTGTATCTATCTTGTAATTCTTGTAGCAGCGTTGTAATAGCATTATACCCTGTTTTAATGATATTATTATTATCTGAGATCGCATAATAGACTTCGTTATTAAAAGCATTCAGCAGAGTAACGGATAATGGATAATGAGTATTATATGATTCTTGTGCTGTCGCAATGAGTCCATCAATACCAATCAGTGGTATTCCTGTAGCGCAATGAATACCATTTACTGTACTTATTATTGATCGTAATGTTGAGAATAGTCCCGGCCCTTGGTTGATACCTATAAAAGAGAGATCGGTAAGGTTTAGTGTATGTTTTGTGAGTAATGCGTCTAAATGCGGTACTAATGTGCGACTTGCATGACGCTTATCATCTGTACTATATTCAAGAGAAGCATTATCAATAATAAGCGCCGTTTCTATGATATGTTGGGTATGGTTTATGATGATATATGGATGCATAAATACTCAGTTACGGTTTTTATATTTTTGTTGTTGGTAAAAAAGACTGAAAGAATCATATTCGATCCTTTTTTCTTTCTTTAAAACTATTTTACCACAATTTAAACATTTCCACCCCTCAAAATTAAGTGAATAGTCGAAAAATGTTTGTAGGACTAAAAGTCCATCACATTTTTTACACTTCATATCGACCCCTTTTAGCTTTGAGCCTATCTGTACACAATTATTACGATAGTGCTTTATGTGCTTCAAGTTGTTCATATATGTTAAACTAAAGTATTATGATATATGTTGTCAATAAGAGTTATGACTCGTCAGAGTGCATCCGTCTATAATCTAGATATGTCGAAAGTATGAGTGCGGCTGCAATTGAATGGGATCGTAGCTTTTCATCTTTTGTTTTTGCATGTTTAATAGTATTCGCTTGTTTACTTGTAAATCGTTCATCCCACATAGACCACGCAATTGAGGGAAATTCTTGTTCCAGATTCTTACTAAGATCGATAATTTTTTGAGTCTGATCGCTAATGGTTCCTCTGAGTGTTGTCGGTAGACCGACAACAATAGATGAGATATATTCTTTGGTAATAACCGTGTTTAAAAAAGAGGATAACTCCGATGTTGCTACGGTCTGATAGGGGCGAGCGAGTATTCCTAATGGATCGGAAAGTGCAGTTCCCGTCCATCTATCACCAATATCAAGGGCCATTATTTTCATTTTTATTACTTTTTATAGCAGTGGTATATTATTTTAAAATACTTGTTTTATTATACCATAGCTAATGAGGAATAGAAGTGATAAATTGACACGTAACCCTCTATGAAGTATTCTATGTATAAATGGAAGTTTATTATTATTCCAAAAGGTATTATTGTGTATTTATTATTTGACCTTCGTCAAAGTTTTTCTTCTTATTCTACTCTTATTGGCATCAAAACTTCATCAATTACTTTTTCTTGTATGTGCTCTGTCTGCGTTATTAGCGGATAAGTACTTTTAACTTACTTATCCGCTAATAACGCTATCATTTTTGGAAATAATCTATTTTTATTATAATTTATTTGGACGTATGTTATTGAGGATAATTCCATGAACACAAAATATGATTATCAGTTGCTTGAATCTACCATACAACAGCAATGGGAGACAGATAATACCTATGGGATGGATAATAATAGTGGACCTGTGTATAGCATAGATACGCCTCCACCAACGGTATCAGGAAAACTACACATTGGACATATCTTTTCGTACACACAGACTGATATTATTGCTCGTTATAAACGCATGAGCGGCTATTCTGTATTTTATCCTTTTGGTTTTGATGACAACGGTCTTCCTACTGAGCGATATGTTGAAAAAAAATGTGGTATTAGAGGCAATGATATGCCGCGTTCAGAATTTATTGCGCTCTGTATACAAGAATCTTTGGATGCAGCAGAACAATTTAAAACGTTATGGCAGCGAATGGGTTTATCGGTAGATTGGAGTAAGGTATATTCTACCATTTCAGATTCTTCTCGTCAGATTTCACAAAAATCTTTCATAGATCTTTTAAAAAAACAGTATATTTATCGTAAACAGGAACCGGCTCTCTATTGTGCAACATGTAGAACATCGGTAGCACAGGCAGAGCTTGATGATAAAGAAGTATCGACATTTTTTAATGATGTTATTTTTAAAGATGCGCAGGGTAATGATCTTGTTATTGCTACAACTCGCCCAGAGTTACTATCTGGATGTCTGGCGTTATTATACCATCCAGATGATAAGCGGTATCAACACCTACGGTCTACTCATGCTACAGTCCCTTTATTTGGACAGAAAGTGCCTATTTTAGAGGATGAATTAGTACAGATCGACAAGGGAACGGGCCTAGTAATGGTCTGTACCTTTGGTGATACAATGGATATTCTCTGGTACAAAAAACATCATTTGCCCTATCGTCAAATGATTGGATTTGATGGCAAATTTACCCAGGACGCGGGTTTTCTGCAGGGATTAAAAGTTGCTGATGCCCGTCAAGCGGTATTAGAACGGCTAAAAGAGAATGGTTTACTTGTCGCTCAAAAACCAATTATGCATTCAGTGAATGTGCATGAGAGATGTAAAAAAGAGATAGAATTTGTTATTATTCCACAATGGTTCATATCTATTTTACCCTACAAACAAGAATTTCTTGCTATTGCCGATACTATTAACTGGTATCCTGCATTTATGAAATCTCGCTATGTTGATTGGGTAGAAAATTTAGCGTGGGATTGGGGTATTTCTCGACAACGTTTTTATGGGATACCGTTTCCGGTCTGGCATTGTAAACAATGTAGTGCAATACTATTGGCTGATGAAGCGCAATTGCCGATAGACCCTCAAGAAACTGCATATAACAAGCCATGTACAGAGTGTGGAGGTACAGATATTGTACCTGATACAGATGTTATGGATACATGGAACACTTCTTCTTTGACGCCTTATATCTGTAATGATCTGTATAGCAACGCTACTTTACCACTTTCCATGCGTCCGCAAGCGCATGATATTATCAGAACATGGGCATTTGATACAATTGTAAAGACATGGATGCATGATAAGGTTGCACCATGGAAAGATATTGTTATCTCTGGTCATGTATTAAGTAGCGACAAAAAAGGAAAGATATCAAAAAAAGATGCCAATGCTAGTATGGAGCCAGAACAATTACTTACTAAATATTCTGCAGATGCAATACGATATTGGACAGCATCAGCAAAATTAGGACATGATATCTCATTTTCTGATGAACAGCTTGTCATTGGACAAAAATTGATTACAAAGCTATGGAATGCATTTAAATTTGCTGAGCCACACTTACAGCAATTTACAACACCAGATAATAGACCAGAATCGATCAGCGTAGTTAATCAATGGCTATTGCATGCAATCTCAAAATGTGCAGATACTTATATGCATTATTGTGAAAAACATGAGATAGGACTTGCTCTGAGTGTCGTTGAAAAGTTTTTTTGGCAAGATTATTGTGATAATTATATTGAACTTATTAAAAACCAACTCTTTAACCCGGAGTTATATACAGAACAAGAAGTGTATGCAACTCGCTGGACTCTTTATCATGTAGGGTTACGTATTTTACAATTGTATGCCCCCTACCTTCCGCATATAACTGATATAATCTATCAGGAGTTTTATAAGAAATATCAGAAAAAAAGTTCTATTCATCAAGTGCGTTATGCTGATATTCAGATACAATCTCCTCAATATAAAGATGTTCAGAGTATGTCTGATGTGATATACATAACTGCATCCATACGAAAATTTAAATCTGATAATAGAGTATCTTTAAAGACTCCCATTGCGTGTCTTACGCTCTGCGTTTCTAATCAAGAAGTAGAAGAACTACTCTGTCAACATGAACAACTTATTAAAGGAGTAACTCAGTCATCCTCTATAGAATATAAATATTCTCTAGATGGCGACTCATATTTCGTGTGCAAAGATGATCAATGGTATGCGTCAATTGTCATTTCAAATAACCTAAAGGAGCTGCTATGAATATAGAGCTATTGGTGAAACAGATTAGTGAAATAATGGTTGGATGGCCATTAATGATATATGTTATAATAATTAGTATTATATATACTATAGCATTATATGGCATTCAATTTCGGTACTTTTTTAGTTCTTGGAAAGCAACACTAAGCCCTTCTGGCGGAGATCAACAAGCTGGAGATATGTCGCCATTTCAAGCATTTATCAATACCATTAATTCTAATCTAGGTAATGGTAGTATTGCAGGAATGGGAACAGCGATTTACGCTGGTGGTCCTGGAGCGGCACTCTGGGTGATTATATTCGGTTTTATCTTAATGGCAATTCGTTTTGCAGAAGTATATATTAGCGCATTGTATGGCATGAATAAAAAGACTGCAGGTTCGCTTGGTGGGCCTATGCTTTATCTGCAAGATGTGCCAGGAAAGACTTTTTTACCATATCTCTATGCATTTTTTTGCCTCACGTTTGGGTTGCTCGGAGGCAACGCAATGCAGGCAAATTCTATCACTTTAAGTCTGCTTACAACATGGGGTATTCCGTCTTTTGTGAGTGGTATAATACTTTTTTTATTTGTTTTATATATTCTTTTGGGTGGCGCAGAGCGTATTATAAAAATATCTTTAGCGATTGTTCCCATTAAAGTTATTGTATTTGTTGTATCAACATTGGCAATTCTCCTCTATCACTATCATGCCATCCCAAATGCATTATATCTGATTATAGTAAGTGGAGTAGGTCTTAAAGCATTTGGTGGAGGTGTACTTGGTTTCTCCTTACAGCAGACCATTAGCGCGGGTATGACACGCTCTATTTTTGCAACAGAGTCAGGATTAGGATCAGCTGCAATTCTATTTGGTTCTACAGGAAGTAAAGATCCCATTCAAAGTGGCCTCATGGGTATGTTAAGTACTTTTTTGAGCACGTGCACGGGATTTCTTGTAGCTCTGTGCATTATTGTTTCTGGAGTATGGAATTCAGGTTTCAATAGTACAGCATTAACGATTGCTGCATTTAATACAGTTTTTGGATCCTTAGGGGGTTGGATTGTCAGCTTTTTATCCGTAAGTTTTGGATTTGGCGTGTTAGTATCTTATGCCTATATTGCACATATGGTATGGTTATTTTTAACAAATAACCGTTTTCATAGTGGTTTTATAGCTGTGTATAGTCTGTTTACATTAGGTGGCGCTATGGCATCTGTTGGCCTCGTGTGGGATCTTATTAATATTGCGGTGGCATTGACGCTTATTATTAATCTCTATGGGGTGCTTATATTATTACCAAAGATGCGACCTTTACTATTGCAGCAGTTACGTCAGTATAAAGTGTAGAGGTTTTTTTATTATGCAACCGATTGTTTTTCCAGCAGTGTTTCCGGTAACATGCCATACTGATTTTGTGGGTCCAGATTCTATTTTTGTTGCTATTCAAGGGTATGCAGAAAATGGCATACACTATTGTAAAAAGGCGATAGAAAAAGGAGCGCGTACTCTTGTTGTTGATATACATGGAGTATTATCTACAGAGCTTATGCAGTGTATTACTCAGTACAACGTTACAGTTATACGAGTTCCTGACACTCGTCAAGCACTTGCTGATCTGAGTGCGCAATATGCAGGATTTCCGGCACAAAAGCTTACAATTTTTGGGATTACTGGAACAAAAGGAAAAACAACAACATCGTTTTTATTAGAACATTGTTTGACAAGTGCTGGATACAAAACAGCACTTGTCAGTTCTGTGTGTAATAGAATTCTTGGAGTTGAGTTTCCTTCATCACTTACCACGCCACAACCAGACTATCTACAGCAATTTCTTAAGTTGTGTGTGGATAATGGTGTCACATATGTTGTTATGGAGGTTGCTGCCCAAGCCTTAACGTTACATAGAGTTAAAAATATAGAATTTGATGGTGTTATTTTTACTAATTTTTCTCATGAGCATTTAGAGTTTTATACTGATTTAGATGATTATTTTGCAGCTAAATGTCTTATTTTGTCACATTTAAAGGCAGATAGGCCACTGATATGTAATGCTGATGACCCCTATGGTCAGAAGATTCTTCTTAAGTATTCTAATGCTATCGGTTATAGCTGTATCTCAGATGATACAAGTGAAATATCATGTACGTATGAGTCAACACATGCATTATCTTTGATGTATACATCGAAGAATGGGAATATCTTTTCTCTTGAAAATAGTATTTTGTTTGGTATTTATAATGTCTATAATGTTGTTGCTGCAGTGAGTATGCTATTAGAGCTTGGTATTGATCGTGTAGTAATTCAAAAAGCAATAAGAATGTTTTCTGGAGTGCCAGGACGATTGCAACATTCTCTTCTTCCAAATGGGGCTCGCGTTTTTATTGATTATGCACATAATCCAGAATCGTTTCGAGCTGTTTTATCAGCCTTACGGTTATTGACCAATCATCTTATTGTTATATTTGGTGCTGGTGGGGGACGTGATAAACAAAAGCGACCATTAATGGGAGCTGTTGCGTCAGATATAGCTGACATTGTGATACTTACTTCTGATAATCCTCGCCATGAAGATCCACAAGCGATTATAGATGACATACAACAAGGTATAAAAAAAGATAGCACAGCTCACGTTAGTGTCTTTCTGGATAGAAAGCACGCTATTGAGTTAGCATATGCTCTATCATCTTCTACTTCTGTGATTGCTATTTTAGGAAAAGGAGTAGATACATATCAGATGATTGGATCTACAAAATATTATTTTAATGAACAAGAAATTGTTTCACAATTACGATAAATAATAAAACTTTATCGTAATTGTGAAAGCCTACTCGTTTGCTCACTATTAGGTTAGATATAGAAGGTAATAGTTGCGTTCAACCCACCATCATATAATTGGACCATATACTCATTCATAGTAATAATATAACTACCATATTCATCACAATCGGATGCTTTGGCAATACGCCGTTTTGTAGTTTTAGTACTCAGTTGTGGATAATTAATCTCATAGTGAAGGTTATTATTTTTATCTAACTGTCCCTTGTTCATTCCGATATGATAAATAGCTCCATCAGCACCTTTGCACGCAGCACATTTTATAAACTGTAGTTCTTTTGTGTCATGGTATTTAATTTCGCCATACAACTCAAAGAGGTCATCATTATGTTGGTTTTTTTTATTTACCCATGTTTTGCGTGTACCATATTTGAGTACAAAAGGAATAGCCATAAGTGTAAAGCCATGATAATAATCTTTTTTGTTAGCATTTTTTTCTAGCACTCGTGGATCATAAATGATCTCAAGTGTTTCTTGTGGAGAGGCCTTAGCTCGATTGTTTGTAGTTAATTCAATACTAGTAGAGGGAGCTTCTACTGGTACAGGTTTTGTATTGCTGTTAGATAATGCTTGGGTAGGTTTTTTTGCTTGTGCTCGAGAGCGGGCTCTTTTTTTTGAAATAGCCGCTTTTTGTTGTTTTTGGTAAGGCTTAACCGGTTTTTCTATTTTAGAAAGTTCAATACCTGGAAGTTCATTATATAATCCTTGCGTAGAAAAAATTGGTTTTAATTCTGTAGCAATAGAAAGATACTTTTCTTGGAACGCAAGGCACTCACTAGCTTGGAAATTTTCTGTCTTTATATGCTGAATATATGTGTTTTGTACATCGGCAATTATTGTTTTATATATGTCTAATAAAAGAGGATTTTCATTGTCCAATGAATCAAAAATGCTGGCCGTGCACACTGGTGTAAAAGCTTTAAGAACGGAAAAGCTATCCTCTCCAGAAGCATCGAGCGTGCATTTCGTTAAAGAGTACAATAACTTTTCTTGAGCAAGCAGTATGTTATAAGGTGATAAATATTTTTTTGATTGTGTGTTATTAAGTATATTATTTATCAGATTGATCTTAACCGCTGTTTTCATCATGGCAGTATACATGGTTAGATAAGTATAATTATTAATTAATATCTTAATCTGTGGGTCTGAAGTCTGTTGATAGCGGGACAAAAAATCAAGTAGTTTGTCGGTGTTGAGCAATGAGTTATCATTTAAAAATGTTATTTTTTTTACAAATGCTCGTTCGTTAGGGCTTGAGGCGTAGATACTCCATTCTGTTCTCTTATCAGGTGTAACAATTTTGAATAACTTTCCAGAAGGTGACATTGTAAAAGTGTCATCAGGTAACTGCTCTACAAATCTCGTATAGACAGCACCATTGATATGAATGCCCTGGTAGCAAACAGATTCTTTGAGCTGATTGCATATTGTATACTTTTGCCTGAGGTCTGCTAAGGGATCATACAATAATGTTCGTGTATATATAGCATTTAATAAGGTATTTGTTTGAGAAAAGTATTCAAGTGGCTGTGTTGCTTTCTTTGAGCAGATATCATCATATGTAGATCTAATGTAGTCAACTTTTTTTGAAGTTAAAGTTTTTTCTTCCATTGCATAATATGTGGTGCAGCATAACAGCATATAAACGAATGATACTATATATTTATTCATAAAGGCGCCTAATTGTTAAAAATAAAACATTTGGATTGCATATTATTATGATGCCAAATTTCTTTTTGTCAAACTATTTTAATGAAAATAAGGACGATTCTTGTATTTCTTTTATTTTTATTACTACATTTTTAGAGATACCATAGTAATCAGATAAGAGTTTTCAAAGAATAGTTATTATGAAAAGAGTTATGCTTTTATTGCCGGTGTTTTTAGTATTAACTAGTATAAAGATGTTTAGTTTTAAGTTGGGAGTAGAGAATATATCCTTTTCTCTCATAAAAAAAATATGCAATACCAATCAAAAAAAATATAAGGTTGGATTGATAACCAATCAGACTGGTGTAGACCAATTAGGTAAGCGTACTATTGAAATTCTTCAGAATAATGGTTGTACGGTAGAGGTTATTTTTACCCCAGAGCATGGGTTAACTGGTATTGCAGCTGGTGAAAATGTTGATAATTCAGTTGATGAACTCACAGGTATTCCTATTATTGGCCTCTATAGAAATGGTTCAGGTAAGACTGACACCTTTGCTTCATATGCACATACTATAGATATACTCTTTTTTGATATTGCTGATTCAGGGATGCGACATTATACCTATATTTCTACTCTGTTACAGAGTATGGAGCGTGCAGTTGAATATAATAAACATTTTGTTGTGTTAGATAGACCTAATCCTCTTGGTGGATTTATGCAAGGCCCTTGTGTTGAAGATGATCTATTCTCATTTATTTCTATTGCTTCTATCCCATTGCGACATGGAATGACAATAGGTGAAATTGCCTGGTATTTTAATAAATATGTATTAAAAAAGCCCGCTCAACTTCATGTTGTAACAATGAGTAACTATGATAGAAGTAATGGATTTTCTAATGACCTTCTTTATCAACTCTCACCCAATTTACGGTCACTACAATCATGCTATGGGTATAGCTTTTTAGGGCTGTTGGGAGAGATTGATCCTTTTGATGTAGGAATTGGAACTGAAATGGCTTTTCGTTGTATTACTATTTCAGAATCAAGGGATATTGCAGAATCTGTTTGGGAGAAATTACAAAAAGTTCTTGCGATATACGATATAAAAACGTACCCTTATCGATATATGAATACAAAAAAAAATATGTATAGCCGTGGATTGCGTTTAGAGTTTGTTACTAATAAAATTCGTTCATTTGATGTGCTTTTAGATATTCTTGATTGTTTTAAGAATACTGAAGTTCCATTGATATGTTCAAAAACTTTTGACAAGGCAATTGGAACAAAAAAAATACAAGCACTCATGACTAAAACATATTCTAGAAAACAGTTATGTGACGAAATTTGTTCTGATTTGATCAATTTTCAACGAAAAGCAAAATATTGTTTTTTATATCAACCATTTCCATTTTTGTGATAGATGACTCTTATAGAAGGTTTAATATTTTTTTGCTTAATTTATATACGTATTGAGATTATTAAAATAGACATTTGTATTGAATATAAAACAGTAGTTTCTTAGATTGGTTGCAATAATACATGAGATAAAACTATTTTTTAATATTTTCTAAATGTATTATTTTGTTTTCGTGACTGAGTAAAAATTGAAGAATATGTTTTGAATAAAAAATTAAAAAAAGTATTTGATTATAAGGAGTTTAGCCATTATTCTAAAAAGATATACTATAATAGATATTTCACATTGTAATGATTCCGATTTATAAATAGCTTAATTTGGCGTACGAAAGGATAAGTTTCATGGAACAGCACAATCATGTCTCAGCGAGTTCCTTTTTAGGAAAAAATGGATATGACTCAACAGAACAGAGCGCTTATATGTATAAGATAGTAAAGCCTAATGGTGAGCAAGAAACGTTATGTCATAAACAATTAAGACAGACGATTAGCTGGTCCTGCGCTGGATATAAAACAAAAGTAGATGAAGAGTTAATTCTTGAAGAAGCATTGAAAAATGTATTCGATGGGATTTCATTAGATGAGGTAGCGGATGCGCTTATTCTATCCGCAAGTAGTTTTATTGAACGTGATCCTGTTTACAGTAAAGTAGCTGTTAGGTTGCAGTTGAAAAAGCTATTTCATTCTATTACAGGACACTCAATCACGAGTCCAGTAAGTAAAGAATTATATAATGCATCTTTCATAGATAGTATTACGTATGGAGTCAAAGAAGGGTTACTTGATAGTCGTATGCTAGAATTTGATCTACACTATTTAGCAGACCATCTTGCGCTAGAAAGAGATTTTTTATTTGATTATATGGGTATTAATACACTCTATAAGCGGTATTTTCTGAAGCATAATAATAAATATTTAGAAATGCCGCAAGCTTTTTGGATGCGAGTTGCGATGGGGCTTTCGTATAATGAGCAAGACAAAAATAGAGCGGCAGTTACTTTTTATAACCTTATGTCCTCACTAGATTATATCCCTAGTACTCCAACCTTATTACATTCTGGTCTGACTCGTCCCCAATTAAGTTCCTGTTTTCTGTCAACAGTAGAAGATGATTTAGTGAATATTTTTAAAAGTTATTCTGATTCGGCGCAACTTGCAAAGTGGTCGGGCGGGGTTGCGGTAGATTGGACCAATATTAGAGCATGTGGCGCTATGGTTAAATCTATTAAGACAGAAAGTCAAGGAGTTGTTCCGTATCTTAAGATAAATAATGACGTTGTTGCGGCTATTAATAGAAGCGGTAAAAGAAGAAGTGCTGCTGTCGTTTATCTAGAGACATGGCATTTAGAAATTGAAGATTTTCTTGATTTGAGAAAAAATACTGGTGATGAACGTCGTCGTACTCATGATATTAATACTGCTAATTGGATTCCAGATCTGTTTATGAAGCGTATATTAGCTGATGAAAGTTGGACTCTGTTTTCCCCTGAAGAGACTCCTGATCTACATCATCTCTATGGAAAAGCATTTGAAACGCGTTATAGAGAATATGAAGATTTGGCAATGATGGGTGAGATTGCTCTTTTTAAAGTTATTTCAGCGAAACAATTATGGCGAAAAATGCTTAGCCGACTTTTTGAGACTGGGCATCCTTGGATAACATTTAAAGATGCATGTAATATACGGTCACCACAAGACCATGTGGGAGTTGTTCATTCTTCAAATTTATGTACAGAAATCACATTAAACACTTCGGTAGATGAGATTGCGGTATGTAATTTGGGGTCTATTAATCTTGCACAGCATACTATCAATAACAGAGTGGATGATGAAAAGTTACAAAAGACAGTTCATACGGCAATACGTATGCTCGACAATGTCATTGATATTAATTTTTATCCCGTTCAAGAAGCCTACAACTCTAATATTCGCCATCGTCCAATAGGCCTAGGAGTTATGGGATTTCAAGATCTGTTGTATAAATGTTCTGTAAATTTCTCTTCGCCAGCAGCGATAGAAATTGCAGATGAATTAATGGAAAAAATTTCTTATCATGCAATTTATGCGTCATCCCTTCTCGCGAAAGAACGTGGATCATATGTGTCATATCCAGGGTCTAAATGGGATAGAGATATTTTCCCCGAAGATACTATCAGTCTCTTAGAAGAAGAGCGAGGGGTTCCTGTTGATGTTAAACGTGGAGGAAAGTTAGACTGGACTCCGGTGAGAGATCATGTAAAGCAATATGGTATGCGCAATTCAAATACTATGGCTATTGCACCCACCGCGACAATAGCAAATATTGCAGGAGTATTTCCTTCTATTGAGCCAATCTATAAGAACATTTATGTCAAAGCAAATATGAGTGGAGAATTTACTGTTGTTAATCATTATCTCATTGAAGATTTAAAAATTCTCAATCTATGGAACCAAGATATGCTGGAATTGTTAAAATATTATGATGGCAATGTGCAACAGATTGAACAGATTCCGCAATCATTAAAAGATAAATATCAAGAAGCTTTTGAAATTGATCCAGAATTTCTTATTCGAATCACTGCTCGTAGAGGTAAATGGTTAGATCAGAGTATTGCGCATAATGTTTTTATGCAGGGGGTATCAGGTAAAAAATTACATGATATTTATATTACATCATGGAAGTCTGGTCTTAAAACTACGTATTACTTGAGAACTTTAGGTGCAAGCCAGATTGAAAAATCTACTTTAGATGCAAGTAAATTCGGATTTACTCAAAAACGTATATATAAAGCTGATACTGCTTCTCATAGCTCAGATAATAACTCAGAGCAAAGCTTACTAGATGCTGAGGCGATAGCAACAGATGATGATATTGTTGAAGGCAAAACGTGTAGCATTTCATCTGATCCTGAATGTGAAGTATGCCAATAGTAGATAAAAAACGTTCTATTACAAAGGATATTACATGAATAAAAATGGGATTATTAATAATTCGACAGTTGATCCAAATAAAATTCTACCTATGCGGTATACATGGGCACGGCAACATTATAAAGATGGTGTTGCTAATAATTGGACTCCAGAAGAAGTTTCAATGCAATATGATATTGAACAATGGAAATCAAATAAGGTGCTAACAGCATCTGAGCGCCGTCTTATATTGTGGAATTTAGGATTTTTTTCAACAGCAGAATCCTTAACCGCTAATAACTTAGTTTTAACAGTATATAAACATGTTACAAATCCTGAATGTCGCCAGTATCTTTTGCGTCAAGCATTTGAAGAGGCAATTCATACAGACACTTTTATATATTGCTGTGATTCTTTAGGATTAAATCCTGATGAGATTTATAATATGTATGAGACTATCCCAAGCATCAAAGCAAAGGATGAATTTGTTGTTGGTTTAACAAAGTCCATAATGGATCCTGAGTTTACAACCAATACAATAGATAATATTCAACGGTTTGTTCATGACCTTATCGGATTTTATGTGATCATGGAAGGTATCTTTTTTTATGCAGGTTTTGCAATGATGCTTGCATTAAAACGTCAGAATAAAATGACGGGTATCGGTGAACAATTTGAATATATTATGCGGGACGAGAGTCTTCATCTCGCTTTTGGATGTGATTTGATTAATACCATCAAATCTGAAAATCCTGAAATATGGACAGAAAGCTTTCAACAAGAAATAATTGATCTAGTAAAAGAATCAGTTATTTTAGAAAAAGCATATGCTCATGATGCATGTCCGCAAGGAATGTTGGGGATAAATGCTGAACAATTTGCAGAATATGTAGAGTATATCACAGATCGTCGTCTGGAAAGAATTGATTTACCAAAGGTATATGGTACAAAAAATCCATTTCCATGGATGTCGCAAGTAACTGATTTAAGTAAAGAAAAAAACTTTTTTGAATCGCGTGTTACTGAATATCAGACGGCAGGTTCTTTAGAATGGGAATAGTTGTAAGATAACATCGAATCAAAAAACAGCGAGTTTTTTAACTCGCTGTTTTTATTGCATTATATAATGCAATACATGTAGTTTTATATACATATTATTCTAAAGGGGGGAGTAAGATCTATGAAAGTAGCACATCTAATATCATATATTATTCTCAGTTATACGTGTATATGGGGAATGGAACATGAACACTATAAACACAACGCTGCCGCCTCTGATTCTGATATTAATATTAGAATCCCCCACCCTACGAAGGTAGTTCATAAAGTTTTACCATTTACGAGTAAAGATAATAATCTTGCTATTTCTCACAATAAATTTATTCCTACAAATGCTGATCAAGCTGCGTATATGGTAAAATCTAAAAGTGAACAGATGTATAGAACAAAACGTAAACGTGCCACTTCTGATAGTAAAAAAGAGAGTATGCGAGGAAGCATACCTCCTCTCGATCTAAAAAAAGCTCATCAG
>Ga0307410_10000219_pt1 | contig 21561 bp, 16 predicted proteins | sample 322Ometagenome_3_FD_203707 | JGI IMG/M metagenome (GOLD analysis project Ga0307410, IMG submission 203707) | Maize rhizosphere microbial communities from greenhouse at UC Davis, California, United States - 322HYB-O-3 | ecosystem: Host-associated > Plants > Roots > Rhizosphere > Soil | place... | reverse complement strand
GGTTCGAACATCGGCGGCGCCGCGGCGGACGCCGAGGTGGCGTCCTGCACGCGGCGCGCGCGCTGCTCCTCGGCCCTCTTGAGGGCGTCGTACACCTTGCCCATTTCAGCTTCCCCCAGTCGCCCGGCGCAGCCAGCCGAACAGACCGTTCTGCGGTTTGCTTCGCCTCATCTCGCGGGCCGGCGCTGGCTCGCCGGCCGGGATCAGCGCCAGATCACGCGCGACCTCGCGGATCGCGTCCGCGTCGAGCGTCGGCTGCTCCCGCCCGTAGCCGAGGAGCAGCGCGCCGTCGCACACCACGTTGATCAGGCGCGGCACGCCTTCCGTCACACGGTACAGCTCCGCCAGCGCCTTGTTCTTGAACAGCGCCTTGCCGGTGTAGCCGGCGAGCCGCAGCCGTTCCTCCACGTAGTGGTTGGTCTCCTCTTCCGTGAAGGGACGCAGCGTGTGGCGCAGCACGATGCGCTGGCGCAGCTGGCGCAGCTCGGGCTTCGCCAGCATCTCGGCCAGCTCCGGCTGCCCGACCAGCATGATCTGGAGCAGCTTCGAGGTGGGCGTCTCCAGGTTGGAGAGCAGCCGGATCTCCTCGAGCATCTCGGCCGACAGGTTCTGCGCCTCGTCGACGATCAGCAGGGTCGGCAGGTCTCGCTCGAGGCGCTCGATCAGAAAGCGGTTCAGGGCGAGCAGGTACTCGGCCTTGGTGCGACACGCTTCCTCGATGCCGAGCTCTTCGAGCAGGATGTGGAAGAAGTCGAGCGGCTCGAGGCGCGGGTTGAAGATGAAGGCGGTCGCGGTCTCGCGGTCGAGCTGCGAAAGCAAGGCATGCAGCAAGGTGGTCTTGCCGGTGCCGACCTCGCCGGTGAGGAGCACGAATCCCTTGCGCGAGCTCACCGCATAGACCAGCGTCGCGAGGCCCTCGCGATGGGTGTCCCCGAGAACCAGGAAGGCCGGGTCCGGGGTCATCTCGAAGGGGCTGCGAACGAGCCCGAAGAACTCGTGGTACACGGCGGCCTCCGCCTACTCGCCGCTCGGGACCGGCGGCGCCGGCGCCGCGGGCGCACCCGCGCCCACCAGCCCGGCCAGCGGACCGGGAGGCCCGTTCACCACCCAGTTCCCGGCCAGCGACGCCGCCAGCACCAGCGAGACCACGGCCGCGGCGCCGATCGCCTGCCGCACGCGGCGCGCGCGGGCGAACAGGCGATCGGACTCGAGCAAGACCGGGGGCACCGCCGCCAGCACCGGGATGCCGAGGCGGCTCTGCAGCGACCGCGCGTCGTGGAACGAGAGGTCGGTGATCTCGGCCAGCAGTCCGAGGCCGCCGCCGGCCAGCACGCCGAGCACGAGGCCGATCATGAGGATCACCGGCCGATTGGGGGAGGCGGGCTGGGGCATCGGGATGGCGGCTTCGAGCACGCGGAACTTCTCGCCCTTCTGGCGCCGCTCCATGTCCGCCGCCACGCCCGCCTCGAGGCGCTTGCTGCTGTACTGCTGATAGCTGTCGAACAGGTGCTGGTACTCCCGCTCGTAGGCGGAGAGCTGCTCGGCGACCTTGGGCGTCTCCGCCATCCGCTCTTCCACCTCCTTCAGCTGCTCTTGCAGGCGCTCGAGCTCGCTGCGGGCCGAGTCGGAGCGCAGACCCGCGCGCTGCTGCTCCGCTCGGGCGTTCTCCTGCGCGAGCGAGAGCGGCTTGTCTTCCGCGCGGGAGTTCTTGACCGCGAGCTCCAGCTGGGCGATCTCCTGGCGGAAGCGGATCACGTCGGGGTGCTTCTCGGTGAGCCCTCGCGCCTGCGCTTCGTTCAGGGCCAGCCGCATCTGCTCGATGCGCTTCTCCGGCGTGTCGTTGTTCTGGAATCTCAGGTCCGTGCCGCCCATGAGCATCTGCTGGCGGTAGAACGCCTCGTCGCTCTGCGCGATCGCCAGCTCGCGCTGGGTGTCGCGGATGCTCTGCATCAGGCGCTCGTACCGGTTCTGGTTGGTCGGCAGATCCTCGGGCAGGCGGCCGATGTTCAGGCTCTTGACCGTCGAGATCTTCTCTTCGAGCTCGGCGATGCGCGCAGACAGACGCTGCAGCTCGGCCTCGATGAACTCCGAGGTGTCGCCCGACATCTCGGCGCGCTCCTTGATGTGCTCCTCGACGAAGTCGTTGGCGAGCCGGTTGGCCACGGCCGCGGCGATGTCGCGGTTGCGGTGGCGATACCCGAGCTGGAAGGTGTTGATCTCGACGTCGGCGCTGCGAACGCCCACGCGCGCCTCGAGCTCGGAGAGCACCGGGGTGACCGAGATCTCGGAGCGCATCTTCTCGATGATCTCCTCGCGGGTCAGCTTGCGTTCCAGCTCCGGGTAGACGTCGAACTCGTCGATCACCCGGGAGAGCCGGCCGCGCGAGAGGATCTGCATCGAGATCAGGTGCAGCCGGCTGTTCAGCTCGGTCTCGGTCAGGTTCGACTCGACGAGCTTCTGCGAGATCGTCTGCGGCTCGATCAGCAGCGTGGCTCGCGATTCGAACTGATTCGGCAGGATCGCCGCCACGAAGATCGCCAGCAGCAGGCCGGCGGCCGCCACGGCCAGCACGAGCTGGCTCCGGCGCTCCAGGATGCGCTTCAGGTCGTCGAGTTGGATGCCTTGTTCGGTGTCCATGGGGGTGCCTCTGTTTCAGAGCTCGATGGGGTCGAAGACGTAGTGGATGCCGACGGAAATGCCGAGGCGCTGCATGTCGCGCGGAAAGCTGACGTCGCCGGAGGACTGCTCGTCGCGCCAGTAGACGTTCGTGTAGACGGCGGAGCGACGCGTCAGCTGGTAGATGAGCCCGACGTTGGTGACGAAGAGGTCCAGCCCGACGTTCTGGCTCAACAGGTCCGGGTGGACGGCCTGCGTCTGCGCGGCGAGCGGGTGCGTCGCCGCGAGGAAGGGCGGCGTCGGCTCGTTCGCCACGGTCGTCACCAGCACGAGGGCGTCCGTCGCCTGCTCGCGCATCTCGTACGAGGTGATCCACTTCGCCGAGAGGCGCCGGCTGACCTGCCACCGCAGAGCCCCATAGAAAATGTCGGAGAACGCGCCGAAGCCCGACGACTGCGACTCGCGCCGCTGGTAGCTGATCTCGCCGCGGAGGCGCTCCCAGTCCTTGACCAGCGAAATGTCCGCGAAGTACGTCGTTTGCGAGTCATCCGCGCTCGGAACGGTGCCGGTGATCGGGATCGGGATGTTGGGGGTCACGAGGAGCGTGACGAGCTGCTGCTGGGTCAGTGCGGGCGAGAGGAAGCCACACTCCGAGCTGAGGATCCGCTCGCCGGCGTTGTTTCGCGGGCAGCTGTCCGCATTCAGGAGCCGGCCGGTCCCGTCCTCCTGAACGAAGGGAATGGCCCGTCGGGGCGCACTGGGCGGGAGGCTGATGTCCTCGACGTCGGAGACGATGTAGGCGGGGCCGGCGGAGACCTCGAGATGGAGGCCCCGGCTGATCTCCCGCGTGAACACTGCCGAGAGGTTGAAGTAGTCCGTACTGCGGTCGTCCAGCTCGTCCTCGATGAGGGTCTGCCGGCTCCACGACGCCCGCGCACCGAGCGTCGTGCGCTCGTTCAGGAAGTGCTGGTAGACCAGGCCGGTGCCGAGAAACTCACGATCGACCTGCTCCTCCGAGAAGTCCTGGATGTTGTACGACACGCTCAGCGCCACCAGATCGAGCGGCGAGAGCAGGTGCTCGAGCGATCCGGTCGCCAGGTTCGTCTTGTAACGAGCGCGCTCACCGGCCGCGACGACGTCCTGCCCCGGATCTGCCTGCTCGTTGAAGCGGCTGACCGAGTGATAGCGTTGGAAGCGGTCCGCGATGCGAAGCGTCGTGCGCGGGCCGACGCGCCATGCCAGGCGGCCCTCCGCGTCGTGATCGAACCCGCGCAGGCCGTTCTCGTCGAGGTAGTACTCGTAGGCGGGCCCGTAGCGAACGCCCCAGGTCACGTTGCCATCCGGGTCGGTGACCTCCGCCCACGGCGCGACCCGCCCGGAGAAGTCGTCCAACTCATTGATGGACGTCGAGTACACGTTGTCCGTCCAATGCAGCTCGGAGCGGACCCCGGAATTCAGATCCGTCGCAGCCGCGGCGAGGGGGACCAGAAGCGCAGTCATGCATCCGAGCCAGACACGCATGAAGCCCCTCAGGGAACCAGCACCGTGTCGCCGGGATGCAGCAGCACGTTCGTGCCCGGCGCCCTGCCGGCCACGAATGCGTCGTAATTGAAGACGTAGTCGAGCTCCTTCCCGTTGATGCGGCGGAGCACGCGGACACGGCTCTTGTTCGCGAACGGCGTGAATCCGCCGGCTGCGGTGATCGCGTCGAGCACGCTCATGTCCGAGCCGAGCCCGACCGGGCCCGCGTTTCGCACCTCGCCGAGCACGTAGGCGCGTTTGCTGAGCGGCGCGAGAACGACCACCGTGACGGTCGGGGTCTGCACGTACTCGGTGAGCTTCTCCGTGATCGAGGCCTTGAGCTCGTCGGGCGTCAGGCCGGCCGCCTGCACGTCGTCGACCAGAGGCACGGTGATCTTGCCGTCGGGGCGCACGGGCACCTCGGCCAGCGTCAGTTTGTCGTTCTGCCAGACGTCGATGCGCAGCCGGTCGGCGGTGCCGATGATGTACACGCCCTCCTTCGGGGCCGCCTCGAACTCGGGCGGAGGCGGCTGGGGCGTCCCGCAGCCGAGCACCATGCCCAGCACCGCGCAGGCGCCCCCGATGCGAACAAGCAACGCCGTCATGCGCTCCCTCTGCGGGCCACGGGTTCGTCGGACAGCCCGCTCTCCTTCATTTTGTAAAGCAGGGCCTTGTAGCTGATCTGCAGACGCTCGGCCGCTTCCTTCCGGTTCCACCGCGTCTGGTCGAGAATCCGCGCGATCACGCGCTTCTCCGCCACGCGCGCCGCAGCCCTCGCGATCGACTTCAAGTCGACGCTCTCGCCGTCCTCGAACTGCAGATCGAGCTCGCCCAGCTGGAAGGACCCGTCGCTGCGGCCGGGGGGCCGCTCGCGCAGCGAGATCTCCTGGAGCACGGCGTGCTCGCTGCCGAGCACGATCATCCGCCGCACCATGTTCTCGAGCTCGCGGACGTTGCCCGGCCAGTGGTAACGCATGAAGGTCTGCACGGCCTCCCGCGAGAGCGCCCGCGGCTCCCGGTTGTATTCGGCGCCGAACTTCTGCAAGAAGTGCTCCACCAATAACGGGATGGCGCCGGGGCGCTCGCGCAGCGGCGGCAGCTGGACGGTGACCACGTTGAGGCGGTAGTAGAGATCCTCGCGGAACTCGCCCGTCTCGACGGCTTCCTCCAGGTTGCGGTTGGTCGCGGCGATCACGCGGGTATCCACCTGGACGTCGCTCTCGCCGCCGAGCCGGGAGAACTCGCCGTCCTGGAGCACCTGGAGCAGCTTGGCCTGGAGCGCCGGGCTCATCTCGCCGATCTCGTCCAGGAAGATCGTGCCGCGATCGGCGAACTCGAACTTGCCCAGCTTGCGCCGCTGTGCGCCGGTAAAGGCGCCTTTCTCGAAACCGAACAGCTCGCTCTCCAGCAGCTCGGACGGCAGCGCCGCGCAGTTCACCTTCACGAACGGCTTGTCGCGTCGCGCCGAGAGCCGGTGCAGCGTGCGCGCCACCAGCTCCTTGCCCGTGCCGCTCTCGCCGCGGATCAACACGGTGATGTCGGTGTCGGCGACCTGCTCGATGACGTCGCGCACCTCCCGCATGCTCTCGTCGTCGTCGGCCAGCACCAGGTGGGCGGTGCCGCGCCCCGCCTGGCCGCGCAGCTCCTCCACCTCCTGGCGCAGCGCCCGCGTCTCGAGCGCCTTCTGGAAGGCCACCTGGAGCTCCTCGGCCTCGAAGGGCTTGCGGAGGAAATCGGCAGCCCCGAGCTGCATGGCCTCCACGATCTGCCGCGCCTGGCCATGGCCGGACAGCATCACCACCGGCACGTCCGGCACCCGCTTCTTGAGGCGGCGCAGCGTCTCGAGCCCGTCCATGCCGTCGAGCACGAGATCCAGCGTGATCAGATCGGGCCGCGTGCTGGCGAGGCCGGACAACGCCTCCTCGCCGCTCTCGGCCGTGAAGACCGAGTAGCCCCGCCTCGACATCAAGGCCTGCAGGTACTCCCGCACGCCCGGGTCGTCATCGATGACCAGGAGTCGGAACGAGTTTGCCACCGCCATTGAACCCTCCGGCGCGATTGCTTGCGCACTAGGACGCAGCTCCACCGTTTCCCCGCCTCGCGTTCTTCTTTTTTCCGATCCCCGCCGACGGCAGCGAGGCGCTATGCTGATCGGTCCTCCCGAGCTCTCGGAGAAGATTTTTTCCTCGCGAGGGAATGCGGAGTGCTAGAAGGAACGCATCTTCCTTGCCCGGGAACCGAGTTTCAACCCCTTTGACGTTGGATTCGTGGGTTACTCCCCTCGGGACTACCCCCGGGGCGTTTCACTGCCGCGCGGTGGGCAACCTCTCGCATTACGAGAGTGTCCCGGCGCCCCCTTTCCGTTGCGCCGAGCAACCCACTTAAGGCCACCCAAGGGCTGAAAACAGACGTCCAAAACCGGAGATGGCGGCACGCGTGGAGACGACCAGTACCCAGGGGGAGGCGCCCGGCCTCGGCCGGCGGCTCTACCACGGCTGGCTCGAGCTGGCGGCGCACTTCGGCGAGATCCAGACGCTGCTGATCGTCTGCGTCGTGTACGTCTTCGTGCTCGGCCCAATGGCCGTGTTGGCCACGCTCACGGGCCGCGACCTGCTCGCCAAGCGCGGCTTCGAGGCGGCTTCGAGCGCGTGGTCCGACGCGGATTCGACATCGCGGCCGGACGTCGAGCGCGCCAAGCGGCTCTTCTAGAGTTGGAACGGACTGGATGAACATCCTCGGCATCTCCTGCCTCTACCACGACTCGGCCGCGGCCCTGCTCCGGGACGGAGACCTGGTGGCCGCCGCGCACGAGGAGCGCTTCACCCGCAAGCGCCACGACTCGGCGATCCCCCGGCAGGCCGTGAGCTACTGCCTGCGCGAGGCGGGCCTCGCCATCGGCGACGTCGACTACCTCGTCTTCTACGACAAGCCGCTGATCAAGTTCGAGCGCATCCTGATGACGTACCTCGCCACCTTTCCGCGGTCGCTGCCTTCGTTCTCGAAGGCCATCCCGCTGTGGCTGAAAGAGAAGCTGTTCGTACCGAAGTCGATCGAGCGCGAGCTCGGCTACACCGGCCAGCTGCTCTTCGCCGAGCACCACCAGAGCCACGCCGCCTCGGCCTTCCTGCCGTCGCCCTTCGAGGAGGCGGCGATCCTCACCATCGACGGGGTGGGCGAGTGGGCCACGGCCACGCAGGGCGTCGGGCGCGGCAACCAGCTCGAGCTGCAGCATGAGATCCGCTTCCCGCACTCGCTCGGCCTGCTCTACAGCGCCTTCACCTACTATCTCGGCTTCAAGGTGAACTCCGCCGAGTACAAGGTCATGGGCGCCGCGCCCTACGGCGTGCCCAAGTACGTCGACCAGATCTTCGAGCACCTGATCCACGTGCGCGAGGACGGCTCGTTCAAGATGAACATGAAGTACTTCGCGTACGACTACGGGCTCACCATGACGAACAAGCGCTTCGACGCGCTGTTCGGGCACCCCCGCCGCGAGCCCGAGTCGAAGATGGAGCAGTTCCACTGGGACATGGCAGCGAGCATCCAGCGCGTCACCGAGGAGATCGTGCTCGCGATGGCGCGAGACCTCCATCGCCGGACGGGCATGAAGAACCTCGTGATGGCCGGCGGCGTCGCGCTCAACTGCGTCGCGAACGGGCGGCTCGCCCGCGAGGGCCCGTTCGAGCAGATCTGGGTGCAGCCGGCCGCCGGCGACGCGGGCGGAGCGCTCGGCGCCGCCATGTTCGCGGAGCACTGCGTGCTCGGGCGGCCTCGCAAGTTCCAGATGCGCCACGCCTTCTGGGGCCCGAGCTTCTCGGACGCGGAGATCCGGAGCTATCTCGACAGCCGCAAGGCGCCGTCTCACGGGTACTCGCGCGAGCAGATGATCCGCGAGACGGCGCGCCTGCTCGACGAGAAGCAGGCCGTGGTGGGCTGGTTCCAGGGCCGCATGGAGTGGGGCCCGCGCTCGCTCGGCAGCCGCTCGATCCTGGCCGACGCGCGCAACACCGAGAACTGGCAGCGCGTGAACCTGAAGATCAAGTTCCGCGAGAGCTTCCGCCCCTTCGCGCCGGCCTGCCTGGCGGAGAAGAGCGGCCAGTGGTTCGACATCGACCGCGAGAGCCCCTACATGCTCCTGGTGTGCCAGGTGAAGGACCGGAACGCCGTTCCCGCCGTGACCCACGTCGACGGCTCGGCGCGCCTGCAGACGGTCACCCGCGACGCCCACCCGGAGTTCTACGACCTGCTGAAGGCCTTCGACGAGCGCACGAACTGCCCGGTGATGATCAACACCTCGTTCAACGTCCGCGGTGAGCCGATCGTGTGCACCCCCGACGACGCCTACCTGTGCTTCATGCGCACCAACATGGACGTGCTGGTGCTCGGCAACCAGATCCTGCTGAAGGAAGAGCAGCCGCCGCTCGTCGAGGACTTCGACTGGCGGGAGCGTTACGCCCTCGACTAAACCGGACGGCGCAGCCGTCCGAGCCGCGGAGATCCCCCGATCATGATGTCGCTTTTCTCGGAGCTGTGGGCCTTCATGCGGGTGCGCAAGAAGTGGTGGCTCGGCCCCATCCTGGTCACCATGGTGCTGCTCTCGGCGCTGATCGTGCTGACGCAGGGTTCGGCGGTGGCACCCTTCATCTACGCGCTGTTCTAGAGCGGTAGCGGCGAGCCGGCGCCCGGGCCGGCGCGCCGCGAACCGCCGGCGAGCGAGGGCGCAGGCCCGATCGTGAACCTCCTCTACGACACCTTCTATCCGGCGCTCCCGATCTTCGCGCAGAACTGGATGTGCACGGCGGCGGGCTTCCGCCGCCACAGCACCCGCTTCAACCGGCACTACCAGCGGGTGCTGCGGGAATGGGAGCGCACCGTCTCGCTGCCGCTCGAGGACCTCTACGAGATCCAGCGGCGGCGCCTCGTCGAGATCGTGCGCCGCGCGCGCGTGCACGTCCCCTACTACCGCGACCTCGCGCCGCCCTCCCGCGCCGGGGACCCGAAGAAGGCGATCGACGAGACCCTTTCCGCGATCCCGCCGCTGGAGAAGAGCGAGTACCGCGACGCGCCCGAGGCGTTCATCGCCCGTGACGTGCCGCGCCACCGCCTCTTCCGCGGCCGGACGAGCGGCACCACGGGCACCGCATTGCGGCTCTTCTACACGCCGGAGGCGCTCGCCGAGGAGTACGCGACGGTGTGGCGCATGCGCCGCTCGTGCGGCCTGGCCGGCCCCCTCGAGGCCAACCTCACCTTCAACGGCAACATGATCGTGCCGTTCGCGCAGACCGAGCCGCCCTTCTGGCGCACCAACTTCTACTCCCACCAGACGCTGTTCTCCCTGTTCCACATGACGCCCGCGAACCTGCGCGCCTATGCGGACGGCATCCACGACTCGGAAGCGCGCTACGTCGAGGGCTATCCCTCGGCGATCCACCTGGTCGCGCGTGCGCTGCTCGAGGAGGGCCGCCCGCTGCCCCGCGGCAAGCTCGCCGCGGTGTTCACGTCATCGGAGACGCTGCTCGCCTTCCAGCGCGCCACGATCGAGGAAGCCTTCCAGGCGCCGGTGCGCGACCGCTACGGCGTCTCCGAGCTCGGCGTGTCGATGACCGAGTGCGCCGCCGGGCGGCTCCACGCCGACATGGAGTTCTGCATCGTCGAGGTGGAGCCGATCGAGGAGACGGCCGACTCGGTGACCGGGCCGCTGCTGATCACCGGCCTCAGCAATCCCGCCACCCCGCTCCTGCGCTACCGCATCGGCGACGTCGGCACCCGTTCGAAGCATCCGTGTCCGTGCGGCCGCGCGGGCGACGTGTTCCTCGAGGTGGACGGCCGCCTCGAGGACTACGTGCTCACGCCCGACGGCCGCTGGATCGGCCGCCTCGACCACGTCTTCAAGGACCAGGTGGACGTGGCGGAGGCGCAGATTCTCCAGGAGACGCCGCACGCGATCGAAGTGCTGCTGGTGCCGCGGCCCGGCTGGAGCAAGGCGAGCGAGCGCCGGCTGATGAAGGAGTTCCGCGCGCGCCTCGGCGACGTGATCGACGTGCGGCTCGAGATGGTCAGCGCGATTCCGCGCGAGCCCAACGGCAAGTTCCGCGCGGTGAAGTCACGCGTCGGCAGGCTGCGGCGGTGATCCGCGTGGGCGTTGCGCGCACCGAGCCCAGCTACGCCGGGCTCGAGCCGCCCTTCGGTCCGGGCAAGCCGTGGGCGGAGCTCGAGCGCCTGCTCGGCGACGCTGCCGCCGACGGCGCCGAGAATCCGGTCTACGCGGGCGTGCGCGCCGCGCTGCTCGCGCTCGGGCTCGACGCGGAGCGCTTCGGCGGCGCGGAGTGGAACCCACTCGGCGCGCTGGTCGGCCGCGGCCGGCGCGTGGTGCTGAAGCCGAACTTCATCCGCCACTGGAATCCGGCTCCCGACGGCAGCCCCGAGAGCCTGATCACCCACGGCGCGGTGCTGCGCGCCGTCGCCGACTACGCCTGGCTGGCCGTCGGGCCGGAAGGCTCGGTGGTGGTGGCGGAGGCGCCCCAGCACGACTGCGACTTCGCGCGCGTCGCGGCCATCAGCGGACTCGACGAGCTGGTGCGCTTCTACGAGAGCACGCTCGGCTGCGAGCTCGCGGTGGTGGACTTGCGGCAGGAGGCCGTCAGCTACCGGGACGGCGTGATCGTCGGGCGGCGCGCCTTGCCGGGCGACCCGCTCGGCTACCGTGTCGTCGATCTCGGCGCGAAGAGCTTCTTCCACGCTTCGGGCCTCGACCCGGAGCGCTTCCGCGGCGCCGACTACGACCCCGGACCCACCTCCGCCCACCACCGGGACGGCAAGAACGAGTACCTGCTCTCGGAGACCGTGCTGCGCGCCGATCTCATCGTGAACCTCCCGAAGCTCAAGACCCACAAGAAGACGGGTGTCACGCTGGCCCTGAAGAACCTCGTCGGCATCAACGGCGACAAGAACTGGCTGCCGCATCACACGGTTGGCTCCGTGGCGGAGGGCGGCGACGAGTATCCGGGCGACGCGCTGGTGGACGGCGTCCGCAGCCGCGCGGGCAACGTCGCGCGGCGCTGGCTGGCGCGCGGGCGCGCCCGCACCCTGCTGCGCTTCGCCCGCCGGGCGGAGACTGCGCTGCGCGGCGACGCCTTCGTGCGCGCCGGGAACTGGTACGGCAACGACACCACCTGGCGCATGGTGCTCGACCTCAATCGCTGCCTCTACTACAGCGACGCGGAGGGGCCGAAGCTCGACGCCGCGGCTCCCGTGCGCCGCGTGCTCAGCGTGCTCGACGGCGTCGTAGCCGGCGAGGGCGAAGGCCCGCTGGCGCCGCGCGACCGCCCGCTCGGCGTGGTGCTGGCCGCGACCGACCCGGTCGCCCTCGACCTGGTGGCGCTGCGGCTGATGGGCTTCGACGAGCGCCGCATCGCGAAGGTGCGCGAGGCGCTGCGCGACCCCGGCCCGCGCCTCACCGCGGCGCGCAGCGCCGCCGACGTCCGCGCGTTCGAGGCCGACGCGCGGACCTTCGAGGTGAGGGAGCGGGCACTCGACGCGCTCGCCTGCGAGAAGCCCTTCGTCGCGCACCCGGGCTGGTGCGGCCACGTCGAGAGCGGCAGTCGCCTCGGAGGGCAACCCTGATGTGCGGCATCGCCGGCTTCTCCGGGGAATTCGAGCCCGGGCTGCTCGACCGCATGAACAGCGCCCAGTCCCACCGCGGACCGGACGACGCGGACGTGCTCTTCGTGCCCGACGCGCGCGTCGGCCTCGCTCACCGCCGGCTCTCGATCATCGACCTGTCACCGCGCGGGCGCAATCCGATGTGGGACGCCACGCGCCGGGCCGTGATCGTCTACAACGGGGAGCTGTACAACTACCGCGAGCTGCGCCGCGAGCTGCTCGCCGACGGCTACGCCTTCAACAGCGACACCGACACCGAGGTGCTGCTGAACCTCTATCTGCGCGATGGCGAGAAGATGCTGGAGCGCCTGAACGGCATCTTCGCCTTCGCCATCTGGGACACGCGCAAGCGCTCGCTGCTGGTGGCACGCGACGGCGTGGGCGTGAAGCCGCTGTACTACGCGGAGACGTCACGCGGCTTCCTGTTCGCGAGCGAGCTCAAGGCGCTGCTCCAGGAGCCCTCGATCGACCGCACGCTCGACCTCGAGGCCGTGCGCCACCACGTGCTGTTCCTCTGGTGTCCGTCGCCGGTGACGATGCTCCGCTCCGTGCGCAAGCTCGAGCCGGGCATGGCGCTGGTGGTGAAGGACGGGCGCGTGGCGCAGCGCTTCCGCTTCTACGACCCGCGCTTCGACCAGGAGTTCGTCGATTGGCCCGAGAGCGACGCGATCGTGCAGGTGCGCAAGTACCTGACGCGTGCAGTCGATCGCCAGCTCATGTCCGACGTGCCGCTCGGCGCCTTCCTGTCGGGCGGCCTCGACTCGAGCAGCGTGGTGGCGCTGGCGCAGCGCCGCATCGAGCCCGACAAGCTCCAGTGCTTCACGATCGGCTTCAAGAGCAAGGAGGCGCAGATCGAGGGCATGGCCGACGACCTGCCGTACGCACAGCGCGTGGCCGAGCACCTCGGCGTCGACCTCCACACCATCTGGGTGGGGCCCGAGATGGTGGACGAGCTCGCCAAGATGGTCTTCTACCTCGACGAGCCGCAGGCCGATCCCGCGCCCATCAACGCCCTCTTCATCAGCCAGCTCGCGCGCCGCCAGGGCATCAAGGTGCTGCTGTCGGGCGCGGGCGGCGACGACATCTTCACCGGCTATCGCCGGCACTACGCGCTGCTGCGCGAGCCGGTCTGGTCGTGGCTGCCGCACCGCATGCGCGAGGCCCTGCGCAACGCGTCGAGCCACGTGCGGCCCACGACCGAGCTGCGGCGGCGCGTCGCCAAGGCCTTCCGCTACGCCGACCTCGACGGCGACCAGCGCATCCTCTCCTACTTCCACTGGACGCCGCCCGACGTGCTGGCGGGCGTGTTCTCGCCGGCGCTCCGCGAGCTGCGCTCGCCCGACCTGGCCGGCCCGGTGCCGGAGGCGCTCGCCTCGCTCCCGGCGAGCGTGGCCGCGCTGAACCGCATGCTCTACCTCGAGATCAAGTTCTTCCTGACCGACCACAACCTGAACTACGTGGACAAGGTCTCGATGGCGAGCGGCGTCGAGGTGCGCGTCCCGATGCTCGACCCCGAGCTGATGGCGCTCGCCGCCCGCCTGCCGCTGCACCTCAAGCAGCGCGGCCGACACGGCAAGTGGATCCTGCGCAAGGCGATGGAGCCCTACCTGCCGCACGACGTGATCTGGCGGACCAAGGCCGGCTTCGGCGCGCCCCTCCGCCACTGGCTCAAGAACGAGCTGCGTCCGATCGTGGACGACGTGCTCTCGGACGCCTCGCTGTCCGCGCGCGGGCTCTTCGACCCGAAAGGCGTGCACGAGCTGGTGGAGGCCGACCGCGAGCGCCGCGTGGACGCGACCTACTCGATCTTCGCGATGATCTGCATCGAGCTGTGGTGCCGCATGTTCGTGGACCGAGCGCGGCCGTCGGCGAGCTGACGCAGACCGGACCGAGGCAGGCTAGTTGGAGAAGAAGAGGTCAGGCCGCGTGAGCAGGAGCACCGCGACGACACCCGGCACGGAGGCGAGCGCCAGCATCGCGGCGCTGCCGAGCACGAGGGCGAGGCGCCCGACCGCGCGGCGCGGCGCAGCGTGCTCCAGCGAGTGCTCGAGCAGGTCGACGTGGGCGACGGACATGGTGGAACCTCCCGGACGCAACGCGCCTCATGGGGGGAGTGGCGGGGCGGGGCGAGAAGTGGCAGACCCGGGCGCAGGACCCCCCTGGGGGAGCACGATTCGATGAAGCAGATCATCCAGAGCCCGCGCACGGGCAAGCTCGAGCTGGCCGAGGTGCCGGCCCCCGCCTGCGGCGCGGGCCAGGTGCTGGTCCGCAACCAGTTCTCGGTGGTCTCCCCCGGCACCGAGCGGCAGGCCATGGACTTCGCGCGGCGCTCCCTGCTCGGGAAGGCGCGGAGCCGCCCCGACCTGGTGAAGCAGACGCTGCGCAAGCTCTCGCACGAGGGGCCGGCGCCCACGCTGCGCGCGGTGATGACCCGCCTCGATGCCCCGCAGCCGCTCGGCTACGCCTGCGCCGGCAGCGTGGAGGCCGTGGGCCGCGACGTGATCGGCTTCGCCCCGGGCGATCGCGTGGCGTGCGCCGGCGCGGGCTACGCCAACCACGCGGAGTGGGTGACCGTGCCCGAGAACCTCGTCGTGCGCGTGCCCGACGAAGTGGAGCTGCGCCGGGCCGCGTTCGCGACGCTCGGCGCGATCGCGCTCCAAGGCGTGCGCGTGGCCGCGCCGACCCTCGGCGAGATCGGGGCGGTGATCGGTCTCGGGCTCCTCGGCCAGCTCTCCGTGCAGCTGCTGCGCGCCAACGGCTGCCGCGTGCTCGGCATCGACCTCGACCCCGCGCGCGTGAAGGCCGCGCGCGCCCAGGGCGCGGAATGGGGCGGCCGGCCGGGCGAAGACTTCGAGGTCTGGAAGGACACCGCCACCACCGGCCACGGCGCGGACTTCGTGGCCGTGACCGCGGCTTCCGAGAGCAGCGAGCCGCTCGCGCTCGCGGCCGAGCTCTGCCGCCAGAAGGGCCGCATCGCCTGCGTGGGCTCGACGGCCATGCACCTCGACCGGCGCTGGCTCTACGAAAAGGAGCTCGAGCTGCGCATGTCGATGTCGTACGGCCCCGGCCGCTACGACCGGCGCTACGAGGAGCTCGGCCTCGACTATCCGCTCTCCTACGTGCGCTGGACCGAGAATCGCAACCTCGACGCCTTCCTCGGGCTCGTCCGCGCGGGAGCGCTGGATCCGCTCGCGCTCGACGTGCGCGAGGTGCCCTTCGCCGAGGCCGAGCGTGCCTACGAGGACCTCGCCAAGGGCGAGCTCGGCGCGCTCGCGCTGCTGTTCCGCTACGAAGACTCGGCGCCGCGCGCGCGCAGCGTCGTGCTGCGCCGCGAGGACGGCGCCGCCCGCGAGAACGTCGGCGTCGCCTTCCTCGGCGCCGGCAACTACGCGAAGGGCATCCTGCTGCCCGCCGTCGACGCGGCGCCGCACGTCCGGAAGGTCGCGATCTCGACCGCCACCGGCCCTTCCGCGCGCCGCACCGCGGAGCGGCACGGCTACGCGAGGTGCACCACCGACTCGGCCGAGGTCCTCGCCGACCCCGCGGTCGACCTGGTCTTCGTCGCCACGCAGCACGCGAGCCATGCGGCGCTCGCGGCGCGCGCGCTGCGCGCCGGCAAGGCCGTGTGGCTGGAGAAGCCCGCGGCGATCACGCCCGAGCAGCTGGCCGAGCTCGAGGCGGCCCTCGCCGAGACGCGCGGCTTCCTCGCGCTCGGCTTCAACCGCCGCTTCTCGCCGCACGCGCGCCGCGTGCGCGAGAGCTTTGCCGGCCGCCGCGGCCCGCTCGCCATCCACTACAGCGTGGCGGCGGGCGCGACGCCCGGCGGCACCTGGCACACCGATCCGGCGGCCGGCGGCGGCCGCGTGATCGGCGAGGTGTGCCACTTCGTCGACCTCTGCACGTTCCTGGTCGGCGCCCCGCCGATCTCGGTGTTCGCCTCCGCCCTCGGCCGCGACCCGGAGACCGACGACTCGATCCACGCGCTACTCCAGTTCGCGGACGGCTCGAGCGCGGCGATCCAGTACCTGGCGCGCGCGAGCGCCGCGCTGCCGAAGGAGCGCTTCGAGGCGTCCGCGGACGGCAAGACGGCGCTCTGCGACAACTTCCGTCGCACCACCGTGCACGGCGGCGAGAGCCTGCGCAGCTGGAACCAGGACAAGGGCCAGGCCACGGCGGTCCGCGAGGTGATCGCCGCGGTGCGCGCCGGCGCGCCCTCGCCCTTCGACTGGTCCGAGGTCGCCGCCACCACGCGCGCCACCTTCGCGATGCTCGAATCGGCGCGGAGCGGGGCCCTCGTCTCGCTCGAGGAGCCGCGATGAGCGCGGGCACCCCCACCCCGCGCTCGAAGCGCGGCGCGCGGATCGCCCTGATCCGTGCCCGCGCCCGCATCAACCCCCTCGCGTTGCTGGCGCTGCCCGTCGTCGCCCTGGCCTACGCCTATTTCGCCCAGGCCTCCCCGCTGCTCGGCCAGTCGTTCGGCGCCGTCGCGATCCTGACCGCGCTCGCCACGCTCTGCGTGGCCGGCGTGCTCGTGCGCCCCACGACGGACCGTCTGGAGCTGTTCCGCGTCGTCAGCTTCTACTACCTGATGGCCTTCTGCTTCGCGCCGCTCTTCGAGCCGGCCGAGTCGCTGTACGTGCACGAAGAGCCGCGAGCGGTGCTGGTCCAGCGCAGCGCGGCTCTCGCGCTCTTCGCCTACGTCTGCATTGCGATCGGCTATCACCTGCCCTTCTACCGGCGGACGCCGGCCGTCGTGATGACGCGCCACGACGAGTACGACGCGCCCTTCGCGACCGTCGTGGGCCTGGCGCTCTTCGTGATCGGAACGGTCTCTTTCGTCGCGCTCTTCGTTCTCGCCGGCGGGGCCGCCGTCATCCTGCGCGGGGAGGGCGGTCTGGCGCGCACCGAGTTCTCGTTCGGCCTCGGCGGGTACTATTGGGGCTCGCTGCTGATGCTGCCGGGCGGCGCCATCTACTTCGCTGCGCAGGCCTCGCGGCGGCGGGCCCTGGGCTGGATCCACGCGTGGCCTCTGGTGAGCGCCTTCACCCTGCTGCTGCTGCTCCAGGGCCGCCACCGCGCGCTCGGGCCCCTGCTGGTCTCGCTCGCGATCTCGCACTACCTGCTGGGCCGCATCCGCCTGCCGCGCCTCGCCGTCTTCGCGCTCGGGGCGATCGCGCTCTCGATCCTGATGTCCTCGGCGCGCTCGCCGTCGGTGCGTGGCGTCTTCGCCGCAGACCCGATCCGGTTTTCGGCAGCCGTTCTGCGGGACTTCCCCGAGCGGGCCGAGACCATCCTGTCCGGCGACATCGGCCGCATCGACGAGGTGATGATCGTCATCGACCACGTGCCCGACCGGATGCCCTACGACCTCGGCTGGTCGCTGACGATCCCATTCAACCCCTTCCGCCGCCTGATCTGGGGCGTGGGATCGGAGGCGCCGGCCGTCGGAGGTCGCCTGTACCTGATTGCGCGTCCCGACATGAGGGGCTCGCTCTACCGCACCGGCTTCCTGCCCTCGATCGTCGGCGAGATGCGCGCCAACTTCCCCGCCGTCCTCTGCGTGTTTCCCTTCCTGCTCTACGGCATGGGGCTGCGGGCGGTGTATCAGCGGCTCGTCGTGAAACGCGCCGACTTCCTCTCCATCGCGGGCTACGCGATCCTCGGCCTCTTCCTCTGCAACATGGTGATCCAGACCTTCGCGCAGAATCTGTTCGAGCTCTTCGTCGTGTCGGCACCGGTCTTCGTCGTCCGGAGGCTGGTCCGCCGGGGTCGGCGCACCGTCGCGAGCGCCGAGGCGCTCGGGGAGGCCCTGCCGACGCCGCGCGGCTGAGAAGCGCGGAGCGGCCGGCGGCGATCCCGCGGGGCCGTCGGTGCAATCTTTCCTCGGTGCAATCTTTTCCATCGCCTGCCACGCCGTCGGGCCGCTTGCCACGTCCTGAGGAGGAGGTGGCACCGATGCAGGCCCGCCCGTTCGCCCGCGCGTTGGCTCCGGTCCTCGGCTTCCGCTCCCCCGGGCAGGTCGCGGCGGCGACCGTCGCGGGCGAGAGCCCGATGCAGCGCTGGTACCCCGAATCGCGCCTCGGCGGCTACACGGACATCGACGGCACGGTCGCGTTCTACGGCCGTGTGCGGGCGCTGCTGCCGAAGAAGGCCACCGTCCTCGACGTAGGCTGTGGGCGAGGCGTGCACTGGAACGATCCGGTCGCGTTTCGGCGCGAGCTGCGGACGCTGCGCGGCCGCGCCTCGCGGGTGATCGGCGTCGACGTCGACCGAGCCGGCGAAGGCAATCCCTTCCTCGACGAGTTCCGCACCATCTCGGAGAGCGGCGTCTTCCCGCTCGGCGAGGGCGAGTGCGACTTCGTCGTGAGTGACTGCGTGCTCGAGCACGTCGCCGACCCCGATTTCTTCTTCGCGGAGTGCGCGCGCGTGCTGCGACCCGGCGGGCGCATCGCGATCCGCACCACGAACGCGGCGAGCTACGTCGGACTGCTCGCGCGCCTCGTCCCCAACCGCCGCCATGCGGACGTGATCAAGCGGGTGCAGGACGGCCGGCGCGACGGGCAGGACGTATTCCCGACGGTGTACCGGTGCAACACGACGCGGAAGCTTCGAAGGGCGCTCGTGCGCGCGGGCTTCGACGCGGCGGTTTACGGCTACGAGTCCGAGCCGCGGTACTTCGAGTTCTCACGCGTGCTCTACGGGCTGGCGGTGATGCACCAGCGCTTCGCTCCCCGGGCCCTCCGCGTCGGCCTCCTCGCGTTCGGCGAGAGGCAGGAGGTGTAGGCAGCCTGCGGCGCGCCTCGCGCGGCCTATTCGAGCGCGAGGATGCGCAGATCGCGCGGCGGCACCGTCGCATCGAAGCCGCTGCCTTCGAGCTTGATGCCCTTCGCGCCGGGCTTCTCGAGGTCGAGCACGCGCTGCACACCCGGGACGCCGAGCACGGTGCGATCGAGGTCTAGGCGACCTTTCCACTCGCTGCCGCCGAGGTTGGCGAGCACGAGCAGCGCTCGGCCGTCACGAACCCAGGCGGTGACACGCAGCCCGCCCGGCCGCCTGATCGCGGCCTCGTTCGTCCACCATGGATGGACGACGGCCGCGCCGATGTCGCCGAAACGGTCCAGGGCGCGGTAGACCTCGTCGGAGGTGTCGAGATCCGACGCCCACATCGGCGCGTGTACGTCGTTCGACAGCACGAGGGCGAGGAAGCTGCGCTGGAAGCCTCGCGCGCGCTGCGGGTTCTTCGGGTCGATGGCCCACTTGATCTGCGGAATCACGCTCGTGACGCCGCCCACGCGGGGGAACACCTGCGCGTCGAGATAGCCGTCCGGGAGGGCGAGGTAGTCGGGCGTGTAGAGGCTCGGAGTCGAGAAGAACACCGACGAGGGCTGCCCGCCGCCAAAGTGCGCGTTCAGCGCCTCGCCGATCATGTGGAAGTCCACGAAGGCGCCCGACGCCTTCGGCGCCCCGTGCGAGTGGATCACGATCAGCGCGCCCGGGCGCTGCTGCTGCACCCGCTCGTAGAGGCGCTTGTAGAACTCCCGGACGTTCCGGTACTCCCAGCTCTCCCGCCCGGGCTGGCCCGCCAGCACCGGGTTCCGCAGGCACATGCGCGTGATGGCGCCGTGGTCGAAGTAGAGCGCGTCGAGGCGCTCGGTGACCAGCGTCTCCACGTTCTCCTCGAGCATCCAGTCGAAGTAGTCCTTGCGGGCCGCGCACGCGGCGTAGGTGTAGGGAGCTCCGGCGCCGAGCTCGGCGTGAGTGCGTCGGATCACGGGGTTGTTGTAGCCCTCGTGGAGCCGCCACCACTTGCCGTCCGCCGACCAGGCATCGAATTCGCTCATCGTCCGCGGGTGCAGGATCGGAGCGACCATCAACATGCCGTACGGCATGTACCCGACGGAGCGTTGCTCGAGCTCCTCCCGGAGAGAGCGCTGGACGCTGTCGGGGACCGAGGCGGGCAGTCCGTCGTGCCGCGCATGGAAGGTGCTCTGCGTGCCCAGGAACACGAAGCGCGTGCCGATGTTGGGATCGAAGCGAGCAGCCCGCCGATGGGGCAGGAAGCGCACGGAGCGCCAGCGTTCGGGCGGCGGACGGGACGGGAACACGAAGAACGCGAAGGCGTCGCGCCACGCCCCCCCGCGCTCGAGCGCGAGCGGCGCGCCGATCGGAGTGACACGCAGCCGCGTGACCGCTCCGTCCCGCACGACCTCGAAGGGCCGGACGCCGGGCCCCTCGCGCCAGTGCGCGTTCGTCTCCGACCACCACTCGACGCCGACGCTCGGGTCACCGAGGGCGAGCGTGGGCACGAAGGGGAGAGCGAGGTGATCCGGGAGCGGGCCCGCCGACTTGAGCAGTCGGCGCTTGTCGACGTTCGCGACCTCATAGTCGTAGGGCAGGTGCCACGCGAAGAAGCGCAGCGCGCTCGACGGGAGGGCGACCTCGTACTGGAGGCGTTCGAGCCGGGTGGGCTGCTCCGCCTGGAGCGCGAGGTCCACCGCGATCATGCCGTCGTACTCGACGCGGGTCTCCGCCTGCACCCGCACGCCCGGCAACGTTCCGACTGAGCGCAGGCGCACCACCTCGGGGCTCACCTCGATCAGCGTGGCGGGCTGCCAGACCACGTCCCTCTCCGACCCGGCCAAGGCGGATCGGAAGCGGGGGCGCTCGGAGAAGAGCAGGACGCCCTGTGATCGAACCTCCGACGGCAGCGGTCCGGCACCGAAGCGGTAGCTGCGCCCCCAGAGCGCGACCTCTACGGCGCCCGCTTGCTCGTCGACGCGCAGCGGCTCGAACGGACGCGGGACGGCACCCGCGTCGACGGACGACACGAGCAGCACGAACGCGGCCGCCGCCGAACCTCCACCGAAAAACCGCATGCTGCGCTCCTCGCTCGAATGGACTCAACCTAGCGGGCGATTCCGGCGAGCCACGGAGGCTCAGGCTCGGGGCGGCCGCCCCGTGGCGTTCGCGATCCGGAAGCGGGCCAGCGTGCCGATACAGCCCGCGAGGCGGCGCAGCTCGAACGGATCGTCCCCGCCGACCACGGTGCCGCGCACCGTGGTGAGCGCGCAGCGATACCCGGCCTGCCGAATCAGCTCGCCCGACAACGCACAGAAGTCCGCCCGCGTGCCGTTCGGATAGGCGAAGTGCGGCGGCGCCACGCCGAGCTCGCGCTCGATGTGCGCGCGGCTCCCCAGGATCTCGTCCTCGAGACGCGCGCGGCCCAGCTCGGCACGCATGAAGGCGTGGCTGCGCGAATGGCTGCCGATGTCCACGCCGTCGCGGCTGAGCTCGCGGACCTCGTCCCAGCCGAGGAAGGCGAAGCTCGGAAAGCGCGCGCGGATCTCCTCGAGCTCTCCCGGGCGAAACTGCGAATCGAACTCCTCGAGGACCACCTGGCGCCGCTCCGCCCCGAGCGACTTCAGCAGCGGCAGCATCTCCCAGTACAGGTTGGCGCGCTGGCGCCGCGAGCGCGCCGGTCGCACGCGCCAGCCGCCCTCGGCCTCCGGGACGCGCAGCTGCGAGGCGCTCCCGTGGAGCGTCGCCATCAGCACCCGCGAGGTCCACGAGATGATGCCGGTGCCGATGAAGTCGGTCGTGACGAAGACGGACATCGGCAGATTCCCCTCCTGCCTAACGATCTCGCGCGCGCAGGTGAGGTTGTTGCGAAAGCCGTCGTCGAAAGTGAGGACGGCCCAGTCGTCGGGCACCTCCTTCCCCGCCTCGAGTCGGTCCACGACGTCGGCGAGCGGCACGATCCGG
>Ga0307410_10000217_pt1 | contig 21721 bp, 16 predicted proteins | sample 322Ometagenome_3_FD_203707 | JGI IMG/M metagenome (GOLD analysis project Ga0307410, IMG submission 203707) | Maize rhizosphere microbial communities from greenhouse at UC Davis, California, United States - 322HYB-O-3 | ecosystem: Host-associated > Plants > Roots > Rhizosphere > Soil | place... | reverse complement strand
GTGTGCGAGCCCGCGGCACGCCCGCGGACGGCCGCGGGCGAGCCGCGGGCTCGGGGTGAGTCGGCCGGTTCTCGGGCAGCGGTGCCCTGTGGCAGTGCGACATCCATGGTCAATCCTTGGTCAATCCTTGAAGAGATCGATCAGCCTGATCACGGCGAACGTGGTCGATATAGCGATGGAGGCGATGCGGAGCAGCCGCCACCAGTTGACGTCGCGCTTCTCGCCCACGACGACCTCATCCCCCGCGCGCAGACTCATTTGGTCCAGTGTCCACCCTTCCCGAATCGCTCGCTGCGACTCTTCCTTCGCGAGCACCACTCGGGTCGTGCGGCGAATTTCAACGTCCTCGAGGTTCGTGTCCTCACGCGGCCCACCCGCCTGCATGATCGCGTCGGTGAACAGCATGTCCGCCGGGAAGGTGTAGAACCCCTGCTTGCCGATCGCGCCGAGCACCGCCACGCGGATGAACGTCCGAGCCCGCACGTCCGGGTTCCGGATGTAGCGGGCGACTTCGCGGGTCAGGTGGTCCTGCAGCTCCGAGCGCAGCACGCCCTGCAGCGGGATGTCAGGCATGTCGGGAAGGCTGAGGACGCGCCCGGGCCGAACCGTCACCGTGTCGGCGAATGGCTGCTGGCCGCCGCGCATCTCCACGTAGATGCGGTCGCCGACGTTGAAGTCCCCGTCCCGGAGTCGGGTGCGCAGCATCTCGGCTTCGGCCTGCTTGCGCGTCCGCAGCCCCGCGTCCGACGCGCTGGCGACGGTCTGCTCCGCCTGAGCCGCCATTGCCTCGAGCTCGGCGCGTTGTGCCGTTGGCGTCCGCAAATCGTCAGCGGGACGAGGTATCGGCTGCGTCTGCGCAGATCCGCGGCAACCGAGCGCAACAATAACGAGGGCAACTCGGCCCATGGCCGCCGGCCAGCGGCGGCGATAAAGAGTGGAAGATGTCATCGCATCCGTCCTTTGCACTCATCGTGCTCGTGCACCGGCCGAACTCGCTCGGGCGCAAGTGCGTATGGCGTAACTGTATAAGGCAACAGTATCTTACCGCCCGCCCGAGGGTACCCGCCGGGGTGTCGCGGTTCTGCAACAAAAGCCCGCGTCGATACTACAATCGCGAATAGTGTGGTCGGTGAGGGGCAGCCGGATGGGCAACTTGGGGGAGGTCGGCGCTGCAAGCCCAAATTGCCGACTCCACATCCGGTCAAAATTTGACCCTATCGGTCTGTGCGATCCGTCACACTTTCACAGCGAACGTGTGGCACCCGCGCGGCAGGCGGGTGCGAGTCACGGTGAGCTCGATCCGCTAAGTTATTCTTAGTCTCCGGCTTAGACTTTTGGGATTGCTCCGCACGACTCCTGCAGATGGCCAGGCGGATGCGGCCCGTCTTCCTGCCGAGCGTCGACGCTCTCTGCCCAAGCCTGATAGCAACCTCTCGTATGGATCCTAGTATCCAGCCGTCGCGTCCGCCTTTGGTGCTGATCGCCAACGATCAGGAGTGGGCCGCTCGGTCGCTGGAGAGCTTGCTCGGGCCGAACGGCTACGCCGTGCTCCGCGCTTACACCGGGCGCCAGGCGATCGACTACGCACGCTCCGCCCATCCGGACGTCGTCATTCTCGACGCCCGGATGTCCGACTTGGACGGAGTGGACGTCTGCCGCGTGCTGCGTGAAGACCTGACGTTCAGCGCGTACACGCCCATCCTGATCACGACCGCCGGAACGCTCGACCGCGCCCAGACGCTCGACGCCTACGAGGCGGGGGCTTGGGAGTTTTTCAGCGAGCCGCTCGACGGCGAGGTGTTGCTCCAGAAGCTCGCGACGTACGTGCGAGCAAAGCGGGCCGCGGATCGTGTGCACGACGAGAGCCTCCTCGATCAGCTCACGGGCCTCTATAATATGCGCGGGCTCGCCCGCCGCGCTCGGGAAATTGCCGCCGAGGCGCTCCGTCAGCACAACCCACTGGCGTGCGTGGCGTTCGCGATGGAGGGCGTGCTCGGCGACGAGGAGCAGCCGAGTCCGTACGAGGCGACGCAGGTCGCCACCCACCTCAGCGCGGTCTTCCGGCGAACGGGGCGCACCTCCGACGTGATGGGCCGGCTCGGCCAGACCGAGTTCGCGATCATCGCGCCGTCCACCGAAGGACGGGGCGCCGTGCGGCTCGTCGAGCGACTGCAAGCGACCCTCGAGACTGCCCCGGTGACCCTCAACGGCGTCGAGCGGACGCTCAAGATCCGCGCGGGATACTGCGCGGTGCCGGATTACGCCGAGGCGGCGGTGGATGCGGTGGAGATGTTGCTGCGCGCCGCCGCGGCCCTGAAGCACCATCGGGCCGGGGGCGGTACCGCCCCCGGCCCGATCGCGGCGCCGGCCGACACCTCGCCGGTCAGGTTCGTCCGCTGATCTGACCGACCTGCGACGTGAGCTGCGGCTGCTCCTCGTCGCCGGCTTCGTACCCGTACAGATACGAGTAGTACTGGTACGCCGCACCCGACGTCTCGACGCTGTTCAGGACGGCGCCGATCAAGCGCACCGGCAGTCGGTCGAGCACGCTGAGCTTGGCCTGCGCGAGCTTCCGGTCGGTGGCCCCGGTGCGGAAGACGAGCACCATGTTGCCCGTGGCCGCGCCGAGCGCGTAGGCGTCCACCCCCGCGCCGAGCGGCGCGCTGTCGACGATGATCGCGTCGAAGCTCGAGCGGGCGTCGTTGAGCAGCGCCGTCATCGCCGGCGACGTGAGCAGCTCGGGCCCGCGGCGGCGCCGCGTCCCGCAAGGCAGGACGGTCAGGTTCTCGTACGCTGACGGCTTGAACACCTCCGACCGTGGCACCTCGCCGGCGAGCACGTCCAGGAGGCCGGGGCGCTGTTCGACGTCGAAGGCCGTGTGCAGCGTCCCGCGGCGGATGTCGCCGTCGACCAGCAGTGTCCGGTAGCCGGCCTCGGCGAACGACATCGCCAGGTTTGAGGCGACGAGTGACTTGCCGTCCCCGGCGCCCGGGCTCGAGACCGTGAAGATCACCGGTCCGCGCCCCGGGAAGGCATGCCGCAGATTCAGGCGCATCGAGCGGAACGACTCGACCACCTGCGAAGCCTCCTCGGGCTTCATCGCCCCGTTGCGCGTGCGGCGCAGCGCCGGCACGGCGCCGATGATGTCGAGCCCGAGCTCGCGCGACACCTGGTCGGGGTAGCGGAAGCGCCGGTCGAGCTGGTCCAGCAGGAGCGCGAGCAGAACCGCCACGCCGACGCTGGCGCCGAGCGCCATGAGCACGATGCGCGGGGCGGTGTTGTTCGTCGGACGGAGCGGGGCGACCGCCGAGTCGAGCACGCTGATGTCCGGCATCGCGCTCTCTTCGGCGAGCTTCGCGTCCTCGTAGCGGTTCTTGAGCGTCCGGAAGAGGTTTTCCGCCTGGCTCACTTGACGAGTCAGCCGCGCCTCCTCGATGGTGCGCTGCGGGATGTCCTGGAGCTCACCGCCGGCGGCCTTGATCCGGGAGGCCAGGTCGTTCTCCCGCACCCGGAGCTGGGCGAGCAACTGCTCGGCCGTCTGGGGGATGAGCTTCGTCCGCAGCGTGGCCGCCTGCTGCTCGAGTTCCGTCACCGATTTGTGGTCGTCCGTGTAGAACTGCCGGGCGGTGCGGAGCTGGGCCTCGATCTTCCACAGCTCCTCGACGGCCGACCGGAAATTCTGCGCGCCGGCGCTCTGCACGCTCGGGATCGACATCACCGCGTCCGGCGAAATCGTTCCGCGGCGGGCGGCGACGACGAACTGCTGCAGCGTCTCGCGGTCGCGGCGCAGGTTGTCGTACTCGACCTTCTGCTTGAAGTAGTCCTGAACGACGAAGCCGGTCGTCTGGTCGACGCCGGGGGTGACGACGGTGTTCTCGTTCGGGAGGGTGATGGTGTTGACCTTGAACTGCTGGAGCGCGACCTCCGACTCCTGGAGCGCCCGCTGGGCGTAGGTCAACTGCCCTTCGAGCATATTGGCGAACTCGGTGAGCTGCCGACGCTTGAGCTCTCCGGCGGCGTTCACGAACTCGTCCGTCCAGGCGTTGAGCGTGGCCGCGGTGCGGTGCGGCTGCTCCCCACGCAGGGTGAGGACGAGGAAGTTCGTGTTTTTGGGGATGTTGGCTTCGAGCTGCGAGACCAGCCGCACCGCCGCCTCGCGGGGCGTGACGACGCTGAACTTGACCGTGCGGTTCCGGCCGAGCGTCTCGCGCGAGGGCTGCCAGACGAAGCCCACCCGGCGGCCGATCGGATTCCCGACGATCCCGCGCTCCACGATGTCGCCGCCGCCGACGCGCAGCTCGTAATTCCGACCGACCCCGTCGACCTCGAGCTCGTACTCCCCGGGGCGAAGCTGGGGCGTGACGCTGAAGCCCTCGAACACGGCCGAATCGGCCTCGTTCCTGGGAGTCAGGTAGAGGGCCATCTGGCTCACGACGGCGTCGGAGACCCGGAAGCTGCGCAGCAGCTCGGCCCACGCCGAGGAGACGACCAGCTCACGTCCCTGAATCGGACCGTCGCGGCCGCTGCCGATGGGCGTCTCGGAGTTGATCCAGATCCGGGAGTAGACCGCGTACTGTGGCTGGATGAAGCGCGTGGCCACCAGCCCGAACGCCGTGCCGATGGCGATCACGAACAGCATCAGCCACTTGTACCGGTTCAGCGCCGAGGCGTACCGGAGAAACTGTGGCGATCCTGACGTGGGCGGCGCAGCCGGCGGGGCCGCGGGGCCCCAGCTGTCCACTCCGTAGGGGTCGGGCGACGTGAGCCCACCTGCGGGGGAAGGGGAGTACGGAGTCAGATTACCGGACATGGAGACCTGTGCACCAGGGAACAGCGGGTGGATGACGCGTGCGGGCGGCGGCGGTCTGGCGCGCCGGGTCTATGCGCTGGGCAACTTCGACCGACGCAAGAACCAACGCAATATTGAGCCCGCGGTGGAGGCCGCTACACCCCGGCTCGAGTGCCTGCCCGGCGCATTCAAAGATGCCCCAGGGCTCGGAGGCGTTGACTACCAGCAACACGGCTGTTGCTCCACCGATACAGAGAGTGTTGCCTGCATCCGACGAAATCGCTTGACAGTGCCGACGAACCTTGCGTAACTACTTGGCTTCCCGCTCGTCCAGAGGGCGGGATCTTCTCGGCGCGAGTGGCCCGGTCAATGCGACCGGCCGGCGCACGGCACGAGACGTCTGGCGCGGTTCTCTACAGAAGGCAAGGGGTGAGATGGCATCCGGCTCCACTCAACACGCAGGCTATACCCCGGCCACCGAGACCGCGATCCGCGATCCCCTGTCGATCGCGCCCGAGGTCAAGGCGAGCCTCCGCCTTCTGATCGTGGACGACGACCGCACCCTCCGCGAAGGTTGCGCCAGCGTGCTCCAGGCGGACGGGTACAGCATCACGGTAATGGGGCGCGGGGACGAGGCCCAAGAGACGGTCCGGCGGCGCAAGTTCGACATCATCCTCTGCGACCTCTACATGACGCCCGTCTCGGGGATGGACATCCTCAAGGCGGCGATCGAGGCGCACAAGGATACGATCTTCGTCGTGATGACCGGGAACCCGAGCGTCACCTCGAGCATCGAAGCGCTCCGGTCCGGGGCGTGGGACTACCTGCCGAAGCCGTTCTCCGCCTCGCACCTCCAGATCCTCGTCGGGCGGGCGGCGCACGCCGTCCTCGTGGCCCGCGAGACGCGCGACCTGCGGCTCCAGCTCCTCCAGCAGAGTGGGAACAGCGACAAGCTCACCCTCCTCGGCGTCTCGCCCTCCTTCCGCAAGGCGGTGGATCTGGCCCGCAAGGTGGCGAGCACCGACGCGTCGGTGCTCATCAGCGGCGAGAGCGGAACGGGAAAGGAGCTGATCGCGCAGTTCATTCACAGCCACAGCCGGCGGGCGAGCCGCAAGCTCGTGCCGATCAACTGCGCGGCGCTCCCCGAGGGTCTGCTCGAGAGCGAGCTGTTCGGCCACCGCAAGGGCGCCTTCACCGGGGCCGATCGCGACAAGCCGGGGCTCCTCGAGACCGCCAACGGCGGGACGCTCTTTCTCGACGAGCTCACCGAGATGTCGCTCCCGCTTCAGGCCAAGCTCCTGCGCGTGCTCCAGGACGGGGTGGTGCGGCGCGTCGGCAGTGAGACGCACGACGCGGTCGTCGATGTGCGCTTCATCTCGGCCACCAACCGCGAGCCCCAGGAGGCGGTGAACCAGGGAGTGCTGCGCGAGGACTTGTTCTACCGGTTGCGCGTGGTCCCGATCAAGCTGCCCCCCCTCCGCCAGCGGGTAGACGACATCTCGCTGCTCGCCAACCACTTCCTGGCGCACTACTGGGAGCGGCACCGGCAGCCGAGCGACGCCGCGCCCAAGCTCACCGAGCAGACGGTGGAGTTTCTCCGGTCGCGTCCGTGGCGCGGGAACGTGCGCGAGTTGCAGAACGTCATCGAGCACGTGGCCGTGATGGCGGATCCCGGGCAGCCCATCCGCCCCGAGGACGTCCCACTCTACGACGACACGGCGGCGGCGCCGGCCTCCGAAGGCGGGCTCCCGCTCGGGATCATGAACGACGCCTATCACATCGCCAAGGACAAGCTGGTCGCGCACTTCGAGAAGGAGTACCTGACGCGCCTGGTCGCCCGCGCCGGCGGGAACATGTCGAAGGCCGCCCGCCTCGCCAGCATCGATCGGACGACGCTCTACCGGCTCATGGAGAAGCACGGATTCCGCCGCGACGAGTTCTCGGGAACGATTGAATGACCTCCGGCTCTGCGCCGAAGCCGCGCACGAGGGCCGAGCGACAGGGCACGACCTCGATCAGCGCGGGCGAGCGGGGCACGGGCGAGCGGGGCACGGGCGAGCGGGGCGCGAGCGAACGGGAGGCCGGTGGTGGCGAGAGCGCGACAGCGGCTCGGGTGCCGGCCGAGGACGTTCCCCACCACCTCTGGCGCACCCTGCACGAGGCTGCGGGGGCCGCGTGCGACGTGCTCGAAGCCGCCCCTGACGGGGGATGGCCCGTGGCCGAGCTCCGCGCGCACGCCGCGCTGCTCTGCGCCGTGGTCCAGCAGGTGGCGGTGGGCGAACGGGCGGCGGTCGGCGACCTGTCGCCCGGGATCCCGGTGCGCCGGCTGCTCGACGCCCTGCGCCGCGACTTCCTCGCCCGCACGCTCGCGGAGGGCCGTGCCGCCGACGCCCTGCCGGCGATCCGCGTCCTCGACGCCCTCGAGCAGGTCCAGGAAGCCCTCGAAGAGGACCGCGCGCACCGCTTCGCCAGTCGCCTCGCCGGCTTTGACGCATTAGAGCTCGTCGTCGACGTGGCGCACGACATGCGCTCGCCGCTCGGCTCGATCCTCTTCCTCGCCGAGCGGCTGCGCAAGGGGCAGAGCGGTGCAGTGAACGCGATCCAGGAGCGGCAGCTCGGTCTCGTCTACAGCGCCGCGTTCGGGCTGAGCTCCCTGGCCAGCGACGTGATCGAGCTGGCCAAGGGCGGCGACCGGCTCGTGGACCTGCACCCCATCCCGTTCGCCGTCTCCGACATCATGCGCTCGGTGCGCGACATCGTGCTCCCGATCGCCGAGGAGAAGGGGCTGGCGTTGCAGTTCACTCCCCCCGAAGGGGACGTCCGCACCGGGTACCCGGCCGCGCTCAACCGCGTGCTCCTCAACCTCACGACGAACGCGCTCAAGTTCACGGCCGAAGGCGGCGTCGACGTGACGGCGACGCCGCGGTCGCGCACGCGCGTCGAGTTCTCAGTACGCGACACCGGACGCGGGATCCCCGAGCAGGTGATGGGGACGCTGTTCGACGCTTTCCGCCGCCGCGTCAAGCCGGGCGAGTACGTCTTTTCCAGCGCCGGCCTCGGGCTCTCCATCTGCCAGAAGCTGATCTCGGCCATGAAGGGCGAGCTCAAAGTCGAGACAGCGCTCGAAAAGGGCACCCGCTTCTATTTCGAGATCGACCTGCCGCTCGTGACGAAGCGGATGTGAGAAAGGGCCGGAAGCCGGGAGTCGGGAGTCGGGCTTCAACCCGAGTTCCCTCGCGCCGCGGTCCGCGCCCACCGGGAGGCCAAGCGAAGGCAACTACCGGAACTCTCGCCGCGCTTCCGGGACCGTTCCCGACTCCCGACTCCCGACTCCCGGCCGTTCCACTCCCCACTCCCGGCAGTTCTCTCGTTACGTCTCGACGTCCGCCGCTCCAGGACGATCTCGCCGGCGACGATCATGTAGCGGATGACGCGCCGGCGGACGCCGGCGAACTGGCGGCTCCGATCGCGGAACGTGTCGTTCGAGACGATGGTGGCGCGGAGCTCCCTCGCGAACGCCAGGATGAAGTGGTCGGCGTGCGTGCCGGCCGGCGCCTGCTTTAACTGCCCTCGCCGACCAACCGCTCGTCGCGCTCGACGTCGTCGATCTGGTGGCGGAGCGCGGCGTCCACGACGATGATGGGCTCGAAGCCCTCGGCGGCGAGCCGGTCGCGCATGAGCCGGAGGAGTGGACGCGTCCGGGCGTGGTGCGCCGGCGCCGGCGTCACCGCCGGCGGTGTCCCATCCCAGCAGCTCGCGCAGCGGCGTCGGCGTGTCCTTCCGGGCACGAGTCATCGTAGCATGGGGCGGGCGCACATCGCGTGCACTTCGCCCCCGATGGCGGCGTTCACCCCTCCACCAGCTGCGATCGGCACGGGGCTGGTGTAGCGGCGACGCCCCCACTCGATGCACCGACTCGACTCCTGGCTGAACTTCGGGGCGGGGCATTGCGCCAAGCGCCCTCTTCCATAGAATTCAGCCGCCCGCGGAAGGCCTGGGTGGTCATGCCGTCCGCGTGCAATCGACTACGTTTCCATTCGTGCCAGAGGCGCCGCACTTGCATGTGTCCCGCCGACGGTCGAGGGCGGGGTTCGGCCGGTCAGACACCGACGCCGGATGGGGCAGCGGCGCGCCGAACCGTCCGCCGCGCGGGCACTTGCGCCCTGGTCGCGGCACGGCGGCACTCCAGGCGGTGCCAGGCGGCGGGCAGGATCGCCTCCGCAGTCCAGGCATCGACATCACCGAATCAGAGGACAGCGATTGCACATGTCGGGGCTGCAGGCGATGACCGAGCCCATCACGGGCCGGCCCAGGTCAGGGCTGCTCAGGCGCCTCGCCGTCGGCGCACTCGGGTCCTCGGCATTCGAGAGCGCCAGGTCGGTATACAGGCTGGCGCGCGGCGAAGAGCGGAGCGCGCCCTTCCCGCTGCGTCACAAGCTGGAGTGGTGGCGGCGTGGCTTCCGCGCCGACTCGGCGGCGATCTATGACCTGCCGCGCAACGACTGGCGCGACTACGTCAGCGATTACATGCGGGATCACCGCTGCTCGACCATCAACCCCGCCCCGGGGGTGTTCGATCAGAAGGTGTTGTTCCGATCTTTCCTGCTCACGCAGGGGTTCAAGCAGGCCGACACGGTGGCCGTCATCGCCGCGGGGAACATCCTGCTGCACCCCTTCGACGGGCCGCGCTACGTCGCGCGGGAAGAATTCGAGCGGTGGCTCGTCGCGGACGGCGGGAGCTTCGTGATGAAGCCGCAGGACGGCTCGCGCGGTCAGGACATCTTCCTCGTCGAGGTTCGCGACGGAGCGCTGGTACGCCGCCGCGGGGCCCGGGAAACGCCGTTCCGCCTGCCACAGCGCGGCGCGACCGTGGTGGAGCGCAGGATCGAGCAGGGCGCGTTCTGGCGCGAGCTCTCCCCGAGCACCACGAACACCGTGCGGGCCCTCAGCATGTGGATGCCGGGCGAAGACACACCCTTCATCGGGTGCGCGGTGCAGCGGGTGGGCACCGCGGAGACGGCACCGACCGACAACTGGTCGGGCGGCGGGATCTGCGCCCCGATCGACCTCGCGACGGGCCGGCTCGGCGTGGGCCGCATGAACCCGCTGAAGCGGAAGGGAGCGGACTCGGTCTACACGCACCATCCCGACACCGGCGTGCGCATCGACGGTGCGGTGCTCCCGCACTGGGACCGAATTCGTGACACGGTGCTCCGGGCGGCGGTCAGCCTCCCCCTGAACCGGTACGTCGGCTGGGACGTGGTCGTGGACGACGCCGGCAGTCCAGTGATCATCGAGGCGAACAAGAACACCGACGTGAACCTGTTGCAGGTGCACGGCGGCCTCCTGGTCGAGCCGAGGGTGCGCCAGTTTTACCAGGCGGTCGGCGTCCTGCGGTGACTCCCTCGTGACTCCCTCGTCCGCGCTGTCGTCGTCACGGTGCCCGCCGCGTGGGCGCGAGGCCTGCTTCACCTTGTCCAGTCTCCCGGATGCCGCCTTCGCGCGCCGCGCGTAGCCGCGCCGTCCGCTACTGGCTCCTCAAGTCAGAGCCCGACGTGTTCTCGTTCGACGACCTGTGGGCCGCGCCGGAGCGCACGACCTCGTGGGACGGCGTGCGCAACTACCAGGCGCGCAACTTCATGCGGGACGACATGCGCGTCGGTGACCAGGCGCTCTTCTATCACTCGAGCGCGGAGCCGCAGGCGGTGATGGGCGTCGTCGAGATCGTCCGCGCGGCGTACCCCGACCCGACGGCGTTCGATGAGAACGACCCGCACTTCGACTCCCGGAGCCGGCGCGAGTCGCCGACGTGGGTGGCCGTCGACGTGCGGGCGACGGAGCGCTTCGCCCGCCCGGTGACCCTGCCCGAGCTGCGCGCCACGCCGGGCCTCGAGGGGATGGAGCTGCTGCGCCGCGGGAGCCGGCTCTCGGTGCAGCCCGTGCGGCCGGCCGAGTGGGAGATCGTCCGCGCGCTCGGCGCTCTGGGCGCGAAGTCGCCGGCCCGGTCGCGCCGATGAAGCTCGCGGCTGCGTTCACGGGTGGCCGCCTCGACGACGCGGCCGTTGTGCGCGAGATGCTGGCGGCGCAGGACGCCGACGGCACCGGCGAGGCGGCGTCGTGCGAGGTCGCGGGCGGAGCGATCGGCTGGCTGCACACGTCCGACCGGTTCGCCCCCTTTCCGCTCGTGCGCCGCGGCGCGGGCGGGAACCTGTTGGTCGTCACCGGCACTCCGGTCCATTGCCGCGGCTCGCTGGCGGCGCTGCTGGCGCGCGCCGCCGAGCAGGACCTCGACGCCGCCACCCGGTCGCTCGCGGAGCTCGACGGCGGCTTCGCGGCGCTATTCTGGGACGCCGCGCAGCGGAAGCTGGCGTTGGTCACAGACTACCTGGGGATGCAACCGCTCTTCCTCGCTCAGCCGGCCGGTGCACTCCTGGTCGCCACCGAGCAGAAGGGCGTCGTCGCGAGCGGCCTGGCGGACGACGCGCCCGACGCGGCGGGGTGGGGCGCCTTCTTCTCCTTCGGCCACTACCTCGGGCGCCAGACGTCGCTGGCCGGGGTGAAGTGGGCCGAGGCGGGGGCGATCTCGGTCTACGACCCCGCCACCGGGATCTGCGCGCCGCGGCGGTACTGGCAGTGGCCGAAGCCCGCCCCCGCCCGCACCCTCGACGACGTCGACACCGAGGCGATCTACGCCGCGCTCGTGGAGAGCGTGCGGGGGTACCGCGAGTACGGGCAAGATGGCGTGCTGCTGATGAGCGGGGGATTCGACTCCCGCCTGGTGCTGTGCCTAACGAAGGAGGCCGGGCTGTCGCCGAAGGCGCTGATCGTGCGGCACCAGGAGGAGCACGAGGACGCCGACGGCCGCTACGCCGTCGAGGCGGCGCGGTGCCTCGGGGTGGAGTACGAGGTCCACGCCCCGCCGCGCGACTTCTACGCCTCCGACGCGTACCGCCGGTACCTGCAGCTCAGCGAGCTGTCGAACCCAAGCCTCGGCCTCTTCATCGCGCGCGTATCGGGCGCCGTCCGGCCGGCGCACCGGGCGATATGGGAAGGGCTCGCCCCGAACGCGATGCAGCGGTCCGACCGCAATCCGGAGCACGGCGGGTTCGACGCGTACTTGCCGCGGGCGTACAGGGCGAGGGCGTCGACCGCGTGGCAGGCCGTCTCGCGCGTGTTCGCGCCCGAGTGGGTGGACGAGATGTACGGGCGCTTTCAGGACGCACTGCGCGAGGAGGTCGCTCGGTACCCCGACGACGAGTTCGGGGTCTTCGAGTTCTCCGTCCGCAACCGGACCCGGAACCGGCTCGGCACCAACCCGTTCAAGGTGTTCGGCACCGACGCGCTCGCGTTCACGCCCGGGGTGACGCGCACTTTCTACGAACGCGTCTACGAGTTGAGCGGCGCGGTGCGCGGGCTCACGGCGCTGCGGCTCAAGCTCTTCCGCGACCACTTCCCCGAGGCGCTCACGGTGCCGTTCTGCTCGGGGGGGAAGCTACTGCCGGCCGGGCCGAGGTTCGACGCCGGGATCCGCTGGCGCAGGGTCCGCGGCAAGGCGCTGAAGAACTGGTACGTCCGGCGCTCGCTCGAGCGGCTGGGCCTCTACCACCCCTTCGACTTCGACCTCGAGACGGTGCAGCGCGAGTTGCTCGCCGACGTCGACGCGAGCGACCCGTGCCTGAACGGGGACGCCGTCCGATCGCTCCTCCACGGAACGCCGGCCACTCCGCTCGACGAGATGGCGCGGGAGCGGCTGTTCTACTGGCACGTCCAGCGACTCGTCCTGCACCGGCCGCACGCGGTGCGGCGCCCGGCCTCGGCGACCCCGGGGTCGCCGAGGGTGACGGCGGCGGTCACCTAGACCAGTCCCGCGCCAGTCCCGCGCCGCCGCGCGCGGTGGCGCCTTCAGCTGACCCCGCTGAGCCGGCCTATCGACTCCCGCTCAGAGCCGCTCCACGGCGAGCCAGACGCTGCTCGCCAGTCCCACGGCGACGATTCCACGGCGTACACTCTGTTGCCCGAGGCGCTGGGCAAGCCCGGACCCACCGTATCCGCCGAGCGTGGAGCCAACCGCCATGCTCAAGGCGACGGGCCAGTTCACTAGGCCGGTGGTGGCGAACGTCACGGCGGCGACGGCGTTGATGCACAGCCCGCCCCAGTTCTTCAGCCCATTCATCCGGTGGATGTTCGTGAGGCCCATGAAGCCGAGCGCGGCAAGCATCAGGATCCCGATCCCGGCGCCGAAGTAGCCCCCATAGACGCCGACCACGAACTGGTAGCAGAGCGCCGCGGTGCCGGGCGGCTGCAGAGTGTGGTCGCCGGCGGAGGCGCCGGGCGAACCGCGCCGTCGGCGCACGGCGCGCATCACTGGCCCCTGGGACATGAAGAGCAGGGTGGCCCCGAGCACAAGCCATGGGACGAGCGCCGAGAAGGTGCTCGCCGGCGTGGACAGGAGCAGAAGCGCGCCGGCGAGGCCGCCGGCGAGGCTGGGGAGGGCAAAGCGAACGGCCCAGGCTCGGGCGCCGCTCATCTCGCGGCGGTACCCCCACATGCTGCCGAGCGTGGCCGGCCAGAGGGCCACCGTGCTCGTCGCGTTGGCGACGACGGGCGGAATGCCGAGGCCCACCAGGGCGGGAAACGTGAGCAGGGTGCCGCCGCCCGCGAACGAGTTCACCGCGCCGGCGAGCGCGGAAACGAGGATCACGAGCACGAGCTGGAGGGAGTGAGGCACGCCGAGGCGGTCAGCGTACCCGATCAGGGCGGGCGCCCTCCTGCGGCGCGGGGGGGCCGCCCACCGGGAGGGTGTTCCGATCGGGATCGGTGCGCGTCATCATGAAGGTGCCGGCAGGAGCACCGCGCGGCCGACCAGCTCGCCCCGCTCAAGAGCGTCGAGCCCGTCCTGGAACCGCGCCAGCGGCAGGGTGCGGTCCACGACCGTCCGAACCACCCCCCGGGCCGTGAGGTCGATGGCGTCATACAGGTCTTGCAGGGTGTTGCCGACTGAGCCGAGCACCTTCTGCTCGAAGACAACGAGTTGGATCGGGTGAACCGTAAAGCTGTCCGTGGAGTAGCCGATAAAGACGAGGCGGCCGCGCCGCCCGAGCGCTGCCGAGGCCTGCGCCATCGTCTCGGCGGTGCCGACGCATTCGAAGATCACATCGGCCCCGGCGCCGCCATTGAGCTCGCGGATGCGGGCGGACACCGGCTCCGCGCTGGCGTCGACCACGGCTTCCGCGCCGAGCTCGCGTGCCACGCGGAGCTTGGCGGCCGTGCGGCCGACGGCGATGACGCGTGCCCCCCACGCGCGCGCGAGCTGCACCAGCCCGAACCCCACGCCCCCCACTCCGTACACCACCGCCCACTCGTCCGCGGCAAGCTCCGCGAGCTTGGCCGCGTGCACGGCGGTGGTAACGCCACACCCGATCGGTGCCGCGTCCACGTCGGAGACCGAGTCGGGGAGCCGGACGGCGTTCCGTCCCGGAACGGTCACGTACTCCGCGTACCCGCCGTCGGAGACGAACCCGTACTCCGCCCGCAGGTTGGGGCAGATTTGCTCGTTTCCCACGCGGCAATGACGGCAGGCGCCACATCCGAGGTAGTAGTAGACGATGACGCGCTCACCCACGCGGCCGGCGTCCACGCCCGGGCCGACCGACTCCACGGCGCCGACGATCTCGTGTCCGAGGGTCAGCGGGGCGACATCCAGGTCGAGAAGTCCGCTGAGAAAATGGAGCTCGGTGTGGCAGACGCCGGCCGCCGTCACCCGGACGAGCACTTCGCCCGCGCCGGGGTCGCGGCGGGGCACGTCCTGAAGACGCAGCGGTTGGCGCGGCCCGGAGTAGCGAACGGCTTTCACTGGACGGGAGGTGAGTGTGGGGCGACGCCGCGGGGCCCCGCGCGGGTCGACAGGGCACGCCTGCCGCGCGTGAAGAATACCCGGCCCGCGGTGCCGGGCAATGGGCGCCCGCGAATGGTGGTCGCCGAGGGACGAGAGTGAGGATCGCCGTCTCCTTCTCGGGAGGCCGGCGTGACGACACCGAAGTCGTCCGACGGATGCTGCACGCGCAAGCGCTGGACGCGCCGCCGCTGGACGCACGCGCGCCGGAGGCGCACGCGTGGAACGCCTGGGCGCCGAGCGGCGTCAGGCATCGGGAGGCGCACGCGCTTGCCGTGCACGGCGGCGCCATCGGGTGGGTCCACACGGCCGACGTGATCGCGCCGTTCCCGCTGGTTCGCCGGCGCGGTGCGAGCGTGCTGGTCGTCACGGGAACCCCGATCGCCTGTCGGGGCTCGCTCACCGAGATCCTCGACCAGGCCGTCGCGGGCGACACTCGGCGGGCGACGGAGTTGCTCACGGAGCTCGACGGAGGGTTCGCGGCGCTGTTCTGGAGCGACGCCGAGCGGCGACTGACCGTCGTCACCGACGCACAGGGGATGCAGCCGCTGTACGTCGCGCAGGCGGCGGATGGTCTGGTGCTGGCGACGGACCAGAAGGGAGTGTGGGCCAGCGGGGCGGTGAACGTGGCCCCCGACGCAGCCTGCTGGGGATCGTTTCTGTCGTTCTACCACGCCGTGGGCGACCGCACGCTCGTGGAGGGCGTTCGCCGGTTGGAGCCCGGCGTGGTCCTAGCGTACGACGCCGCGACCGGGCGTCAATCGTCGCGGCCGCACTGGCTGTGGCCCGCCCCCGCGCCGGCGCGGACCCCGGCGGACGTGGACACCCGGCCGATCCTGGCCGCGCTCACCGAGTGCATCGAGGCGTACCGAGCGTACGGCCGCGACGGTATGGTGCTCATGAGCGGCGGCTTCGACTCGCGACTCATCGTGAGCCTGCTCAAGCGCGCCGGGTTCAAGCCGTCGGCGCTGATCGTGCGCCACCGGGACGAGCTCGGGGACGCCGACGGGCGGTACGCGGTGCGCGCCGTGCGCCGGCTCGGCGTTCCCCATGAGATAGCGACGCCGCCGGGCGACTACTACAGCTCGGCCGCGTACCGCCGCTACCTGTACCTCAGCGAGGGGAGCAACACCAGCCTCGGGTTGTTCATCGCCCAGGTGTCGGCGTACGTGACGCCCGAGCGGGGCGCCGTGTGGGAGGGGCTCGCCCCGAACATCATGAAGCGGCTGGAGCGCAACCCCACGAACGGCGGCTTCGAGGCCTTCCTGGCGCGGGCCTGCCGCGGCCGCGCGTCGCGCGACTGGCGGGCCGCGGCGGTGGTCTTCTCGCCGGACTGGCTGGCCGAGATGGAGGAAGGGTTCGGGCGGCTGTTGCGCGAGGAGACCGCCAAGTACTCCGACGACGAGCACGGGGTCACCCAGTTCTCGGCCCGCAACCGGGCGCGGTTCCGCCTCGGCACGAACCCGTACAAGGTCTACGCGGCCAACGTCCTCACCTTCACGCCCGGCATGACGCGCGCGTTCTTCGATGCCGTCGGGGGGTTGAGCGGCAGCGCCAAGGGGGGGAATGGCTTGATGCTGCGGCTGTTCCGGGAACACTTCCCCGACGCGCTCGACGTGCCGTTCTGCTCGGGCGGGAAGCTGGTCTCCGCACGCGGCACGGACGCAGAATTCGGGGCGGACGTGCTGCTCGGCCGGCTGGCGAGGAGCCGGTACGTGCGGCGGGCGATGCGTGCCCTCGGATACCGGTCGTTCGCCTTCGACCTGACGCGGGCCCGCCGAGAGCTCCTGGAGGCGTTGGACGTCGACGACCCGCGCCTGAATGGGGCGGCGGTCCGCTCGTTGCTCGCAACGCCCGACGGCGAGGACCCGCTGCGGGAACAGGCGAGGCTGCACGTCTTCTATTGGCACGTCAGTCGCCTGCTGCAAGAGCGGCCGGGGGAGCTGCTGCGACCGTTGGCGCGGGGCGCGGCGGTCGGCTAGCCCCCTCCCCGTCGCGGCGGAGGGGCCCAGATGCGCCCCGAGGCAATGTCGTCCCTCGGGCCGCGTGGGTAGATTCCGCCGTTGCCCCGTGGTGCGGCGAAAGTTGCGGGATGCCTGGCCCACAGTGGTCCCACAGTGCCGGCGATGCGGCAACGTCCCAGCGGCGGCGCGGGGTGGGGCACCGCGTCCGCGCGTCGCGCGGCCCGTCACGGCAATCGCAATCGCGGAGAGTGGTATGAGCAAGACGACTACGGAGGCGGCGCCGACCGCGGCCGCGACCCAGGACGCGCCGGCGCTCGAGGTGCGCGACGGGCGCACCGGCAAGACCTATCGCATGCCGATCCTGATGGAAGGCGTCGAGGGCGACCAGGCGATCCGCGGCATGGACCTGCGGCAGGTGAAGGCGGACGCGGGCGAGTTCGGCCTGATGAGCTACGACCCCGCGTTCATGAACACGGCGTCGTGCAAGAGCGCCATCACCTTCATCGACGGCGACAAGGGGATCCTGCGCTACCGCGGCTACCCGATCGAGCAGCTGGCCGAGGGGGCGACGTTTCTCGAGGTCGCGTGGCTGCTGCGCAACGGCGAGCTGCCGACGCAGCCCGAGTACGATAAGTGGGTGCACGACATCACGTTCCACACGTACGTGCACGAGAACATCAAGACGTTCCTGCAGGGCTTCCGCTACGACGCGCACCCGATGTCGATGCTCTGTAGCTCGGTCGCGGCGCTGTCGTCGTTCTACCCCGAGGCGAAGAACATCTTCGACCCCGAGCAGCGGTACACCTCGATCATCCGCTTGCTCGCGAAGCTGCCGACCATCGCCGCGTTCTGCTACCGCCACGTGAAGGGCCTGCCCTTCATCTACCCCGACAACGACCTGTCGTACGTCGAGAACTTCCTCTCGATGATCGCGCGCATGTCGGAGTCGAAGTACGAGGCGAACCCGGTGTTCGTGAAGGCGCTCGAGGTGCTGTTCATCCTTCACGCCGACCACGAGCAGAATTGCTCCACGAACGCGGTACGCGCCGTGGGCTCCTCGCACGTCGACCCCTTCTCGGCCGTCGCGGCCGGCGTCGCGGCGCTCTACGGCCCGCTGCACGGCGGCGCCAACGAGGCCGTGTTGCGCATGATCGAGGAGATCGGCCACCCGAAGAACATCCCCGCGTTCATCGAGGGGGTGAAGGGCGGAAAGGGGCAGCGCCTGATGGGGTTCGGGCACCGCGTCTACAAGAGCTACGACCCGCGGGCGAGAATCGTGAAGCAGCTCGCCGACCAGGTCTTCGCCCAGATCGGCATGGACAAGGACCTCGAGATCGCGATGGAGCTCGAGCGCATCGCCCTCTCGGACGACTACTTCGTGTCGCGGAAGCTGTACCCGAACGTGGACTTCTACACGGGGCTGATCTACCGGTCCATGGCCTTCCCGACCGACTTCTTCACCGTGCTCTTCGCGGTGGCGCGCACGGCGGGATGGCTCGCCCAGTGGGAGGAGATGCTCCTCGACAAGGAGCAGAAGATCGCCCGGCCGCGGCAGCTCTACGTGGGGTACGGGGAGCGGCCGTACACGAACACACTGACGACGAAGAACCCGCGGACGAAGAAGGATTCGCTGAGGAGATAGAGGGACGAGGGACGAGGGACGAGGGACGAGGGACGAGGGACGAGGGACGAGAGCTGCGGAAGCAGTCGCCTCGTCCCTCGTCCCTCGTCCCTCGTCCCTCCCCACTCATCCCTCGCCTTCACACCCCTGCTCCGTGTTCGTCGCACACACCGCGCGCACGGGGCAGCGCGCGCAATGTCGCGCCCGGGCCGTGCACACCAGGGCGCCGAGCTCCATGAGCGCCTGATTGTGCGTCCACGTGGTGCGCCCGGTGCGTGGGAGCGCTCGCTCGGCGAGCTGCCAGAGCGCCTTCGCGCCCGCGCCCGTCTTCGCCTTGAGGTGCGGGGCGAAGACGCGGCGCAGCACCCGGGCGACGTTGGTATCCACCAATGGGGCGCGCCGCTCGTACGCGAACGACGCCACCGCGCCCGCCGTGTAGGCGCCAATCCCGGGGAGCGCGCGCAGCGCGGTGGGGTCGGCCGGGAGGGCGCCCGGCCCGCCGTCGCGCGTGACGTGCCGCGCCAGGCGGTGCAGGTTGCGCGCGCGCGCGTAGTAGCCGAGCCCACGCCAGGCCTCCATGACGTGCGGTGCCGGCGCGGCCGCGACGTGCCCCAGCGTCGGGAAGCGCCCCAGGAATTCCTCGTATTTCGGCACCACGCGCGACACCTGCGTCTGTTGCAGCATGAGCTCCGATACGAGCACGCGGTACGGATCGCGGGTGCGGCGCCAAGGCAGGTCGCGGCAGTTCGCGCGATACCACGCGCGGAGCCGGCGGCCGAACTCACGGTAGCGCTCGGGCGGCACCAGGTCGGCGGGACGGAGCGCTGACGCGCCCCGCGGCCGAGCGTCCCGGGAGCCGCCAGCGGCGGCCGGAGCGCGGCGCGCCTGTCCGGCACGCGGCGGCCGCTTACGGTCGCCCATGATGCGCCGTGCGCTCCGTCGCGGTCAGGTGCGCCGGCACGGGGGGCCCCCCCCGACTGCCACGATACGCGCCGGTCGCTTGCCGAGCGTCATCGGATCATTCCGGGGCGGGCGAGAAGTATGCATGGACCGCACGACTGGCGTGCTCGCTCGGCGGCGCGTGCCGATAGTTGGCGAACGCTCACTGCGGCGTCCACTGCGGGTTCGCCGTGAACAGGCCGTCCGCCACCCCAGTCTGGTGGGCCAGGTAGAGGCCGAACGCCGCGCTGAGGGCGCCTGACGCGAAGCGCAGCCGACGCTGCAGCGGCGCGAGGCGCGCCCCGGCGTACACGGACGGCACCGCGATCACCGCGGTCACCAGCGCCATGCCGAGCGTCGTCCCCGCGCAGAACACCATGAGCGCGGCCAGCGCCCACCGCGAGTCGGGGATCAGCGCCATCACGCCCACCGAGGCCGCCGCCGAGCCGGCCATGCCGTGCACCAGGCCGACCACGGCCGGGGGCAGGGTCGGGCCGGACGCGGGCACGGCCGATCGCGCGCCGACCATGTTGAGCACTCCGAGCGCGATCAACATGAGGGCCACGGCGAACTCCATCGACAGGCCGACGCGCGGGACGATGGCGAGCTTGAACAAGATGATCGCGCCGCCCACGGTGAGCACCGTCGCGGTGTGCCCCAGGCCCCACTGGGCGCCGACGGCGGCCGCGCGCCAGACGGAGCGCTCGCGGCTGACGATCGCCGTCACCGCGACCACGTGGTCGGGATCGGTCGCGTGGCGCATCCCCCAGAGGAGGCTGGTGAGCAGGGTGACGGCGAGGAGAGGGAGCATTGTCGAGGCGGTGCGGGCGGTGGTGCACTTCGAAGGTGGGTGGCGACTGCTCCCGGCGGGCGCCGGTAATGTAACGCGGCCCGCCGCCAGTCCGCAGACCCAGCGGCCGCGCCTGGTTGGCGCCTTGTTGGCGCCTGGTTGCGGTGGGCGCGTCTAGGCGTAACGTTAGGGCCGTCGTTGAGCAGGCAGGATGCACCTCTCCATCCATGGAGGCTCCATGCTGCACCGCGCCATCGCTGCCTGTCTCGTCCTCGGGGTGTCTGCGCCGCTCCACGCCCAGGGGCTGCGCGACCAAGTGGCACAGCTCTTCAGCTTCGGTGATTGTGGTCGTCCACTCTGCCTGGACGGCTCGATCAACGCGGAGAATGGGCACGGCGAGCATTACCTCCGCGCCGTCGAGCAGGGCAATCTCGCGCTGATCGGCTTTCTCACCGATGCGATCGGGCTGAACGTTGCCAGCGTGCCGGTGCCGGCGACGAGCAGCGGCGCGACGTTCGCCTTCCAGGGCGGGGTGCCGGTGAAGACGTCGGTATCGGCGGGTCCGTTCCTGGGCGAGCGCGCGCCGACGCTCGGCCGGGGGCGGCTGCTCATCGGCGCGAACGTCACGAGCGTGAACTTCACGACGCTGCGTGGCGTGCCGCTCCACAACCTCCAGTTCACGTTCGCGCACCAGGACGTGGCGGAGGGGAGCGGGCTCGGCGTCCCGGCGTTCGAGAACGACGTCATCGACGTGACGGCCGGGCTCGACGTCAACCTGCTCGTGACCCAATTCTTCACCACCTACGGCATCACCGACTGGCTCGACCTGGGAGTCGCGGTGCCACTCGTCAACACGTCACTGACTGGACGCGCGACCGCGCAGATCGTGCCCTTCGGGGACAATGCGCCGCACTTCTTTGCGGGCACTTCCGAGAATCCGGTGCTGCGGGCGACGTCGTTCGTCGAGGGGTCGAAAACCGGCATCGGCGACGTCGCCGTGCGCGCCAAGGTGAACCTGAGTCGCGGCGCGCGGGGCGGCTTCTCGCTCCTCGGGGACGTACGGCTCCCCACGGGCGATGAAGAAGAACTGCTCGGCGCGGGTGAGTTGTCGGCCCGCGGGCTCGCCGTCACCTCGGCTCGGCTCGGCGACTTCACGCCGCACCTCAACGTCGGCTACCTGTACCGCTCGGGAGAGCGGCAGAACAGTGCCTTCCTCGGGATCCTCGGGTTCGACCACTTGCTCGCCGCGAATGTCACCTTCGCGGCCGACCTGCTGACCGAACGCCAGGTGGGGGGGAACAAGCTCTCACTGCCCGGCCCGGTCACGATCGAGCAGCCCTTCCGGCGCGTCGTGATCCCCACGACGATCCCCGACGAGCGCGACGATCTGACCAACCTGTCGATCGGGTTCAAGTTCGCCGCGGGAAGCAGCCTAACCGTCGTCGCCAATACGCTCGTGCCACTAGGCCGCGCCGGGCTGCGGCCGGACGCCGTGTGGACGGGGGGGCTTGAGTACAACTTCTAGCGGGGCCGGGGCGGACGCCCTCCGCGGTTCGTCACGCCTCGCTTGCGGCTCGAGAGCCGGCTCCAGCAGCCGGCTCGGCTCCGCCGGCTCCGCCGTCTCAGCCCTCGGCTTCGCGCAACAACGCCACTCGCCACCCGCCGCTGCCGCGCTGCAGCGTGGCGCGGTACGGTTGCAGCCGGTTGACGCGGCCTTGCTCCCGGT
>Ga0307410_10000216_pt1 | contig 21781 bp, 18 predicted proteins | sample 322Ometagenome_3_FD_203707 | JGI IMG/M metagenome (GOLD analysis project Ga0307410, IMG submission 203707) | Maize rhizosphere microbial communities from greenhouse at UC Davis, California, United States - 322HYB-O-3 | ecosystem: Host-associated > Plants > Roots > Rhizosphere > Soil | place... | reverse complement strand
ACGCCTTTCCCATGACATCACCGCGATCATTCAGGAAAAAGCGCCCGTAGTGGAAAAGGCCAGCATCGATGAATTTTATCTGGATATTACCGGCATGGACAAATTTCATGGCAGTTATAAATGGACAAATGAACTTGCCCGTACCATAATTAAAGAAACGGGCCTTCCCCTCACCTTTGCGCTTTCCATCAATAAAACCGTATCGAAAATCGGGACCGGGGAAGGCAAGCAGAAACAGAACCTGGAGATACCCCAACAGCTGGTGCAGTCTTTTTTAAATCCTTTGTCCGTCCAGAAAATACCCATGGTCGGGGAAAAAACATTCCAGCTGCTCTCGCGCATCGGGATCCGTAAAATCCAGACCCTTTCGGAGATGCCCTGTGAGGTCCTGCAGCAGATGATCGGCAAAAACGGCGTCGAGCTATGGAAAAAAGCCAACGGCATCGACCATAACCCGGTAGAGCCTTATACCGAAAGAAAGTCCATATCCACAGAACACACCTTTTCCCAGGATACCATCGATATTCCAAAGCTCAAAAGGGTACTATTGGGTATGGTGGAAAAACTGGCCTTTCAGCTCCGCTCCGAAGAGTGGCTGACCTCGACTGTTACCGTTAAAATCCGTTATGCCAATTTTGACACCGAGACCAAACAATGCCGGGTGCAGTATACCTCAGCGGATCATATCCTGACCCAGTCCGTTACGGACCTTTTTGAGAAACTCTACCAGCGTCGCATGCGGCTGCGCCTTATCGGGGTAAGGTTCAGCGGACTGGTTCGCGGCACGTATCAGATTGATCTTTTCCAGGACACCCAGGAAATGCTCGCTCTCTACCAGGCTATGGACCGGATGAAAAGCCGTTATGGTTTTGATGCTGTGATGCGCTGCGCCGGGGCATCGTTTAAACCCAACAATAAAAATGAAATCTTAAAACGTAAATCCCGTTAAAATGTATCTCAATTGTCATTCCTTCCACTCCCTGCGTTATGGCACTATTCCCCTTGGGGACTTAATTGCGCATGCTTCCGCCTGCGGGGTCACCGCTATGGCACTAACCGACATTAATACGGTAACGGGAATTTATGACTTCATAAAAGGATGCGAGACCGCTGGTATCAAGCCTATTGTAGGGATGGAATTCCGCTGCGGGCATCAGCTGCGTTACATTGGTCTGGCCAAAAATGCATCCGGTCTTGCCGAGATGAACCGTTTTTTGACCCGACATAATTTTGAAAAAACAACCCTTCCAATCTCTGCTCCGGATTTTAAGGATGTTTTTATTATTTATCCTTTTGGGAACGCGCCGGATCTGCTAAAGGAAAATGAATACATCGGCATTGGTCCCGAACAGCTTCAAAAACTGGTATTGTCCCAGTGGAAAACACGGCAGGAAAAAATGGTCATTCTCCAGCCGGTTACCTTCCGTACCAAACGGGAATACAACCTGCACAAAATACTCCGGGCCATAGACCTTAACCTGGTTTTATCGCGGCTTACCGCGGATGATTACTGCACGGATTCCGAAGTAATGGCAGCACAGGAAACATTATTGTCCTGTTATCAGCAGTACCCGCATATTATCGCAAACACTCTCAGGATCATTGACCAGTGCCATTTTGAATTTGATTTTGCAACTCCTAAAAACAAGAAATTTTATACCAATAACCGCAAGGATGATATGAACCTTTTGACCACCCTGGCCAGGCAGGGTCTGGAATGGCGCTATGGCAGTAATAATGCTGAGGCCAAATCCAGAATGTTCAAGGAGCTTAAAGTTATTGACCAGCTGGAGTTCAGCGGTTATTTTTTAATTACATGGGATATCATCCGATTCAGCAACTCCCAGGGCTTCCTTCACATCGGCAGGGGAAGCGGGGCCAATAGTATTATCGCCTATTGCTTAGGGATAACGGATATCTGTCCTTTGGAACTGGACTTATACTTTGAAAGGTTTCTGAACCTGAACCGCAAGAGCCCTCCTGATTTTGATATTGACTGGTCCTGGAAAGAACGCGACAGGATACTGGAATATATTTTCTCCCGTTATGGTTATGAGCATGTAGCTTTCTGCGGCACCAATGTGGAATTTAAATACCGTTCCATCTTCCGGGAAGTGGGAAAAGTTTTCGGACTTCCAAAGGAAGAACTCGATGCGTTGGCTAAAAGCCCAATGGAGCTTCATTCAACTAATAAAGTCGTAAAACAGGTTCAGGAATACGGAATGCTTTTGGAAAAGTACCCAAATCAAAGGAGCATGCACTCCTGCGGGATCCTGATCTCCCAGGAGCCTATTACCAATTACACGCCCCTTGAAATGCCCCCAAAGGGTTTTCCAATTGTGCTTTTCGATATGCATACAGCCGAGGATATCGGCCTTGAAAAATTTGATATCCTGAGCCAGCGTGGGATCGGCCATATCGATGACAGCGTGAAACTGATTGAGAAAAACCGCGGCATCCGCCTGAATATCCGCGATACCTCGATTTCAAAAAACCAGGCCAGCTGCAATGCGTTTTTGGGAATAGGCAGAACTATCGGCTGTTTCTATATCGAAAGCCCGGCCATGAGAGGGCTCCTGCGCCGTTTGAAATGCAACAATTATAAAACTTTAGTTGCCGCTTCTTCTATCATACGTCCCGGTGTTGCCCAAAGTGGAATGATGAAGGAATACATTTTCCGCCATAACCATCCCGATAAATTCGAATACTTCCATCCGGTCTTCCAGGAACAGCTTGGGGAAACCTATGGCATTATGGTGTATCAGGAAGACGTAATCAAGATTGCCCTGCATTACGGGGGCCTTCCCGCTGCAGACGGTGATATCCTGCGCCGTGCCATGTCGGGCAAAGGACGTTCCAGGGCCGCACTTCAAAAGGTGAAGGATAATTTCTTTGCATCGTGTAAAGCGCAGGGACATCCGGAGAAACTCAGTGAGGAAATATACCGCCAGATCGAATCTTTTGCCGGATACTCGTTCTGTAAGGCCCACTCGGCATCTTATGCCGTGGAAAGCTACCAGAGCCTTTATCTCAAAGTGCACTACCCGATAGAATTTATGGTCGCGGTCATCAACAATCAGGGCGGTTTTTACCGCACAGAGGTCTATGTGCACGAGGCGAGAATGTCAGGGGCTTCCATTCACAATCCGTGCGTGAACAAAAGCGAGTTTGAAACGACGCTTTACGGCTCAGATGTCTATCTGGGGTTTATGCACCTGCAGAGCCTGGAATCAAAAATAGCCCTGCTTATACAGGCCGAACGGGAAAATAATGGCCCGTACCAATCACTGGAAGATTTCATCAACCGCATTCCCATCGGTATTGAAGGGATACAGATCTTGATTTTCATCGGTGCTTTCCGTTTTACGGGCAAGACAAAAAACCAGCTGCTGGTCATAGCACGCCTTATACTGGTGAATTTCAAACCCGAGAACAGGAACCTGATGCTGATTCAGCAGCCCGTTAAGGAATATAAACTCCCGGAACTGGAGCGTTCCGAATTTGAAGATGCCTTTGATGAAATTGAGCTTTTAAGCTTTCCCGTCTCGTGCTCTCCCTTTGATCTGCTGCAGACCAGATTCCGCGGTGATGTTATGGCAAAAGACCTTTTGAAACACCATAAAAAAACAGTCCGCATGCTGGCCTATCTGATATCCCGCAAGCATGTACCCACCAGGATGGGCGCCATGTACTTCGGCACCTGGATCGATGCCGAAGGGGAGCTCTTTGATACGGCCCATTTCACGGGAAGTCTCAAGGAATATCCTTTTCAGGGCGGGGGCTGTTACCTGCTGCTGGGACATGTGGAAGTGGATTATCATTTTCCCACTATAACGGTTAGCAAAATGGCCAAGATGCCTTTCATTGCCGATCCCCGGTATTCGAACTCTGATAAGCGGCAGTTCAAAGTGCATGGACAGCTGCGCGAGGATGTCTCAATGACCGACCGACAGCCCTACCCGCAGGAACACGAAATCAACCTGCCGAGGCTCCGGATGAGCCATTAGGAACCTCTTTTATGGGATTATTTGGAATGCTTTATAAAGAATGAACAATTTAAAACTTATGAAAATGATGCTATTTGATGATACCGAAATTTTTTCATCAGGCAAAGGCGGCAAAAGAGTATTTGACGTCCCTGATGCGGATCTGATGCTGATTGATAATTTTTTCAGTAAGGAAGAATCCGATTATTACTATAATTTTTTATACCATACCACCCAGTGGAGGGAATATGAAATGCCGATGTACGACAAGGTGGTTACGGCCCCCCGAATGATATCATGGTATGGGGAGACAAGAAGACCTGATCGTAAGTCAAACCCCGATTGGCCGGTTCAGCTCCTTGAGATCCGCCAGCGTGTGCAGCAGCATACCCATATTGAATTTAATGCCGTACTGCTTAATCTCTATCGTGACGGCAGTGACGGGGTTGGCTGGCACAGCGATAAAACCAGCAGCACCAACAAGGACATGAACATCGCATCGGTAACCTTTGGGGAAACACGCCTTTTCCGTCTGCGCCATAAAACCCTCAAACACCTTGCGCCAATTGAAATCCCGCTGCACCATGGTACCTTTCTGCTGATGGCGGGCCATACGAATACCTATTGGGAACATCAGGTGCCCAAAACCGCCAGGGATGTGCTGCCTAGAATCAATCTTACCTTCCGTCAGGTGAGATAAACATTGGCATTGAATGGCCGGAACGTGATTTCGTTTTTCCCTCGGATCATTCTTGTTTCGCCAAAGAGCGCTATGGAACCTGAACATTATGCTGCTCTTTATCATTGCAATCCTGTAAAAATCAGCGATTATCCTATAAAAGGATTCTTTCACTGTTATGGTAACTTTAGCTAAACTATTAAATGCAAAAATCATGGATGATAAAACAAAAACAGGAAAAGCAGATGATTCGCAAATCAATATAAACGAATCCTATGAGGTGCAGTACTGGTCTGAAAAGTTCAATGTACCGCAGGAAACATTAAAAAGTGCCGTGAGAGCCGCAGGCACAAAAGTGGATGACGTCAGGGACTATCTGGCAGAAAATAATTAATCATGCCATGGCACAACGGGGATTATCCCCCATCCTATAAAAACCAGCCTGCTGAGCTAAGGGAAAAGGCAGTAGAAATAGCCAATGCCCTGCTTCAGGACGGCGTGGAGGAAGGAATTGCAATAGCCACCGGGCTCAAACAGGCCCGCGAATTGTTGGAAAATCATAAAGAGAAACCCTAAAAAAACCGGAGATCGCGGAAAACTGTCCGACATTTAACTCTTGCATTATCATTACACTTTAATCCTGAAAAGAATTTAGTATTTTTATGATGGATTCTTTTCAGGATTTTGGTTCATCTCAAGATTTAAAATGCGCCTGATACTGTCCCAAAAATGCCGTCTTCCCCATAGTAGAAAACAAATGACTGATCCGATTTTAGAGAACCTTAACCAAAAGCAGCTTCAGGCAGTGATGACTACCGAGGGGTATGTGCGCGTGATTGCCGGGGCCGGATCAGGAAAAACAAAAGCACTGACCTCCAGGTTTGCCTATATCGTGGACAGGCTGGGGATCAATTCCTCCAATATCCTGTGTGTGACTTTTACCAACAAGGCAGCGCAGGAAATGAAAAAAAGGGTGAAAATGCTCATAGGCGATACCTATGACGTGAGCCTTATCACTACCTATCATGGGTTTTGCGTGCGGTTTCTGCGAGAGGAAATAACCAAGATCCAGTATCCCAAAAACTTTATCATACTGGATGCGGAAGATCAAAAGACGATCCTGCGCGAGGTATTTAACGAACTGGACATCAACTCCAAAAACCTGACCTTCAAACAGGTCCTGCAGTTCATTTCCAAATCAAAAGGCACCTCTGACTATTTAAGCTACATTCTGGCCAATAAAAGTTTTGAGGGCGAAAAGACCGAGGATTTACCGCTTAAGGTATTCCATAAATATCTGGATAAACAGAAAAGAAATTATGCCCTGGATTTTGACGACCTGATACATTTTACCGTTTATATCCTCAATACTTTTAATGAGGTACTTGTAAAATGGCAGGAAAACATGCATTACATACAGGTTGATGAAGCGCAGGACAGCTCCGAGAGTCAGTTTGAGCTTGTGGAGATGCTCTCGCGTATTCATCAGAATTTATTTCTAGTGGGCGATCCTGACCAGACCATTTACGAGTGGCGCGGGGCCAAACCCGAATACCTGGTGGATTTTGACAAAATGTTTCCAAACTGTGAAACGATCGTCATGAACCAGAATTACCGCTCCACGCCCAATATCCTGAAAGTGGGAAACCACATTATTAAAAACAACAGGATCAGGATCGACAAGGATATGGTTACCGAAAAGCCTGCAGGGTTTGAAGTGGTCCATTTTCACGGCAAAAATGATTTTGAGGAATCGCTCTGGGTAGCCTCGGAAATCAAGGAGATCCTTAAAACCGAAAAGGCCAAGTACTCCGACATCACCATACTGTATCGTGCCAATCATATCTCCAGAAACATAGAGCAGTCCCTGATCAGGGAAAATATTCCCTACACCATTTTTGGAGGGGTTAAGTTCTTTGAAAGAAAGGAAATAAAAGATGTTTTGTCCCTTTTAAGGCTTATTGTGACGGGTGATAATATTTCGTTCCTTCGTATGTTCAACCATCCCTCCCGCGGTCTTGGCAGGAAGTTTATGGAACGCCTGAGTCATCTGGGACGCGAGCAGAACCTTTCCCTTCTGCGTGCGCTTGAACAAAACAGTACTGACAGGGAACTGGCTAAAAAAGGGGCCTTTGAATTTCTGGATTTGATCGCTGAGCTTAAAGAGCTTGCCAAAACAAAATCCATATCGGACCTGGTCAAAGAGATACTGGAGCGGAGCGGACTGGCCGCGTTGTACCGCAAAGACGGCGATGAGGACCGGCTGGAAAACATCAAGGAGCTGGTCAGCTCCATGCTGCTGCTTGAAAAAGAATATAAAGAGCCCATCAACGTGGAAGAGTACCTGCAGGAAATTGCACTGTACACGGATTTGGACACCCATAATGAAAATCAGGATAAGGTAAAACTGATGACCATCCACATTTCAAAAGGATTGGAATTCCCGTATGTCTTCCTTTGCGGTTTTACCGAAGGCGTTCTGCCAAGCGCCTTGTCGATAAAAGAAAGAAGAAGCCGCGCGATTGAAGAAGAAAGAAGGCTTACGTATGTGGCGGTAACCCGCGCCGAGAAAAGATTTTACATCACCGACTCCGAAGGGTATAATTTTACCACGGGGCTCAATAAATATCCATCACGATTTCTTTTTGAAATCAGCGAGGAGTTTTACATCCGTAAAGGCAAGTTAAGTCCTGAAATCCTTCAGGCCTCCAAAGTACCGTCCAGAAACTCCGATGCTGAAAATCCGGAACTTTTTGCTGTTGGGGATCTGGTCCTGCATGAGGTATTTAAAAAAGGGCAAATCAAGGCAGTCAATCCGGATAAAAACCAATACACGATCTACTTTTTTGAAATTGGCAGGGAAAAGCCAATTGACTTTAGTTTCCGCTTTCTGCAAAAAGTAACCGACCACTCCATTTCAGGATCCAATGAAACGGTTGGTACTGATGCCGCACAGGATTTACGATCCCATTTGAAGTCCCAAAAAAATCCATTTGAGAAGGACCTCAGTGCCCTTTCAGATGCGGAGCCATCAGAGGACCAGCAATTCGGTAAAGATGCAAAAGCTGCTGCAGGCGGGCATCTAAGTGCAGACCCTGCTGCGGATACGGCTAAAAGCAAGGATAAAAAATGGTGGAAGTTTTGATACCGATCACGCCGCCTTAGATTCTGGTAACAATTCATAATACCGCAATACACTTCACTACTTGAAAACAGATACACTGTCCTCAAGCTGCTCCCTTGCAATAAATGCCGCGATAAATTCCTGTACTTCCCCGGCCGCTGCTTCTTCAATATCAAAAGAATTGATATGAAACTCCTCATCCTGGTCCAAAATGTGTATGATCTGGGTGTAGCCCCTTGAGATCAGACTTCCTTTTAATTTAATAATATTGGACTGCTGCCTGCCGTCAAGCTGTTTTCGAACCTTCAGCTTCATCCCCTTTTCCATTGCAATTTAATTTAAATAATACTGATGCTGTCTGGTATCAAAAATAAAATTATGTACTGAATTCTAATTGACCATTCTATAAAATAAATGGATAGTTTCATTATTATTCTCGCGGCCATTGGCTTGCTATTTCCGCACCTGGACAGCACTTTATTAGTGCTCCGGATTCTCCATCCTGCTGATGATTTTATTCACTTCCGCTTCCGTGTTTTGAAGCCTGGCCTGGCAGAACTCAATAAGCTCTGATGCCCTTTTGACTTTTGCAGCCAGCTGGTCAACGGATATTTCTTCGCTTTCTATTTCTTTTGAAATGGCTGTCAGCTCGGACTTTGCCGCCTCATAGGTGAGTTTCTCTTTCATCGTATTGTATTTTTTCTTTAACGGTGCTTTTAAGTTTTGCGTCTCTCAGTATCACTTCTATCTCCTGCCCGGCTTCTATGTTCTCGGCGCTGCTGATAATTCTGTCATGCACTTTCACAATAGCATAACCTTTGCGAAGGATATTATGCGGAGACATCATTCGGATGCTTTTATGGTGGTACTCCAAATCAAGCTTCTCACGGCGAAGATACTCACCCGCAGCATTTTTTATGCTGTCTTTTACATACAGTAAATCATTTTTTTGCTGCTGAAACAGCATTCTCGGACGCTGCGCCAGCTGCTGTACAGTTACCATAAGTTTCTTGTGGTGTTCATACAAAACAGCCCTTGAACCACTTGCAATCTGATGGTTGGTACGCGTGAGTTTTTCGCCGTGCCTCTGTACCAATTCCTTTGCATTGCGGGAAATAGCGTTTTTAAGCTCGCTTAACTCTTTGTAATGGAGATGAAAAAGCTGCTGTGATTTGATGACAATATTGTGCTGAAGCGAAAGTATCCCAAGCTCAAAACCTCGGTTATGGGCAATGATAAACTCTGCCGCCCTGGTTGGGGTTTTGGTCGGGGTATGGGCCATGAGGTCCGTTATACTGATATTTTTCTGGTGCCCGATACCGGTTATAACCGGAATGGGAAACTTGGCCACTGCCCTTGCGATATTGTAATTGTCAAAGATCAAAAAATCAGATTGGGACCCTCCGCCCCTGTTAATCACAACGGCATCATAGGATATACCGGTAGTATAGATTTCAATGAGTTTATTCAAAAAAAGTCTGGCATTGTTATCTCCCTGCACAACGGTATAATATTCATCGATCCGGAAAACGTACCCGAAATCATTATGCTGCATCGTGTGGCGGAAATCCTCATTTCCGGCCGAACTGCTTGAAGAGATTACAGCCACTCGCTGAATTACAGCCGGAAGTCTCAGCCGGCTGTTAAACGTGGAGTAACCATCCCCTTCTTTTTGTATAAAATCATTTTCCCTGACCAGGCGCTCCAGGGTGGCCTTTCGCTGCTGCTCGAGTATGCCCAGCATAAAATTGCTGTCGATATCCAGCACACTCACAGACAAACCGTACAAGGGGTGATAATCCACGCTTACCTGAACCAGCACATGCAGGTTGTTGGTAAAGGCCTGTCCGGTATTTTTTTCAAACTCCTCAATACGAACAGCTCCCGCGCCCCATGATTTTCCCATCATCCTGGCGGTGATCGCATTGCCGTCCTGCGCTTTTTCGACCAGCTCAAAATAGTGGATCTTTTTATCTGCTTTATAGGAATGATTCGTGATATCGGCCAGTACCCAGAAACGCTGCGAGGCAAAACCTGCACTGATCGTATCATGGATCAAGTCATTAAGCGCTGATAGTCTGATATACTGCTGGGATTCCATTGGCCGGGATTTCTTACTGCCTGCTAAGGTACTACTATTAGCCGAAAATCTCAAAAGGCTGAAAAGTATAGTCTGATTTTCATTCCAAACGGTTAAAAGGGCAGCTGATGAACGATTTGATACCGCATAGTGCCGTGACTCTGGGAATAGTTTATCCGGGAGATCACATCAGATGAATATGAAAAAATGCGGCGTAAGTTTAATTGGAACTTTTCTAAAACATAATTGAAATAATGGGGTCAAACGGTTGAAATGATTATCTATTTTATAATGAAGCTTACAGCAAATTTTGGCTTTAACAAAAACAAACGGCGCTATAAGGCGCCGTCATCTGCAAAGGAATAAAAGGATTCCGGGGTTATGATCAGATGATCCAGCAGCAGGATATCCAGAAGCCTGCCGGCCTCGCCAACCTTTCTGGTAATGCTGGTATCGGGCCTGGAGGGTACCGTTCTGCCTGAAGGATGGTTGTGGATCATGATAATACCTGTCGCACCCGCTTTCAGGGCAGCTGAAAATACCAGCCGGATGTCCACTACCGTTCCGGTGAGGCCTCCTGAAGATACCTCATACAGGCCCAGTACGGTGTTGGACTGGTTGAGCAGCAGTATCTTAAACTGCTCTATAAATTCGATCTTATCCGGATCCCAGCAGCGGACTGCCAGTTGATAGGCTGATCTGGAAGAAGTCACCTTTGGCCTGTGGGTATTCTTAATTCCCGGTTTGTATACCAGCTCGATTTCTGAAACGATTTCCCATTTGCTTTTTGCTGTAGTTTTCATGATGCTATTATTTAAGATTAATTATAGCACCCGCTACGGGCAAAGGAAAGCAAGCGCAAAAAGCAACGCAATAAAGCAGGCCCGGCCCTGCATTTATGGGGGAATTTTTTGCAGCGAACCGCATCCGCCGCCCGACCTTTGTGATGGAATTAAACGGTAATAAAAAAGGACCCCCCGCCTTACAAAGGCATTTTCATGAGAAGTAAAAGATAATTTACGTATTCGATAAATTATGCTCATTTCATATTAGAGCAATTATCATCCTCCCAATAAATTCCTAACCTATAGCGCGAAGAGCTCCTAAAGAACGTAATATATCATTTCAAATCACGTACCTCCATATACCAGTACCTCGCTTTTTAAGCGCGCGACCGATGCGGGTATGAGGTCTTAATGTACACAAACTACTATCGTATTCCGGCTTTTGTAGATACTAAATAGATATCCCTATATCCGGCAGTAGATATTATTTATATGTAAAATATACTTTTTTTCCCACTGCCATAACTACTTTTGATAAACTAAAAAACAATTAGCAAAGAACACTTTCAAAGATTTTTAAATAGTGGTTTATCAATGTCAAAATTTTAGATTATGAAATCAAATCCGGAGTTAGGTACGTTTATACGAAAAAGCGCAGTATCAAAAGCATTTCTTTATTTTTCATATGTCATACTTGTTTTATTTACAGCAATTAGCCTTTTTATATATTTTAAAGCAATTCAACCTGTTAACGAAGGCACTATGAACTTTTCAGGGAATGTTAGTATTTTATATTACTGCATCGTTTTTATTATGGCACTCGGCCTGATTATATTTACAACAGCACTTTATCTATCAAAAGGATCTGTATTTTATTTATACCAAAATGCTATCGTTATAGCTAATAAAGGCAGTAAGGAAACTTTATATTTTAAGGATATAGAGGATGTTTATTTGTTTACTTCCGGCAAACGGATATTTGACATTAATAATATTGCGGTACGAAAAAACAGTACAGCCCCGTGGCATCCCATTTCTGCAAGATATTCAGATATCCATAAAGTAATTGCCTTTATACGATCAGCACACCGTTCTGTTAATGTGCCCCTACTTTTGAGAAAACTCGAGGAAGGTGAAAGCGCGACTTTTACTTATGTTGATTTTAAAGATTTAGCCATGAAACAATTTATGGCTATAAATACCAATTCGTATTTAAATATAAAAACGAAAACGATATTGCTATTTCAGGATAAATTAGTTTTGGATTCGCAGGTTATCTATTTTAAAGAAATTCACCATTTTTCCATTACCGATTTGACCAATCAAATTCAGCTTGTCAATAATAATGACGAAACAGTGTTTAAAAAATCATACAATTCTGTTTTTAGCAACGATACTTTTACAGCCCTGTTGAATGAATTGATCAATAAGAATAAATTCAAAGACTAATATTTCACTCCAAAACATCAATTGGTTTATAGGACTTAAAAAATTAATTTTTCCTATAGATGACCTAATTTCCATAATTAAATTCAGATCATATATGCTAATTTTTATTTATCAAATTATAACGAAGCCTTTACAAACAAAACCAATCATTGACGAAGCCTGTCCTGTCTGCGGTAATAAGGACACAATCGTTTTAACGCTGTACATGAGATATATCGCTATGGGAATACCTCTGTTTGGAATGGGCAGGCGAACCGGTGTTTCCTGCACTAACTGCGGAAATATTCTTAAAAGTCCCGATAGCTCTATATTTGCCAAAAAAAAATACTCGCCAAGGGTAGCTCAGGCGATTACTGATATCAGACACAACCACAAAAGAACCCTTTGGCAATTGGTATATCCGTGGTCAATTTGGTTTGTTATGCCATTCCTGATTTTAATATTATGGGGAATTACCTCGATAAATAAAAAAAGGACCGGTGAAAAAGCAAAAGAATACAAAGAATTGCTAATGCATCCAAAACCGGGCGATATTTATAAATCAACATGGGTGGAAAATAGTACGTCCGGAGGAGTATTGGTAAAATTAATGCGTATCAATGGTGATACCATGTATATCGCTAAAACCAAAAAAAATATTCCGCTTAGTTTTTCTCAGGATGAATGGGATAAGCTAGAGGCAGATGCCGGGTCATTTGAGAGTAAAGAATATAAAATAAAGAAATTTTCGGCATTAAAAGAGGCAAATTATGGTGACTTTTTCATGTATAATAATGATGAAAACGGAAGAGAATACCCTAAATACCTGGGCGCGGTACTTAATAGTAAATGCGAAATGGATCTGGGCTTTGAAACTATATATCGCAAAAAATAAATTTTCTCTTATTTAAAAGCACATTAGAAAAAAGCCAGATATAAGTTTGACGGGCTTTTTGTAATAAATCTTAACTTGATTTTGGTTATAAATGTCCTTTGTTTGGTTATATCCGGATAAGGGGGAATGATGATTTTTGCTTTATAATTTATTATAATAATTCTATGGAAAGTAAAATCAAACTATCATCTACTACTCAGCCAGTTGCATTAGTAACCGGCGCTAATAAAGGACTAGGACAACAGCTTGCAAAAGAGTTGGTTAGCAACGGCTACTTAGTCCTTATAGGATCAAGAATTTTCGAAAATGGTAAAAAGGCAGCAGACGAAATCGGAGATGGTGCATTTCCAATCCAATTGGACGTGACTGACACCCAAAGCATTACTGCGGCAGCTAAATACATTACCTCTGAATTTGGCAAACTTGACCTGTTGGTTAATAATGCAGCGATCGGCCAGTCGGGTCGTTATTCAACGGTTCCTGAAATTCTGGAAGCGGGCAAAGCAAGCGTAGCATCATTGGACGAAATACGAATTCTTTTTGAAACCAATGTACTTGGTGTGCTTGCAGTTACCCAAGCGATGCTGCCACTTATCCGACTTTCTTCATCGGGCAGAATTTTAAATGTGTCCAGCGCAGCAGGATCATTAACTTTAAACTCAGATCCTAACTTTCCTTACCGTCCTTATTTTGGAGCAACTTACCCAGCTACGAAAACGGCCCTTAATGCAATAACGCTTGCACTAGCGATAGAATTAGAAGAAAGCGGGATAAAAGTGCGCGCGGCAAGTCCCGGCTTCACTGCAACAGCTATTAATGACTTTCAAGGAACTGATACTGTAGAAGTAGGCGCAAGAGCACTTGTTTTGGCAGCTCTGGATACAGAGAGTCCTACTGGCAGTTTTACAGGTCCGGACGGTGCACTGCCCTGGTGATCAATACATGTTTTAATGTACATGATAACCGATGGCTTTTGCTGCCATCGGTTATATTTAATATCTTTAACAGATGAAGAACAAAAATCCAACAATCGTTAAGCTCGAATCCATTACGGATATACATCGTATTGCCGGCATATCAGGCCCTGTTCATCCCATGGTTACGTTAATAGATGCTGCAGAATTGCTGGATATGTGCAAGGCACCGGTAAATTATGTTTTAAGTTTCTACAAGATCACTTTAGTTACAAAGATGGATGGAAAATTCCGATATGGTCAGGGTCATTATGATTTTGATCAAGGCAGTCTTGTTTTCGCAGCCCCTAATCAGATTGTTGGGAAGATCCAAGCTCCTGCAAATAACGAAGGGCTTTCGATATTCATTCATCCAGACTTCCTTCAGGGCTATCCGCTAGCTGGTAAAATCAAACAATTCGGTTTCTTTTCATACTCCGCCAATGAAGCGCTCCATCTTTCCGAGCAGGAAAGAGCCACTATACAATCTATTTTCACTATTATACGGGAAGAACTCAATAGTCGAATCGACGATTTCAGCCGCGAGGTAATCATTGCTCAGATTGAATTACTTTCAAGTTATGCTAAAAGATTTCATAAACGTCAGTTCCTAACCCGTCAAGTCGTTAACAATGACCTGCTCCAGCAATTTGAAAATCTTTTATCCAAATATTTTGAAGAAAAAGTGTCAAATAACGGTATGCCCACCGTTCAGTACTTTGCAGACGCTTTGAATTATACCCCAAATTACTTAAGTGATGTGCTTCGCTCTCTGACGGGTTTAAACGTTCAACAACACATACATCAAAAGCTGATAGAAAAATCGAAAGATTTACTTTCCACGACCGCCCTGACCATCAACGAAGTTGCATATCAATTAGGGTTTGATTATCCGCAATCCTTCAGCAGACTATTTAAATTAAAAACCAAAATGTCTCCGGCGCAATTCAGATCAACATTCAACTAACTGCAAAAAGTAAAATTTAACATTTAAAACTTCCGCTTTTTTGATTTATCAAAGAATAAAAGTTTTTATTTTTTCCATAAGATGGATGATTTTATCTATTTAGAACTTCCAGAATTCGAAATCGCTTTGTTTTATTTTTACAGTAGGACTTTTAATTCTTCGAAAGAAGCTTCCGAAAAAGCAATGGCTATCATCAGATCCGTTTACAATTCTTAAATTTATCTGCAAAAGTCTATTTTTAAAGAATTTAACACCTAAGTTTCATGGCAGACTCCAAAAGCTTATTTCATAAAACCGTTTAAAATGCTGGTAGCAATAGACAGATACATACGAAAAAATGAAACTTCAATTGCAGTGGTTTTGACCATTCTATCATTGATCTTGATAGCATTTTTTGGCAAATTGTACTTTATTGGATTTTTCATCTTTATATTTTTAGGTTGTAGAATTGTCTTACTATTATTTCAGATAGTACTTTTAATCTTAATAAGCCAAGAGCAAGAAAAGGCATATGATGAGAAAGTAAAACAGCGCTTAAAAGAAAAAGATTACAGAGAAACAAGAGTTGGATTAAATATATCCAAAACAAATTGGAATAAATTTTCAACTGAAAGAAAGAATAAGCTAAACTCATTATATGCAGGCCAAAAGAGAGTGATCTGGAATAATTTTCGAAATAAAAATCCACACAATAATTTTACATATGGATCTAGCCAATACTTTAGCGTCATCTCTGATGCCAACAGAAGTTTAGAATGGCGAAATATATCTGAAGCAGAAAGAGTGTCTTTAATAGAAAAATATGACAAACTGCAATATGAAAGACTGAAGGCAGCACGAGAGAAAGAAGCGAAACTTAAGGAGGAGAAAAAAAAAGAACAAATTTTAAGGCAGCAAAATGATCAATTAAAAATTTCAAAAAGTAACGAAAATGATTTTTCTTTTAAGTATTTGAAATATATCGCTATAACATTGATATTCCTTATGTTTTTCACCTGTGCGTCGAGGAAAAGAGTTGGAGCTACATGTAAGGATGGTTCTACCTCTTATTCTACAGGTAGCGGAACTTGTTCACATCATAATGGTGTAAGACGTTGGAGATATGAATACTGGTGGGATTAAAAAACTTCTTCTCATATAAGTTTCAAAAAATGACAAGGTGGTGGATGTGGTTCTTTTGTACACAAAAAGTTGAAGAGATTTTTATAATTCGTAAAGTGCAAGCTTGTGGAAGAATCCTTGCATATTTTTTATTTAGCTAATATCTTAACTAATAGCAAAACCTGCCGAGGTTAGGCTTGAGTAGATGTCATATTTAGTGATTCCACGTCTGTTTCCATTAAGTAATACAAAATGCTTTAATAAAACTCACATTATTATTAGTATGAAAATGAAACTATAAATTAACAGTCGTTTGATAATCTATAAGCTTAATATTATATATTTGAAAAGCTACTAAATGAAGGCACTTCTTTGAGCTGAATTAATGGTATGTGGAATTTAAATTGATTTGACTATATGAAAAATGAAGTAAGAGAAATATTTCTAGGGTTTTATGAATTGTTTGACTCGGTTACTTTAGAAGCTGATGATTCCTCTGCAGAGTTATCAAGACTTCAAATTGAAATAGAATCTCTGATCGATAAATCGGTTTTCTACAATCTACTTGAAATTGAAAATTGCGAAATTGATATTCATACAACAAATAGTTCCACTAAAAAGAATGTCTTAACTTCAATTCTTTCCAAAATAATTATAGATAATTTATACAGCCTGCATATAACTAAATATCAAAAACAGAACTATTTTGAGCAAAGGTTAGTTTCAATTCTTACTCAACTTGATTATAATGAATACCTAAAGATTTTTAAGGTACATGAAAAATTCCTGGATGATTCGCTTTTTTCAACATTAAAAATATCTTACCTCAAATATAGTGAAGAATACTTTTATAAGGTAAGAGCTTTAAAACCTGTATTTAGCAAACCTATTGAGGATTATGACATAGACGAAGACAAATTTCAAATTATAAAAGACGATTTAACTATAGCGATTCAGAATTATAATACATATATTCAGAATAATTATCCTACAATAAGGGAGCTATTTTCTTACTATAACAAAGACATTAGACTTTATATACTTGATGCACCAAAAAATGGTTCTTTCACTTGCAAATTACTGTCTTATGAAAACCACGAGAAACTTAATGTTCAGGTATTTTGGAAGGTATTAACTCTTGCCAATAGACTTGGTAATATAGAAGGTATTGAAAAAGATCTTTCATCAAGTCTTTTATCTGTGTATGATTTAGAGAATCCTTCAAATTTCTTACGTCATTTTGATATACGTGGAATTCACTTTGAATTGCTTCAAAATTATTTGAAGGTATCTGAAAAGCAAGAAATTTTTCTATTACTTTTATATATTTTCTCTCTTAATAAAACAGAAGTTTCTAATATTGACTATAATAACACTTCTTTTACCAAAATTGTACATGATCGCCAAATCATGGTGAAATGTCATTTTGAGAAGGAAATTGATACAAAGCAGATATTGAGTGATCACGATAATTTTGAAGCACACATTTTTCTAACTCGACCAGACGAAACTATTCTTAGAAGTCTTAACAAAGATAAGATTAACTATTTTTCTCAATATGTTAACCAAAAATATAATTTGGACGCAATTCACTATTTTATAAAAGATAATCTTAAAAAGGAGTTAAATCCAAAGCAATCCTTTGGTGGTGCAATATTATTGAAAAGGCTTACAGAATGTGAATGTGGGAAAAAAGATTGGTCTAAGTTTGAAGATATCTGCATAGAAATATTTGGCAATCTTTTCCAAAATGGATTTAGAAACTACACTTTCGAAAAACAATCCAATACAGAATCGGGTTTTTTGAGAAGAGATTTAATTATCAATAATTTACCAAAAGAGATTAATAGCTTTTGGGGTGATATAAAATCAAGTTACGGTTCAAACCTTATTATTTGTGAATTTAAGAATTATAGCGAACCATTGAATTCTAGCACTCTTTATAGTACCACTAAATATATTAATAATCAAAATCGATTTATTTTGATTTTTTCGCGTCATGGGCTGGACGAGTCTGCAAGGCAACTCCAATTAAGATTAATTAAAGAAAGAAATATGCTTATTCTGGTTTTGAAAGAAGATGATATCAAGCAAATGATGAATGAAAAGGAATTAAATATTAACCCATTATATCGTTTAGAAAATTTAAAATTTGAATTGGAAAAGCAAATATAGAGATCCTCATAATAGCACCTATGGGCAAGTGGCGGTCCAATTCCGGTCTTGATACCATTTCTCAAACAAATTGTTAAGATAAATTTTGTCGATTTTTCAAGTTTACATTTTTTCGCTCAATCGTGGCGTATTACATTATTCCATATGTTCACCCGAGATATTTCTAGATAGTAAAATATAAAAATAAACATATTTAATTCTGGGTGCAGAATCGGTGCATCTATTTTAACACAAACCTTAAAATACTATAAAACAAATACTTAAAGACCTAAGTTCGAAACATTACTAGGCTGTTTTTATTCTATTCATTCAATTTCGTTATCAGGTTCGAGTCCCGTTCCCGCTACAACTTTAAGGCAAAAACCTGAGAAATCTGGAGTTCTCAGGCCTTTTTAGGATTCCAATAATTGCATTTTTTAAGTATCCATTATTAATTTTTATTTTTACTTACTTTTTGATAGGTAACGGGCTCACCTCTTTCTGTAAAAATATCGTCGGTATAGTAATTTATGAATTGTATAGGAAGCCCAATACCAGTTGATCGCGACGCTGTTGTCTGCAAATGATAATGTAAATGTGGTCCTGTAGAATTACCGCTGTTTCCAGCCTGACCCACCATTTGACCGCGTCCTACATTTTCGCCAACTGCCACTATTATAGAGTTCTTCTTAAAATGCACCATACAAGAATATTCTCCATTTAAATGGTCAATTACAATATAGTTTCCCCAAGCCTGTTTTTCATTGAGAATTCCTGGAACATTGTCTTCTATATTGTTTACAACGGTTACTATTTTTCCGTCTCCAGGTGCATTTAAGCGTTTACCAAAACAATAATAATCTTCATTTCTGGTTCCATCACCTGATCTTGATGTTCCATTTTTTACCTGAACGATATCGAGTGCATATCTTTGATGACGATGAGGGGCAAAATGGTGATTTTCTTCTAATGATTTTCCTCCTGCATTAATACGCCATTCCTCTTCGAAAGGCAGTTCTAATACTGTTTTTGTTTTGTAATTCAAATAAATATCTTCGTCGTACTTACCTTCATCGCCAATCAGCATATCAGCACATGAGGTTAATGAAATAAAAGCAGTTGCAATAAAAGTGTAAATTATAAATTTGATACGTTTCATAATTAAAATTTGTAGTTAATTCCTAGATTAAGTTGATATTGTAATTCTCGGTAAGCAGCTGGCACCTGAAGTCTGGAGTAATTAAAATTATACTTTGCCTTTACGTCAATATGAGTTGAAAGTTTGTAACCGTATTCCAAATCCCATAACACACTCTGATAGTTATCTAAGGCATAAAATTTACCTGCAGCACTGGTAACCCTAAACAGTACAACAGGAATGAAAAGTTTTGATGTTAAATATTGTTTTTCATTTAATTGATAACTCAGCTTACCTGCAATTCCAAACTCCTGATGAACAGTAAAATAATCTCCGTCATTATATGTTAAATTCTTATTATCATAAATTGCTACAGTGGTCTGTGACTGCAATCCTAAATTTACAGCAAGCCTTTCGTCGCGATAAATCTTTTTGAGATAAGAAAACCCCATTCCTGCTTTCATATATTCATTATTCAAGCTGGGTGATACATCCGTTTTTAATTCGGCTTTAAGATAATCGAGCTCAACCTCAAATAGATTTTTATTTTTACTGGTTCTTGTGTAGTCAAGTTTAAAAACCGGACCTTGATACTCATACATCACTACGGGAGCAAATTCGAGATTTTTTAAAAAGCCAGAATTATGTCCCACGGAGAATTCCAGCTGGTTCTTTTTTTTAGCAGTTTGCGATTGAACCGTTACCGCAGATAGAACTACAGCAGTAAACAGGAGCCGATTTAATTTCATATAAGTTGATTAAGTTGATTTATAATGGCAAACCTATAGGAATTAAAACACGGCAGAGGCCGAAAACCTTAAGACTGAAGAAATCCGAACTTATTTATTGGCGCTGCGGAAGCTGCTGGGCGTAATTCCTGTCGTCTTTTTGAAAGCAGTTTGAAATGTCGTCTTGGAAGTGAAGCCTGATTCCAGCCCAATTGCCAGCAGGCTGTAGTTTTCATAGTCCGGATCGAGAATCATTTTCTTAACGGCTTCCACCCTGTAGTTATTGATGTAGCTAGCAAAGTTATCCCCCGTAATCGCATTGATCAGCTGGGAAACATATCCCGGGCTGATGCCCAGCTGTTCTGCCACTTTCTCCCTGTTTAGACTGCTGTCCCGGTAGATCTCATGATCCCTGCACAGCAGTTCCAGTTTTTTAAAATAAGGGTTTTCTTTTGTAAAGAGCTCTAAAGCATCTGCATCATTTCCTTTTTTAAGGATAATATCTTCAGCAGAGGTTTCAGTATTCAATGTTTTTTTTTTATTTAATAATTCTTCAATTCCTTTCTTATTGTCGGCAAGCCTGTATCTGAACACACCGTAATAAGCTGTACAATGAATTAAAAATGTGGCAAACAAAGCAAGAATCCTCATAACATAGGAAAGATCATATTCGAAAAACAGCGCTATCAAAATGGCCATTATCCAAGAAAGCATTAGTACATAAACCAGAAACCACAAAAAAGTAATCCATTCCTTTTCCTGCTTATCTTTTGAAAATTTAATGAAACTGAAAGTGTATAAAGCCATAAAGGGCATAAATATCAGAATGATATAAAAATCAAAATTTGCTAAAGTTTCTAAAAATGTTTTAAGTAAAGTTGGAATTGTAAAAATGTGCGCAACAGCATCACAGTCATAAAAAACATTTGAAAGGGCTGAATATAGAAAGGGCACATACAGCCATAGCATTTTTTTTGAATTTTTAATGGGGTGATTTACTTGATGTATAACAAACATGAAGATTAAAACTGGGAAAAGAAACGCCCATTCTACATCATCAAGAAAAAGCAAGAAAGGAAGAGTACTGTAAATATTTATTATTTCAAAAACAAGATTTGCAATAAGAAGAGACAGCGTAAGTATTGCATAAGCTAAATACTTATTTGCATTGCTCTTAAATAATGGTGATTTTAAAATAATCGCCCCAAGAACTATTCCTTGAAAAATCGCAGTGTTAAAAAATATTGTAAAGATCAATCTATATAGCAGTTATTTAGTTACGTCCTTTCTTCTGTTTTTTTTCTAGGTTATTACCAATATTTATTTGACGAAACTATACTTAATTAACTTCATTTACTGTTAAAGTAATTACAATTAAAACTAAATGAAAAGACAATAAATAAGAACTTAAATACAAATGTCACCTAGCAATTGAAAAAAAATCTTCAATAAACCGGTTAGATATTTGAATGCTTCCCGCTACTAAGAGATAAAGCTTCAGAGAAATCTGGAGCTTTTTTGTTTATATTTGATTTAGATTGCGGGTGCGAAGTCAGGAGACATTCGCACAGCTTTTCATGAGAACACTTCCAAGAGCTGGAGTACTAAAAACAAAGAAAAAACATGAAGAAAAAAACAATATTTTTATCTATTTTAATTTTGATTAGTTTTAAAATTCACAGTCAAATAACTGTAAAAAATAATACTAAAAATCCAATTACAAATTTTTATATAATTGAATATGATTCTATACTTAAAGCTCC
>Ga0307410_10000213_pt1 | contig 21878 bp, 23 predicted proteins | sample 322Ometagenome_3_FD_203707 | JGI IMG/M metagenome (GOLD analysis project Ga0307410, IMG submission 203707) | Maize rhizosphere microbial communities from greenhouse at UC Davis, California, United States - 322HYB-O-3 | ecosystem: Host-associated > Plants > Roots > Rhizosphere > Soil | place... | reverse complement strand
GGGTTGAGCGTAGACGTCATAGCGGGAGTGCCGTTCGTAGCGGACTTCCCGGAAAGAGTCTGGGCGACAGCGGGTTTGCTTCTCAGAGCCACGGCGAGTTTTACACGGCGACTCCGGCCCCAGACCGACTGCGACATGCAGTAAAGACATTTTACCCGATCAACAGCCGACCAAGCTGCGCCGAGCGTCGGCGCGTAGCGTCAAAGGTCGTCACCCAATGCAAGGAGGCCAACAGATGAAGGCTTCAGGCGAGGTCAACACGAGTGAACAAGGCCGCGTGGCAGGGTCGCCTCTGTTAAACCCGCACACGTACGACCCGTCCCATTTCGACGACGTCACCAGAAGACTGCTGAGGGCGACCATCGACTGGTTCGAGCACCGGGGCAAGGAAACGCTCCTTCGGGACTACCGCGAGTGTGTCTGGTACGCGGACTTCCTCGACTTCGTCGCCAAGGAGCATGTGTTCGCGAAGATGGGCACGCAGGCCCGCGGGGCGAACGGCGACCCCGACAAGCGCTGGGACACCAGCCGGATGTCAGCGTTCAGTGAGATCCTGGCCTTCTACGGTCTCGACTACTGGTATGCCTGGCAGGTCACCATCCTGGGCTTGGGGCCGATCTGGCAGAGCGACAACGCCTCGGCCCGCAGGCAGGCGGCCCAGTGGCTCGACGACGGTGCGGTGTTCGCGTTCGGGCTGTCGGAGCGCGAACATGGGGCCGACATCTACACCACCGATATGGTGCTAACCCCTGATGAAGGGGGCGGTTTCCGAGCCACGGGCGGCAAGTACTACATCGGCAACGGCAATGTGGCCCGCATGGTCTCGGTCTTCGGCCGACGGTCGGACGTTGCTGGCCCGGATGGGTATCTGTTCTTCACCGCGGACAGCCAGCACGAGAACTACCGGCTGGTCAAGAACATCGTCCAGTCGCAGATGTTCGTGTCCGAATTCCGGCTGGAAAACTACCCGGTACCTGCGCAGGATGTGCTGCATACCGGGCAGGCTGCCTTCGACGCCGCGCTGAACACAGTGAACGTTGGCAAGTTCAACATCGGATTCGCCTCTGTCGGCCTGAGCGAGCATGCCATGTACGAGGCGGTCACCCACGCCCACAACCGCATCCTCTACGGCAAGCGCGTCACCGACTTTCCGCACGTGCGCCGGTCCTTCGTGGACGCGTACGCGCGGCTGATCGCAATGAAGGCCTTCGGTGACCGCGCGATCGACTACTTCCGGTCGGCTAGCCCGCAGGATCGCCGGTACCTGCTGTTCAACCCGGTCGCGAAGATCAAGATGACCACCGAGGGCGAGAAAGTCATCGGGCTGCTATGGGACGTCATCGCAGCCAAGGGATTCGAGCGCGACACCTACTTCCGCGGCGCGGGCAAGGACGTAGGCGCGTTGGCCAAGCTCGAGGGCACGGTGCACGTCAACGTCGCGCTGATCTTGAAGTTCATGCCGAACTATCTGTTCGCGCCGACCGAGCAACCGCCGGTGCCTACTCGGCAGGACCCCGTCGACGACGAGTTCCTGTTCCGCCAGGGCCCGGCACGTGGCCTGGGCAAGGTGACTTTCGTCGATTGGCGACTGGCCTTCGAGCCATTCGCCGGCCTGCCCAACGTCGCACGGTTCCGGGAGCAGGCGGAGAGCTTTACGACCTTACTGCGGACCGCGGCTCCGGACGCTGAACAACAGCGGGACCTGGACTTCGGGCTGGTACTCGGACAGCTGTTCACGCTGATCGTCTATGCACAGCTGGTCCTCGAGCAGGCCGCACTGACCGGGCTCGACCCCGACGTGCTCGACACCATTTTCGAGGTCTTTGTCAGGGATTTTTCCGCCCTCGCCGTCGAGCTGCATGGTAAGGCGTCCTCTACCGAGGCCCAACAGCAATGGGCATTGGCCAACGTCCGCAAGCCGATCATCGACACCGGCCGGCTCATGCGGGTGTGGGAGCAGGTGGTGGCGCTCTCCGGTGCCTACCAGATGAGCCCATGACCATGTCTGGAGGTAGTCGGTGATTTAGTGTGTGATCAGCTTGTCGACGCTGGTTTGAAGGTCGCTACTCAGTCGCAGCATCGCCTGGCGACGTTGCCGTACGAGTTCATGAAGGACCTTTCTCATCCACCAGGTGAGCAATCCATGCAGCAGCGGGCCTAAGCGGTAGAGGAGTCCAGTCAAGTGACTGAACTGACTGTCATATGACTGATCCAAGCCGCGGACAAACTGAACATCGCGTAAGTCTTCTCGCAGCTTGGCCCTTGGCCTCGCTGCCGGTTGTGGGGCTCCCTGCCGCATCAGTCAATACGACAACCGGGGCAGCTGGGCGCTATTTCTTGACCCGGTAGCGCAGATGCGTGACACCAGTGCCCTCGACCACCGCGATGGGACCCTCGAACTGCACGGGCGTGGCGCTGAGCTCGGGGAACAGGGGCTTCCCCGCACCCAGCACGACCGGCACCAGCTCAATGCCGATCTCATCGAGCAGGCCGGCCTCCAGGGCCTGCCGGGCCATCTGCCCGCCGTTGACAACGACGTTCTTGTCCCCGGCCAACTCCTTTGCCTTCGCCACCGCCGCCTCAATGCCGTTCGAGACGAACACGAAGTTCTCATCGTCTTCAGGACGGTCGTCCGGGCGCCGGTGCGTGAGCACAACCGTGGTCACGTTCATTGGGGTGGCGCCCGCCCCAGGCGTTCGTCATGTCGTAGAGGTGCCGGCCGACCACCAGGGCGCCGACGCTTTCCCACTCCGGCTTGATCAATTCTGCGCTCGCCGCGGAGATGCGGGGCGCCGGCACGTCGCGACTGGCCGACGGGATCTCGACGTCGCCGTTGCCGTACCACTGAAACAGCAGATCAAAACCGCTTTCTTCTGGTCCGGCGATGTAGCCGTCGAGCGACATCGTGCCGCCGGTGATGACCTTGCCCATCTCATCTCCTTCGCTGTTGGCTGTGTCGTCAAGATCCAGTCGCTTCTAGCGCCCACGAACGCTCGCTGCGGCGACTTGTGAAATAGATGTCCATCATGATCGAAGTCGCAGGGGTTCCGCAGAAATTTGCACTGCAATACGAGGGTGCATATCTAGCCCGACAAGCAAGGAAGCGCAGCTTTTCTTCTGACCGCTCCGCGTCTCGTGGTACACAGCCTGACCCATACGCCAGCCCAACCTTGGCACACCGCCAATTGTTTGACGCGCTGCTTGCGGCAGATAGTCAAGCTCTCGATCGGCTCGTTGCCGACGGCTATGAAATCATCGGCCCCAAGAGCTAAGCGGCGAGCGGATCGAGGGATTGTTCGGGTCTTGAGCGTCCGGTCCTCCGAGGCTGATATCCGGCAGTTCATCGTCCTGCAATACACCGCTGCCAGTCCAGACGCCTATACCTGATCATGAAGGTTTCGACCACGAGCAAGATCAAGAAAAAGACAAGCAAGATCGAGAAATAAAGGAAAGGAACACTAGCCATGTCACTCGCCCGCGTCCAATTCTTCTCCATTTCGCTGGACGGTTTCGGCACCGGCGACGGTCAGAGCCACGATGCCCCGTTCGGCCACGCCGGCGAAAGGCTGCACGAATGGTTGTTCACCACCCGGTGGTGGCACGAGATGGCCGGCGAGCCCGGCGGCACCGGCGGCATCGACGACGCCTTCGTGCGGCAGCACGATCCGGGGGTCGGGGCCGAGATCATGGGTGCCGGGAAGTTCGGCTACCCCGGATGGCACGAGGACACGGAGTGGAAGGGCTGGTGGGGTTCGAACCCGCCGTTCCACACACCGGTCTTCGTCCTCACTCATCACACGCGGCCGACGATCGAGATGGAGGGAGGCACGACCTTCCACTTCATCGACGCCACGCCTGCCGAGGCGCTGAAGACCGCCAGCGAAGCCGCCGGCGGCCAGGACGTACGCATCGGCGGCGGTGCCAGCATAATCCGCGACTTCCTTGCAGCGGGGCTCGTCGACCACGCCCACATCGTGGTCGTCCCGATCCTGCTCGGCCGAGGCGTACGCCTCTGGGACGGACTGGAGGGCCTTGAGAAGGACTACCAGGTCGAGGCCACATCATCGCCCAGCGGAGCCACGCATGTGACGTTCACCCGTACCGGTCTCTGAACCGCTCCGGTCGACCCCAAGAGGCACGGGCAGAGTTCGACCCGACTGGAAAGACATCCCACCAGGCCTGAGCCAAGTATGGGCGGCGATACTCAGAATGAGAGAAGAGCCACGTCGTACCGCCGGATGTCGGCATGTCGGCTGACCAACGTCAATCGCGGCCGCTGCTGTCGATCAATGACATGGTCGAAATAGGGACACTAGCTCCGATCTGCTGCAGACCCGGGTGAAGGGGCCCTCGCCCAGCCGGCGGGACAAATGGCCGCTTAAGGGACGGAGGTTTGAGATGACAGCTACTTCGGGTGTGATCATTCGGCCGCCAAGTGTCCCGGAGTCGTTGCGAATCCTGTTGAGTGAAGCAGAGTGCGACGGAGCTCTGGGTGTGGTGGAGATGACCCTCTCAGCTGGTACCTCCGGCCCACCGCTGCACCTCCATCCCACGCACGCAGAAGCCTTCTACGTGCTCGCCGGTCAACTGACCTTGCAGGTTGGCGAGGAGGTCGTTACCGGTGGTCCTGGCACCTGGGCGTGCGCACCCAAGGACGTACCCCACACGTTGGCGAACTTTGGGGCCAACGAAGGGCGACTTCTGTGCGTCTTTGCACCCGGTGGTTTCGAGCGACGCTTTGAGCGGATGCTTGCCAGGCAGCACGGTGACGCAGTGCTGGCTGAACTGTCCGAGGCCGAGCGGGCAACCCGACTCATCGGGCCACCGCTTGTCTCGCCCGCTCAGCCCTCCCGACCCGATGCGGCCGAGTTCCACGGTGGTGCCTCATGACGGTCGACGAGGCAGAAGCCGGCCCTGTACACGTAGGACCATTTTTGGACGGTGTCGAGGGGCGCGCGCCTATTTCGTAGTGGTGAACTGGTGGCATCGTCCCATTTCAGCGGAGCGGTCCAGAGTGTGGGCGGGCCCGCGGGCATGGCGATCTCAGCTGCGTCGTCGGGTGGCTGGGGTATGACTGAGATCATGACCGAGCCGATCTCAACCCGCAATCTCGACCGATACGGATCCGCGGAGCTGACGTGGAGCCGTCCGCGCGACATCCTCGCCAGCGACACGCCCGGTACCGACCTGACGTTCTTCGTGGCGACCGTACGGCCCAACGGTCGGCCGCATTCGGCAGGCGTGGGAGCCGTATGGGTGGACGACGCGCTGTACTTTACGAGCGGACCGAGCACAGTCAAGTCGCACAATCTGGCGGCGAATCCAGCATGCAGTGTGGCGGTGCGCTTACGCAGCATCGACCTGGTGCTAGAGGGCGAGGCGCATCGAGTGACAAAGGCGTCCACTTTGGAGCGCGTGGCGGCCGTGTACCGCACCGGCGGCTGGCCGGCTGAGGTGGACGGCGACGCGTTCACGGCCCCTTTCAGCGCGCCCAGCGCTGGTCCTCCGCCTTGGTACCTGTACGCCCTCACACTGCACACCGCGGTAGGCGTGGCCACCGCCGAACCCTTCGGCGCCACCCGCTGGGACTTCGCCTCGTAAGCCGGAGAAGTTAGGCCAGCGGAAGGAGCGTTCATGGCAGGCCCACTGCTCGAGACCAAGCTCCATGCTCCTGGGCGGCGACGCGATTTGGTGCCGCGTCCGACGCTGACCGAGCGCCTGAGCCGCGGGACCGAGTCCGCACTGACGCTGGTGTCAGCCCCAGCCGGGTTTGGTAAGACGACGCTGCTGGCAGACTGGCTGGCAGCCCCAGGGACGAGTGGGCGGGCGGCGGCATGGCTTTCGCTTGATCAGCGTGACAACGATCCGGCGCTGTTCTGGGCGTACGTGATCGCCGCAGTTGGGAGTGTGGCACCCGGAGTTGGTGAAAGTGCGCTCTTGCTCCTGCAGTCTCCCCAGCCGCCGATGGAAGCGGTCGTTGCCACCCTGCTGAACGAGCTCAGCGCCGTCTCGAACGACATCATTCTGATCGTCGACGACTACCACGTGATCGACGCACCCCAAGTGCAGGGCGGTATGGCCTTCCTTCTGGATCACCAACCCCCACAGATACACCTGGTGATCGCTGGCCGAGCCGACCCCGCGCTGCCGCTGGCGCGGCTGCGAGGGCGTGGCGAACTCGTCGAGATCCGAGCCACCGATCTGCGCTTCACGCCCGATGAGGCTGCGGCGTACCTCAACGGGGTAATGGGATTGGCGCTGACAGCACAGGACGTCACAACGCTGGAGGGGCGTACCGAAGGGTGGATCGCGGCGCTCCAGCTGGCCGCGCTCTCGATGCAGGGGCGAGACGACGTCGCCGGGTTCATCGCTGGCTTCGCGGGAGATGACCGATACATCGTCGACTACCTGGCCGAGGAGGTCTTGCAGCGCCAACCCGAGGATGTTCGACATTTCCTGTTGCAAACCTCAATCCTGGACCGGCTGACCGGCCCGCTGTGCGACGCCGTCACCGGCCAAGATGGCGGCAAAGCCAAGCTGGCTGCACTGGAGCAAGGAAACCTGTTCTTGGTCGCCCTGGATGATCGCCGCCAGTGGTATCGCTACCACCGGTTGTTTGGGGACGTGTTGCAGGCGCACTTGCTGGACGAGCAGCCCGACAATGTTCCGGAGCTGCACCGGCGGGCGAGCGTCTGGTACGAACAAAACGGCGAGCAGTCCGAGGCGATCGACCATGCGCTGGCAGCTGAGGATTACGAGCGGGCGGCGGACCTGGTCGAGCTGGCTCTTCCCGAGCTACGTCGGGATCGACGGGAAGCGACACTGCGCAACTGGATCAAAATGATTCCCGACGATTTGGTGCGCGTGCGGCCAGTGCTCAACATCGGATTCATCGGGGCACTGGTGGCTGGCGGTGAGATGGAGGGCGTTGAAAGGCGCCTACGGGATGCTGAGCTGGCGCTGGATTCAGCGACAACGAGCGGCACCGGATCGGAGACCCCATCACTCGAGATCGTCGAGCGCGACCTGGAGGAGCTTCCCCGCCTTCCCGGCACGATTGAGATGTATCGCGCCGCACTGGCTCTGGTTGCGGGTGACGGGCCCGCCACAGTGATGCATGCCAAGCGAGCGATCGATCTCTCGCCCGAGGAGGACCAGCTCCCCCGCGCCGGTGCAGCAGGCCTCATCGGGCTCGCGTCGTGGGGCAGCGGCGATCTGGAGGCAGGGCACCAGGCGTACGCCGAATGCATGGCAGGACTGTGGCGCGCCGGTCACGTCGCCGACACGTTCGGGTGTGCGATCGCTTTGGCGGATATCCGGATCGCCCAAGGTCGTCTCGGCGATGCGATACGGACGTACGAGCAGGCATTACAGCGTGCGTCTGAGCACGGACCGGCGTTGCGTGGGACAGCAGACATGTACGTCGGGATGAGCCAGCTCTACCGCGAGCGAGACGACTTGGCCGCCGCAACCCGGCATCTGCTGCGGAGCCAGGAACTTGGCGAGCACGCGGGTTTGCCGCAGAACCCGTACCGCTGGCGAGTCGCCATGGCGCGGATGCGGGAGGCTGAAGGAGATCTGGAAGGCGCACTCGGCCTTCTCGATGAAGCCGAGCGCCGGTATGTCAGTGACTTCTTCCCCAATATCCGACCTATCTCCGCGATGAGGACGCGGGTGTGGGTGAGGCAGGGCAGATTGGATAAAGCGCTCGGCTGGGTGCGCGAGCGGGGCCTTTCGGTTGATGACGACCTTAGCTACCTGCGCGAGTTCGAGCACATCACTCTCGCCAGGGTGCTCCTGGCGCAGTACGCGGCCGAGCCGGGGACGCATTTCCTCGACCACGCGACCGGACTTCTGCAACGCCTGTTGCAGGCGGCGGAAGAGGGCGCAAGAGCGGGAAGCGTGATTGAAATCCTAATGCTGCAGGCGCTTGCCCACCAAGGGCGAGGTGACATTAATGAAGCGCTTGCACCACTGCAACGTACGCTGACGCTGGCCGAGCCCGAGGGCTACGTCCGGATCTTCGTTGATGAGGGTCGACAAATGGCCTCGTTGCTCAGAGCGGCCACGAAACAGGGAATCGCCCCGCGCTATGTCCGCCGGCTCCTAGCGGCCGTCACTAAGACAGTGGTAACGGCGGCCGTTCAGGAAGGCTTGATCCAGTCGTTGAGCGAACGCGAGCTGGATGTGCTTCGGCTGCTCGGAACCGACCTGGACGGCCCTGACATCGCCCGCCAGCTTGTAGTTTCACTCAACACCGTCCGGACTCACACCAAGAACATCTACGCCAAGCTCGGCGTGAACAATCGTCGGGCTGCCGTGCGCCGGGCCCAAGAACTCAATCTGATGTCGCGAAACACGCGACCGGCAATGTGATCATCGATGCGTCGATCGAATTTCCGACCAATGGCGGCTTCTTGTGCACGGTTGGGCCTCTGCTCGAGGGGAATCTCGCATTGGTCCGAAATTTGATGACGACACCGGGGGAATGAGCTGGCGGCTTCATCAGCGTGGACAAATCGCGTTCGCGACGCCCACAGTTCTTAGGCCGATGACTCGAGCAGGTCGCGGAGCTTGTCGAGGTTGGTGGCCACCGCATCGCGTACTCGGCTTGCGGCCAATGGAGCGAGCAGTCGCAACGGTCCGCGACCCGATAGATCGGCGGTATTGGTCAGCCGGGTTCCTTCCGGCACCTCTTCAAGCTGATAGCTAAGCGTTCCGGAGAACGGACCGATGTCGCCATCAAGGACGAAGCGGCGTTCCGGCACCAACTCGGTGATCACAAGCTCCTCGGTGGCCGGCCGCGGGACTGACCGCGTCTGTTGAATCCGTGTCCCAACGCCTGCCGGACCTGGGCTGAGCTGGCGTACCGAGTCGATCGCGTAATTCCACTTCGGGATATTGGCGGGGTTGACGAGGAAGGCGAAGACCTCGCTTGGCGGCCGCCGAATGGTCACGCTGTTCGTGAAGTGCATACGCTCAGAGTCTCCGAACTCGCGATCGTTAAATCACCACATCTATCACCACATGTGGTGATGCCCGCTCACCACATCTCCTCCTACGTTTCGATCATGAGCGAGACAGCGAGCGGAAGTCATTGCGACGCGGGACGGTACGAAATCCGTCTTAAAGGACACCTCGATTCTCGGTGGGCGATCTGGTTTGACGGACTTGGCCTGACCCATGAGAGCGATGGCACCACCATCATCTGTGGCCCGGTCGCCGACCAAGCAGCACTCCATGGCTTGCTCCAGAAAGCGCGCGACCTGGGTCTGCCATTGATTTCGGTCATCCGTGTCCAACCCGACCAGCCCGACGTACCTATCGCACCTCGATAAGTGCCCAGCAATCCAGATAAGGAGCAATGACATGACCACAACTACTCAACCCACAAGATCGAAAACCGTAGCGAAAGGAGTCCCAATGGACTCATTGAGGAAGACCGCGCTGGTGGCAGGCGTGTTCTACGTGATCACCTTTGTCTCGATCCCGACTCTCGCCCTCTACGGTGCGGTGCACGATCCGAACTACATCGTTGGCCCTGGTCCGGATACACCCATCCTCGTCGGCGGCGTGCTGGAGATCATCGTGGCCCTCGCCGGTATCGGCACCGCCGTCGTCCTCTACCCCGTGGTAAAGAGACAGGGCGAAGCTCGCGCGCTGGGCTTCGTAGCCTCGCGGACCCTGGAAGCCGCCGCCATCTTCGTCGGCGTCGCGTGCCTACTGACGGTGGTAACACTGCGGCAGGCCGGAGCCGGAGCAGACGGGTTGGTCGCCGGCCAGGCGCTCGTCGCGTTCTATGACCGCATCTCCGTCCTCGGACAAGGCCTCATTCCGGCCGTCAACGCCCTGCTCCTCGGCACCTTGCTCTACCAGTCACGGCTGGTGCCGCGGGTTCTTCCCGTGCTGGGATTGATCGGGGCGGTCCTGCTGGTTGCTTCGGACGCTGCAACGGTGTTCGGCCTCTGGGACCGGGTGTCGCCACTCAGCGGAATCCTGGTAGTCCCGATCGCGGTGTGGGAGTTCTCGCTGGGTATCTACCTGATCGTCAAAGGTTTCAAGCCCTCGCCGATCACAGCTGGGATGACGGCTACTAATAACCAACCCACCCTCTAAGGCGCCGCCGTCTAACGTTGTCGCGCTTCGACAGACTCAGCGAGCATCTGCCCTGAGTCTGTCGAAGGGTCGACCAAGAGATCATTGGGGCGTTTCGGTCTGCTTACCCCGTCCACGAGACAGCGTCGCTGCTCCGGTGCGGGCGATCAGGACTGCGGCGATGAGGGCGAGCATCGCGTCAAGGAGCCAGAACACACCGACGACGCGCTCTCCGAGCGGCGCGTACACAATGGTCAGCGGAAGGTTCGTGGTGGCATGGAGAAGCACGACGATGAGCAGGCTGCCGCCCGTGCCGTTGTACATCCAGGTGTAGAAGATCGACATGATCACAGACCCGAGCGCGAACGGCAGGAAGAGCCCAAGAGGCCGGGTCGGCGAGCCGACAAGGAACAACGGGAAGTGATAGATCCCCCAGGCTGCGCCGACGATGAGACTGGCGGCTAGGGCACTGCGGCGTGCTTGGAGCCGTGGGAGGGCGAAGCCACGCCACCCCAGCTCCTCCCCCACGGCGCTCCCCGGGAAGATCGAGAACAGGAACGACACGATGATCGCGGGAATCGTGGCGACCACGACCGGGGTGGGCACGCCAAGCAGGGTGCTCACCCAGACGGCGCATAGGGCGGGTACCGCGAGCGCAACAGCGGCCAGGTACCAGAACAGTCCGATCCGGGCACGGAGTAGGCGTCCGAGGAGTGTACGCACGCCGGATTTGCCGCGGAGCAAGCCGGTGAAGAGCACGCCCACCGCAGAAGGCACGAAAGATCCCAGCAGGACGAGGACCAGCGCCAGCTGGCCTGGGAGACGATCGGGGAATATGACCAGGGGTGCCCACAGCAACCACGCGACGGCGTAGGTCAGGACGACGAAGCTGAGCACCGGGTGCCGCCGAACCAGGCTCGGCGTAGAAGCGGCGGGCGGGCCGAGTGAAGTGGTGGACATCGGATCTCCTTAGGCGGTAATGAGGCTTAGCTCGGGTGGACAAGCGTGTCGACCGGACGCGGTGCGGGGGTTGATGCGTTCTCGCCGCGGCGAGATTCCGACCTGGTACGGCGTGGACAGGGCGAGCGGTCCCGCCAGGCCACCGGCGAGCAGTAACCAAGCAGCGGGGCGCGGGAACATACCGGCGCGCAGGACGGCGAGGCCAAACAAGGTCCAGGCCGACCGTATACAGCCCGACCGTGGCGATGGCGCCCAGCAGCACAGACCCCGATGCTGGCAGGCCCAGAACCTCTGGAGCCTCGGTCGCCATCTTTTGGGATCACGAACGCTTCGAACCACCAATCGCCGGCGACCATCAGGGTGCCCAGGAACGCGATCACGTATCCGATCAGGCCGAGCCGGCCAAGGGCGGCGGACTCGCGGGTGTAGATCGCAGTCAGAGCGAGCAGCAGGGCGCCCATCCCGAGCAAGGCGAGGCAGTAGGTCAGTGTGCGCCGGCGCCGTCGCCGCGTCTCGACCCAGCCGCCATCCGAGGCCCAGGCGCATGACCTGGCTCAGTACGGTCAGCACCGCTGCGGTCAGGCTGAATATGCCTACCCAACGGCTGAGAGGTGAGAGCGTCATCGAAGATTTCCCTCTAGTGGATCGTCGTTTCCGGACCGATAGCTCCAATCAGAGCGGTAGGCGCAGTCAGGGACCAATTGGGGTGGCCGCACTAGTGGGGCGGGCATCCACCACTTTCCGGCGGGTAGGTGTGTGGTCAGCCCCATCGAAGAACAAGTCGGGCACCTTCCCCATTTTCCCGACGGCGAGCAGACTCATGAGATGAGCGGTTGGTGGCCGCGCGGTCGATGGATGTCGTTCGCCCGCGGACGCCTGCCGGAGCATTTGCTCGTATTGGCCGGCCTGATCACGTACGTCGGTGCGGTTTACGTCACTGTCGTGGTTGTCGTAGGCATGTTCCTGGGCCGTTCGGATGCGCCCAGTGTGCTGCTGTCGGTGGTCGCTACGGCGGTCGTGGCGGTCGGGTTCGAGCCGGTGCGAAGGAGGTTGTGGGCGTGGGCTAACCGCCTGTCGGGTGGTCCGTACCCGATGCCGTACGACGTGCTCGCCCATTTCGCACCGGACAGTGGAGCCTCGGCGCAGGACACGCCGATATGGATGGCGCGTGTTCTCGCTGCGGGGGTCGGTGCCCGCCAGGTCCAGGTGTGGCTGCTGGCCGCTGGTCGGATTAGGCTTGCCGCGCTTTACCCGGAGAGTGACGCCGAGCCTCCAGCGCCACCTGAGCTCTCCGATGATTCCAGACACGTTCCCGGTCGGCACGTCCGTTTTGTCCGGCACAGAGGTGAGCTGCTGGGCGTCCTCGTCGCCGAGGAGCGCGAGGGCGAGCGGCTGACGCCGGTGGAGGAGGAGTTGCTGGACTCCCTTGCGGCGCAGGCGGGTCTCGTGCTGCGCAACCTGGCGTTGACTGCCGAACTGCACGACCAACTGCTCGATGTCTCGGCTCGCGCTGATGTGCTCCGGGCGTCCAGACGCAAGGTCGTTGCCTCGGAGGATGTCGAGCGTCAACTGCTCGAGCGGGATCTCCATGACGGTGCGCAGCAGCAGCTGGTGGCACTGGCGGTCAACATCCGGCTGGTACAGAGACTGCTGCCTCAAAGCCCGCGCCAGGCGACTGAGCTGCTGGCGAGTCTGGACCAATCTGTCCAGCAAGCGGCGGCAGATCTGCTGGAGGTAGTGGGTGGTCAGCCACGACTGCTGGCGCAAGCAGGGCTGACGGCCGCGCTGCGCGAGGCCGCTGGCACCAGTCCGTTGCCGGTCGAATTCGTAAGCAGCAGCGGCCTGGGACGCTATCCCGCCGACGTGGAACTGGCTCTGTACTTCTGCTGCCTGGAGGCGTTGCAGAACGTTGCCAAACATGCCGCCGCTCATGCGGTAGTGATCGAGCTTCACGGTGATGAGCGGAGCATCAGCGCTTGTGTCAGCGATGACGGCCGAGGGTTCGAGCTGCAGGAATCGACCGAGGGTGGACTCGCCCACATGGCCGAACGGATCAAGGAAGTGGGCGGTGCCCTGTCGATTCGCTCGAACCGCCGCGACGGGACAACACTGCGGGCAGAGGTTCCGCTGGCCGCGTCGAGGCCCGCGCCGTGAGGGCGCACACCGCGAGGCGCCTAGCGTGGTCGATGTTTACCGCGACCGCGACACTCGCCATGGCGCAAGGCGTCTTAGTCCTTTCGGGGTCCGTCGGGCTGGTCGACCGGGAGGCCGGGCTCAACTCGTTCCCGATCATCACCCTGGGATGCGTACTAGGCGCTCTTATTGGCGCCCTGATCGCCACGCGGCAGCCGCGCAACCCGATCGGGTGGCTGTTCCTAGCTGGTCAGCTCGGCACGGCGGTCGGCTTGGTAAGTCAGGCGTACGCCTTCCGGGTGCTGCAGGACGGCACGCTCGGCTCGCCGCTGTCGGGCCAACTCGCCACCGTGGTGGCATCTGCCCTCGGTGCCAGCTGGGCGCTGTCGGTGCTCGCGGCTGTGTTCTTGCTGTTCCCGGACGGGTCCCTGCCGTCGCGCCGGTGGCGAATCGTGCTGTGGGCCCTTCCGGTGCCACAGGTTGCTCTAGTCCTGAGCACCGTCATAGTGGTGCCAATTGAGGAAATCACGCGTGCCGATGAGTTGAGCCCACTCGTGACGACCGTCGGCGTGGTAGCGGCCCTAGTGAGCGTCCTGCTGCTACTGCTCAGCCTGGTCGCGCTGGTGCAACGACTGCGCCGCTCGCGGGGGGAGCAGCGCCAGCAGCTGCGCTGGCTCACCGCTGCGGCGTTCGCGCTGGTGGCGGGCTTCGTGCTCGCGAACCTGGCCGGGCTCGGCAGCGACGAAACCCGGGTCTGGGCGGTGGTTCCGCTCTTCGCCGCCTATGTCAGTGTGCCGGTCGCCGCGGGAGTGGCGATCTTGCACTACCGCCTGTACGACATCGATCTGGTCATCAACCGTGCCGTGGTAGGTGCCGCTGTGATGATCTTCGTGACCTTCGGGTACGTCACCGCGGTGGTTCTACTCGGGGCGCTTGTGGGCGCCCGAGTCTCCGAGCAGTACTGGGCGTCGGTGGTCGCGACCGCCCTGGTCGCGCTGGCATTCCAGCCGCTACGGCGATGGGTGCAACAGCTGGGCGACCGGGCGATCTATGGACGTCGGGCCGGGCCATACCAAGCCCTGGCTGAAATGAGCCGCCGTCTGGCCCAAGCGGTCTCCCTCGAGCAAGTCCTGCCAGGGATCGCGGAGGTATCGGGGCGCAGTATTGGTGCCGCACATGCCACCGTCAAACTCGCTGTGGCGGGCGGCGACGACGTCGTCGCACACTGGCCGACGCCGCCCGCGATAGGCGGCCCGGCCAGCCGCGAGCATGTGCAGCCGGTGCGGGATGGCGCCGAGCGACTCGGCGAGATTGCGGTGAGCATGCCGGCGGGAAGGCAGGTCTCCGCTACGGACAAGACGCTGCCTGCTGACATCGCCACCCAGGCCGGGCTTGGGATGCGCAATGCCCAGCTCGCGGCGCAGCTGCGAGTCCGGCTCGATCAGCAGGCGCGCAGACCGAGGAGCTCGAAGCTTCCCGGCTGCGGCTACTGGCCGCCCAGGAGTCTCAGCGCCAGCGACTGACTCGAGCGGTCAGCGCGGAGGTGGTACCTCGTCTAGCCCAGCTACGGATCCAGCTCGCGCAGGCAGCGGGCATGGCCGATCACGCAGCGGCGAGTCGATTCCTGGACGCGGCCACGGAAACAACCAACCGTGCCCTTGAAGCGCTGCGGGACATCGCTCGGGGGCGTCTTTCCACCCTTGCTCGCCCGCAAGGGGCTGACCGCGGCTTTGCGCCTGTACGCCGCGCGTGCCGACGGCCGCGTCGCCTTGACCGTCTCGACTCCCGCAAAAGGCCCGAGGTTCCCCTCCGCGCCCTCGAGGCGGTCACGTACTTCTGCGCCGTTGAGACGGTCGCGAGTTGGGCGGTTCGGCGCTGGTCGAGCTGGATCTGGTCGACTCCCACCTCACACTCACCGTCACCGCCATTGATCTCAACGGCCGCCTGGCCGAGGGCGGGCAGGGCGTGGTCGACCGGGTGCTGGCTTGGGGTGGGACGGTGATCATGGAAAGGCAGGATGCACCGGCGAGGCTTCGAGTCAGCTTCCCTCAGCTGCCGGTCATGGCCCAGACCGCTCTCAACTTGGCGGGCCCGAAGGCGGACTTTCCGACGTAGGCGACGGCGCCGCATTCCTGCGCCTGCCCATCCCAATCATCCTCGTCGTATGTCGACAACAGCACCACGGCCGCCGTCGTACCCGCTAGCAACCTGCGAGTGGCCTCCATCCCATCGATACCGGGAAGGTTGACGTCCATCAGCACAAGATCGGGGCGCAGGATACCGGCAGTCACGATCGATTCCTCGCCTGAGGCTGCGGAGCCCGCCAAAACAAAGCCATCGGTCTGTTGCACGACTGCGCTCATCACGCGCCGGAACACTTCCTGGTCGTCGACGACGAGCACCCGGACCGGATTCACCGGCGCTCACCTCCTTCAGCCATCATCGGCGTCGTCAGCGCTCCAGAGCAGGGTGCTGGCCTCACGACGTGGTGTGGAGGCCCGCTGATTCCCGCGGGTTTACAGTCTGGAAATGACCTTGCGAGTGGTCTTCCCCGACGACAGCTACCTCGTACGGGTGGCTGTTTCCGCCCTGCTCGGCCAGGGTGAGGAGGTTGAGCTGATCACTACTGTCGGCGACGCCGATGCGCTGATCCAGGCGGTGGCCGAGCATCGCCCCGATGCCGTACTGACCGACATCAGGATGCCGCCGACTTACACCATCGAGGGCATCGAGGCGGCGAAGCGGATCCGCGCGGACTACCCCAACATCGGCGTTGTCGTGCTGTCCCAGTACGCCGACGACGACTACGCGTTCGAGCTACTCGAGAACGGGGTGGGCGGCCTCGGATATCTGCTGAAGGAGCGCGTCGCTGAGCGCGACGAACTGGTACGAGCGCTGCAGGAGGTGGCCCGCGGCGGGTCCGCCCTCGACCCTAAGGTGATCGAAGCGTTGCTCGCCCGCAAGTCCCAGGAACAACCGTCAGCGCTGCTCGGTCTGTCCGACCGTGAGCGCGAGGTGCTCCAGCAAATGGCGACCGGGCGGAACAACCACACCATCGCCCAAACCCTTTATATGAGTGACCGCGCTGTCGAGAAGCACATCGGCTCGATCTTTCAGAAACTCGGCCTGGTCGAGGAGGGCGAGCAGAACCGCCGGGTCGTAGCCGTGCTCGCCTTTCTCGAAGCCACCGGCTCGACGCGCTGACGCGGCCACATGCTCCACGTCACGCCCCCTCTTGTGGCTTCACGCCCCACATACATATTGGGCGTGCGTAAGCGAGAAGGTTGGGGCCGTCGGGCGCCGCCAATCGATGCTGTGCTGACGAGTTGCTCCAGAGCCACCGTTGCGCTCAATCAGTAAGCGGGCCGGAGGGGAATCGTCGCAACGACATTCACCGGGGTAAAATAGGAAGGCTGTATCTGACAGCCGGCCTGGGGCCGGAGCCGCCGTTGATAAACACGCCGCGACTTCACGAGCATGACGCTTCCGCCCAGGCAGCCCGGGACTTTCGATTGAATGTGTCCCCGAAATGACAACCCTTCTCCCCTCCACCACCAGGGAGCAGCCGGCTCCTAGCCCATCAATGATCCTGCGATCGTCTGACGAGACTTCGCAAGCCAGCGCGCCAGCCTCACCGGTCCCTGACAGGGCAGGCAGTTCCTTCACCGCGCTAACCCGCAGCATCCACGAGATGGGACTGATGCGCCGTCGCTACGGCTACTACTGGGCGAAGCTGATCGGTGCCATGCTCATCCTCGCCGCCTGGGTCGCAGGTTTCATCTGGATCGGCGACAGCTGGTGGCAGCTTGCCAACGCCGGGGTCCTCGCGGTTTTGATGACCCAGATCTCGTTCTTGGGCCATGACGCCGCGCACCGTCAGATATTCAAGTCTGGCCGGTGGAACGACTGGGTCAGCCTGATTATCGCGAACCGTGCTGGTCGGGATGAGCTATGGCTGGTGGCAAAGCAAGCACAACCGCCACCACGCCAACCCGAACAAGGTGGGGGTCGACCCTGACATCGCGTTGGCTGCGATCGCCTTCACACCCGAACGAGCGACCAGGCACCGTAGCCGGCTGATGCGGTGGTTGGTGGCCCATCAAGGCTGGTACTTTTTCCCGATCCTGCTGCTCGAGGGCCTCTCGTTGCACAAGGACGGGATCAGCCGCATCATCAGCCGAGGCAAGATTCAGCGTCCTTGGGTCGAGATCAGCTTCATCACCTTCCGACTCGCAGGATTCGCCGCCCTGGTCTTTCTCGTACTTCCCCCGGGGAAAGCAGTCGCGTTCCTCGGTGTGCAGCTGGCCCTATTCGGCCTGTACATGGGTTCCTCATTCGCGCCCAACCACGTCGGCATGCCACCGGTGTCGCCCAAGCTGAAGCTGGACTTCCTGCGCCGGCAGGTCCTGATGAGCCGCAACATCAGCGGCGGATCGCTGATGTCGATCTTCATGGGTGGGCTGAATTATCAGATCGAGCACCACCTGTTCCCCTCCATGGCGCGACCCTATCTACGTAAAGCGCAACCGCTCGTTTCCGCTTACTGCGCCGCCCAAGGTGTCCCGTACACCCGCACCACGCTCTGGCAGTCCTACCGCATCGTCATCGGCTACCTCAACACCGTCGGACTACGCGGCAAGGACCCCTTCCTCTGCCCCCTGGTCGCTCAACGCCGCGCCCTTTGACCCGGCCTGCCGCTACCTAGGATGTTCGGAGTGTTTTCGGGTAGCCATCTGCTGAGGGCGTCGAGGATCACGCCGAGTCCAACGTCGAACTCATCGCCGAAGTCATAACCGGGTTGCAGGATGTACTCGGTCGCCATCTCGACGAGGTGAGGGTATTGATCGGTGTGGAACCGCTCCATGATCGGCTCCGTCACGTCGGCGGCGGTACTTGTGCCCTGAAAGGGCAGCGCCGCTTCCTGCAGGGCAAAGCCGTACACATAGCTGTCGAGCAGCGCGTACGCGTGGGCGGTCATCTGTACCGTGAAGCCAGCAGCCCGCAGAGTGCCAAGGACCGCATCGTGGTGCCGCAGGGTCGCCGGACCGGGAGACTTTCGTGATTCCATCAATCCGATCGCCCAGTGGTGGCGGCTCAGCACCTGGCGGGCTGAGTTCGCTCGCCGTACCAGCTCTGCACGCCAATCACCGTCGACTGCGGGCAGTTCGATCTCGCTAAAGACGAGATCGACGATGCCGTCGAGGATCGCGCTCTTGTTGGGCACGTAGTAGTAGATCGACATGGGCTTGACGCCGAGGCGTTGAGCGAGAGAGCGGATTGTGAGCGATCCGATTCCGGCAGTGTCGGCGATGGCGACGGCGCTTTGCAGCACCCGTTCTCGGCTGAGCGGAATGCGTTTCCTAGGACTGTCCGTGCCTGGTTTAAGCATCTCTGTCCCCTGACGTTAGCACCTTCGTACATTGTACGATACAGTGTTGTACTTAGTACGGTGCGCCCGGGCACGGCCATCGGAATTGAGAGGAAGCACTCATGGGATCTGACGCCAAACTCCCAACGATTGACAGCGACAGGAATAGCACCGCTACGGCGGAAGGCACGATGCAGGCAATCGTGCAAGACACGTACGGCTCCGCCGATGTGTTGCGCCTGGCCCGTATCGCAAGACCGGAGATCGGCGACAGCGAGGTACTCATACGCGTTCACGCTGCCAGCGTCCACATCGGAGACTGGCACGTCATGACGGGCCTGCCGTACCTGCTGCGTGTGGTGGGCTTTGGCTTCCGTGCGCCGAAGGCTCGTGTTCGCGGGATGGATGTTGCAGGGACGGTTGAAGCTGTCGGCCAGAACGTGACGCAGTTCCAGGCTGGCGACGAAGTGTTCGGGACCTGCGCCGGCTCATTCGCCGAGCAAGCCGCTGCCCGCGTCGACACGCTAGCCCGCAAGCCGGCGAATCTGACCTTCGAGCAGGCGGCGGCCGTACCCACTTCTGCCGTCGCAGCTTTGCAGGCTCTTCGCAACGCGGGTGGCATCAAGCCGAGCGACGAGGTGTTGATCATCGGAGCGTCTGGAGGTGTCGGGCTGTTCGCGGTGCAGATCGCCAAAGCGTTCGGCGCTGAGGTGACCGGCGTATGCAGTACGGCGAACGTGGACCTGGTCCGCTCCGTCGGCGCCGACCATGTCATCGACTACACCGAAGAGGACTTCACCCAAAGCGGGCAACAGTATGACGTGATCTTGGTGATGGGTGGGAACCGTTCGCTGTCACAGCTCAAACGAGCCCTTCGCCCCGGCGGCACCCTCGTACCAGTTGGGACCGAAGAGGGGAATCGGTGGGTCGGAGGCAAGGCTTGGATCCAGGCGATGCTGTTGTCACGGCTGGTGCGCCACCTACGCCCGCTCGCATCGGAGCCGAACCAGGCCGATCTGCAGTTCCTGACCGAACTCATCGAGGCGGGCAAGATCACGCCGGTCATCGATAAGGCGTATCCGCTGAGCGATGTTCCTGACGCGCTGCGCTATCTGCACGAAGGAAACGCTCGCGGAAAAGTCGTCATCGCCGTCTAAGCGGACCGGACCAGGAGACAGACCATGCATACGCAGCCGCAAGTAACGGCGCAAAATCGACTCAGCCGCAATAACTACCGAACGACCGCGCGAATCGTCGGGGTGCTGTACCTCGCCGGAATGGTCGTCGGCATTGCGGGGAACCTCTTCATCCAATCCATTCTTGGCGCCCCGGATCAGCTTTCGACCATTGCCGTGAACAGCACACTGCTGGCCATGGGCGCTGTGCTCTGGTTGTGCACCGTCGCTGGTGACGCCGCTCATGGGATCTTGATGTTTCCGGTCCTCAAGCCCCACAGCGAACGAGCTGCAGTGGGCTACCTCGGTGCCAGGATTATTGACGCCACCTTCATTGCCGTCATGGCTCTCTTGATACTCGTTCAAATACCGCTCGGTATCGAGTACCTGAACGCTGGATCATCCGATGCCTCGTACCTCCAAGCCCTGAGTGCTGTGCTCACACAGGCAAATCTCTACGCGTACGAGTTCGCCATGATCACCGTCGGCGTGGCCGGCTTCATCCTTTCCTTCATGTTCTACCAGACACAGTTGGTTCCGCGGTTCCTGGCGGTCTGGGGGCTCATCGGATACGCAGTCCTTCTGTTGGGGTCTGTATTGCAAGTCCTCGGTCTGAACCTGAATTCGATACACGCGATTCCGGGCGGCTTGTGGGAGCTGTTCATCGGAGTGTGGTTGATCGCCAAGGGGTTCAGCACATCGTCTCAGCTCCCATCCGAGCCGACTATTTCAGCAACAACATCCGTCGTGGCGCCACCCCTCGTGGGCAGCGCAGCTTCGTGATCGTCGACGCAGTTGGAAAACGCGTCGCGTACACCGTCACCACCCATTGGGTCTCCACTGAAAGGAATAGACCAATGACATCGGTAATCTCGCAAGACACATCTCCGGTCCGCTTGACCGGCGAGCTGGATCCGCAGGTTTCACGCGGACTCTGGCTGGTGAAATGGTTCCTCGCCATTCCGCATTACATCGTGTTGGTGTTCTTGTGGATCGCGTTCCTGGTCACCACGGTGATCGCAGGCTTCGCGATCTTGTTCACCGGCCGCTATCCGCGCACGTTCTTCGACTTCAACGTCGGCGTGCTGCGCTGGAACTGGCGGGTCGCTTTCTACACCTATAGCGCCCTCGGCACCGACCGCTACCCACCCTTCACGCTGGCCCGCACTGACTACCCAGCCGACTTCGACGTCGCCTATCCCGAACACCTCTCCCGGGGATTGGTCCTGGTCAAGTCCTGGCTGCTGGCCATCCCGCAGTTGATCATCGTCGGTCTGTTCACCGCCAACATCCCCCTATGGTGGGAAACGACCAGGAATGAGTCGACGTCTGGTTACGAGAGCACCGCTGGGATCTCCATTCTCGGGACCCTGGTCGTGATCGGCGGGTTCTTCCTCTTGTTCACCAAAAAGTACCCACAGGGCCTCTTCGATTTCGTCCTGGGAGTCAACCGCTGGCTCTACCGCGTCATCACCTACGTCGCATTGATGCGAGACGAATATCCGCCCTTCCGGCTAGATCAGGGCCAGCACGAACCTGGTGACACAGAGCCCGACGGCCCCGCCGCCAGACCCGACCTCGTTACCACGCCTGCCTGAGGTAGGGGCCGCGCCTGAGGTCACCACCTCTTGAGAGAGATCACAATGAGATCAACCACAAGCGCTTCACCGCGCCTGCCAGACACCGCGCCTAGACGGGACCACCGAGAACGCACCGCCGCCGCGGCCAGTGTCTCGCTGCCGCGTCTCTATTTATTGAGGTTCGGCTATCTCCTGGTCGCCGTCGGACTCGTCCTCACGAAGTGGCCGCTGCTCATCAACCATGACGTCCCCTGGCCCCTGTTTGAGGGGGTTGAGACATGCATGCTGGTGGCGATGTCGCTGCTATGTTTCCTAGGGCTTCGCTACCCGCTGCAGATGCTGCCCATACTGCTGTTCGAATTAGGGTGGAAGTTCATCTGGGTGGCAGTCGTCGTAGTGCCGCTGTGGATCGCCAATCAGCTGGATCCGGCCACTTTGCAGGTGTTCTATTCCTGCCTCGTCGTCTTGATTGTCCTTGCCGTCATTCCCTGGCGTTATGTGGTCGCGCACTACGTGATGAAGCCGGGAGATCGCTGGCGCTCGGATCGTACGCCCACAGTCAGTGAC
>Ga0307410_10000212_pt1 | contig 21955 bp, 23 predicted proteins | sample 322Ometagenome_3_FD_203707 | JGI IMG/M metagenome (GOLD analysis project Ga0307410, IMG submission 203707) | Maize rhizosphere microbial communities from greenhouse at UC Davis, California, United States - 322HYB-O-3 | ecosystem: Host-associated > Plants > Roots > Rhizosphere > Soil | place... | reverse complement strand
CAACTGCTGGCCGTTGGTCACCCGAGGCGAGTAGAACTCGACGACCACGGGGTGCTTGAGCGACCTGCGAATTGTCTCCGCCTCGAAGGTTTGTTCGGTGACGTCGACAATGTATGAACCGCCCGCGGTACGCGGTCCAGTTGGCTGAGCGACCGCTGACTGCTTGGCCCGCTGAGCCACCTGGGAAAGATCAACAGCGCCAGGACGGTGGAAGCTGGACGAACTCATGGACTCATCCTTTCAAAGCTGAGCGATCTGCATGGCGCCGACCGAGCGCTAAGACCCGGCGGAGCGGAGCAATCAAACCACTGACGATGTCGACGGATTATGAGAACGTACGGGCCAGGACCTCACCGGTCCGCCCAACGACGGCAGAATGTGGCCATGGCCCACCCTCGCGCCGGACAGCCGGCACTCCCTGAAGATCTCATCGACGTCGACGCAGTCATCAGCGCCTACTACGACCTCGTGCCGGACCCCAGCAACCCGGATCAGCAGGTGGCTTTCGGGACCTCAGGGCATCTGATCGAGTTTGGATACGGCATTCAATGATGCGCACATCGCGGCGACGACGCAGGCAATCGTCGAGTACCGCGCATCCCAGGGCATCACCGGGCCGCTTTACATAGGTAAAGACACTCACGCGCTCTCCACTCCCGCCTGGACGACCGCCATCGAGGTGCTGCTGGCGAACGGCGTCACCGTCTGCGCCGAGGACGACCAGGACTACACCCCTACTCCGGCGATCTCGCGTGCGATCGTGGTGCACAATGCGACGGCGTCGGCGAGCAATACCGCCGACGGCATTGTCGTGACGCCTTCGCACAATCCGCCTCGCGATGGCGGCTTTAAGTACAACCCGCCGCATGGCGGCCCTGCCGACACCGACGCGACCAGCGCCATCGCCGCCCGCGCCAATGAGTTGTTGGCCGATGGCTCCCCCATTCGCAGGAGGCCGTACGCGGATGTGGTCTCAGAGGTCAACCGCTTCGATTACCTCGGTGCCTACTGCGAAGACCTGGTCAATGCGCTGAATCTGAGGGCCGTGCGCGATGCCGGAGTGCACATCGGCGCCGATCCGATGGGCGGCGCGAGCGTGCAGTACTGGGGCTACATCGCAGAGAACCTCGGCATCGACCTGACAGTTGTCAACCCGAAGGTGGATCCACGCTGGTCGTTCATGACCCTCGATACCGACGGCAAGATCAGGATGGACTGCTCCTCACCCAATGCGATGGCAAGCCTGATTCGCAACAAGGATGAATACGACATCGCCACCGGTAACGACGCAGATGCCGACCGGCATGGCATCGTCACGCCTGACGCGGGGCTGATGAATCCCAATGCTTACTTGGCCGTAGCGATCCAGTACCTCTACGCCAACCGGCCCGGCTGGCGCCCGGACGCGGGAATCGGCAAGACGCTGGTGTCTTCTTCCATGATCGACAGGGTCGCAGCCAGTCTTGGCCGGACCCTCGTCGAAGTGCCTGTGGGATTCAAGTGGTTCGTGCCGGGTTTGCGTGCCGGTGAGATCGGCTTCGGTGGCGAGGAATCGGCAGGCGCATCTTTCCTGGCACTGGACGGCAGTACCTGGACGACCGACAAGGACGGCATCCTGCTCGCCTTGCTCGCCAGCGAAATCAAGGCAGTCACCGGCAAATCTCCTAGCGAGCTTTATGCGGAGCTGACCGCAGAGCATGGTGCCCCGGCGTACGCCCGCATCGATGCCCCCGCCAACCGCGAGCAGAAGGCCAAGCTGTCCAAGCTCGATGCATCATCGGTTACCGCTACCGAACTGGCCGGCGAACCGATCACAGCGATCTTGACCAGGGCACCCGGCAACGACGCGCCCATCGGCGGATTGAAGGTCGCCACCGAGTCGGCCTGGTTTGCGGCGCGGCCATCGGGCACCGAGGACGTCTACAAGATCTACGCCGAGTCGTTCAAAGGCCCAGAGCACCTAGCGGAGGTCCAAGAGGCGGCCCGCGCGGTCGTCTCGGCGGCATTAGAGGGATAGCCGAAGCGAGAATCGGACCGGGCGCGCCCAGGATCGCGCGCCGCTGTCCTGGACTAACGAACGAGCAGACACGCCTTCCGTCTGCGAGTGAGAGAGGAAGGCAGCGGCTCGGAAGCGCGATCCTCGCGAGCGGAGGAGCAATAGACACTGCCCGAGCAGCAAGCTCAAAATAGAACGGTGCACGCCGACGAGCTGGCGGATCTCCTTCGCTGGTGCGCGGCGCTGAGCACTGATCCAGCAGATCTGGCTGGTGCTGTGGGGCTTGCCGCGGGCCCGCGCTGGTCGCAGCTGGTCGATTCCCCGGCAGACCTGCGCGAGTTGACCGTCCACACCTTCCTGCGTACGGCCGAGCCAGCTGAGCCGGTCCCCAGGCAGGGGATGGAGGGCATTCCCGATGAGCTGCGCGTTGTCGTCGCCGCGTACGACAAGCTCTCGAAACTCCAGCGTGCGGTGCTCATGCTGAGTTGCCTCGAAGGCACCACATATGCCGAGATTGCCGGAATCATCGACCGCTCGGCGGCGCGGGTAGGCATTGAGATCGATCGAGCACTGGCCACGGTCAACGCCGACCCATACTCGGTGCGTGCTGCCCTCGACATGACCACATGGCGTCTCCCCGATCCTGTTGAGGTTTCCCGAGCGCTGCGCCGGCATACCAAAACACGAACCCGCCGACGACATCGGATTGGATTGGCCGGGGTTGCGGCCGCAACACTGCTGGCCGTGCTGGTCGCCTTCAGTGCGGTCCATCGGCCGTACGTGGAGCCGCGCCAGTCGGGAGCATGGGAGTTCAGTCACACTCTTCGTTCCGTGCCGGGCTGGTCGATTCGAAGCCGAACCGTCGAACGCGACTGGGAAACGACCGTGCTGCGTGCCGAAGCTCCCAGCGGTGCCCGGTGCTCTGTTGCCGTCGGCGCGAGTCAAGCTACGTGGGTACGGCCGCTGCCCCGCAATCCGGCAAAGGTGCGAGTCGGCGCTCGTCCGGCCTTCTTTGCCGAAGGGGTTTGGCCCAACGGGGGCGGTGCCATGCTCTGGTGGGAGTACGCAGACGCCGCCTTGGTGGTCATCGAGTGCGGCGGCGTCAGCATGCCAAGAAAGGCGCTACCCAAGATCGCTAGCCATGTGGTTCTGGTAGCTGATCCAGTCCTGCTGCCGTACCGCATTCGAGCACTCCCCCGGCACTACCAGGTCGCATCAGTCACCACGGGCTTTGTGAGCAATTCGACTGTGGCCTATCTAACCCGCAATGACTATCCCGAAGGCATGCTGCAGATCAGCATCCGGTATCCAGCGGGCATGCCGATGTACGGGGTGAGCAATTCAGCCCTGCTGGCCCATTACGCCAATGGCAGATACGGGGCCGTGTGCCGGCCGTTCGGAGACAGCCACATCTGCGTACGCGGGGAGATCAGCACGCCGGGCCCGATTGACATCGCAGACCAACACGGCGCCCTATCGGTGATTGATCAAATCGCTGCCGAGCTGGAACTGGCTGCCAGCCCCACAGATCTCACGAGCTGGTTCGACGCCCGAGATGCCTTGCCATCCTGAGCCGAGAATCTCCTTAGTCAGCGCCGGCGGCCGAAGGCGACCACAGCCACCAAGCCGATGATGAAGATCACACCCAGCACCGTGCCCTCAACACCATGTCCGGTAGCGATCAGATAGACGCACGCTGCTAGGAACGCAAGCGTGATCACGACTCCATAATTGAGACCGAGCGCATTGAGCCGCACCTCGCGCTGATCAAGGGCGGCGATCCGCTCTAGCTCCTTCTCGATCACCGCACGTGTCTCGGCATCAGCTTCCGCATAGACCTGCAGAGGATCCTGATAACGGTCATATCGGGATGGCCGCTCGGTCATATCTGCTCCTCATTTCGCGGTTGATCAACGACGTCCGCAGCAGGCTCGGCGCCTTCCGGGCGAGGCGATGACTCCTCAGGGCTACTGACCAGGTCCACCATCTGTTGCAACGCCATGCCGACGCGGTCGGGTGCGACCGATGGATCGACAGCATCGATGCGTGCGATGGCTTGGTCCAGCCGACCTCCTACGCTGTAGCGCAGCTGGGGATAACTGAGTGGTGCGTACAGATAGCTAAAACCCTTGAGCAAGGAACTCACTGGTGATGCGGGAGCAAGTTGGACGCGCGGCATCGTCAAGCGTCTCCGCGTAACGCTCGGAGGCCGACGAGCGGCGGGAAGGATGAACACCAGCAGCAGGGTGATGATCACCAACGCGCTTCCGGCTCCGATGAGGAGCCAAGCCCCGGTCGGCACGCGCACCTCCTCCCGGCCCAGCCTAGTGTCGTGCTAGCACGACATTAGTCAGCGCGTACGGCCACCGCGCACCGACGCGCGGTGGATCAGCTGGCGACTATCTCGCAGAGTTGTCGACCTTAGAAGCGCGCGGGTTCTACGTACTCGCCCCATTCGTCGCGGAGCACGCTGCAGATTTCGCCGAGCGTGGCCTCAGCTCGGGCGGCCGCGAGCATCGGTTCAATCATGTTGTCATTGGTCCGGGCGACCTTGATCATCTCTAGCAGCGCGGCCTCAACTCTCGCATTGTCCCGCGTAGCTCGCCGAACCTTCAAGGTTGCGCACTGCTCGATTTCGATGTCGTGACTCACCCGCAAGATCTCCAGCGGCTTGGTAACCGTGCCAGTGTGCGCGTTGACGCCCACGATCTTCTTGTCACCCTTCTCCAGCTGGGTCTGATAGCGGAACGCCGCATCTGCGATCTGTGCGGTGAACCAGCCCTCCTCAATGCCCAGCAGCAGGCCAGAAGTGATCGGACCAATCTCATGCTGCCGGGAGGAGCCGCCGCCCAGCTCCTCGATACGATCAAAGATCGCCAAGGCCTCGGATTCGATCTTGTCGGTCAGTGCCTCGACATACCAAGACCCACCCAGCGGATCGGCGACGTTGATCACGCCGGTCTCCTCAGCCAGCACCTGCTGTGTCCGCAAAGCGATCTCAGCGGACTCTTCAGTCGGCAGCGCCAGAGTCTCATCCATTGCGTTGGTGTGTAGGGAATTCGTCCCGCCGAGCACCGCGGCAAGTGCCTCGACGGCCGTTCGGACAACGTTGTTGACCGGCTGCTGTGCGGTCAGCGAAACGCCAGCGGTCTGAGTGTGGAATCGCAGTGATTGCGCCCTGGTAGTCGTCGCGCCGTACCGGTCGCGCATCCAGCGGGCCCAAATCCGGCGCGCGGCCCGGAACTTTGCGATCTCTTCGAAGAAGTCAATGTGGGCATCGAAAAAGAAGCTCAGGCCGGGTGCGAAGCGGTTGATATCGAGGCCACGGGACAGTCCTAGTTCGACGTAGCCGAAGCCGTCGGCCAGGGTAAAGGCGAGCTCTTGAGCAGCGGTCGATCCGGCTTCTCGAATGTGGTAACCGGAGACACTGAGCGGCTTGTAGGCCGGGATGTTGCTGCTGCAGTACTCCATCATGTCGCCGATCAAGCGGAGGTGCGGGCCCGGCGGAAACAACCACTCCTTCTGAGCGATGTACTCCTTGAAGATGTCGGTCTGCAACGTGCCATTGAGGGCGCCGATGTCGGCACCTTGACGCTCCGCTGCCACCAGGTACATGCAGAAAATCGGCACAGCTGGGCCGGAGATCGTCATCGACGTCGTGACCGTGCCAAGATCAATTCCAGAGAACAGCAGATCCATGTCGACAGCGGAGTCGATCGCTACCCCACAATGGCCGACCTCACCCAGACTGCGGCTGTCGTCGGAGTCCCGGCCCATCAAGGTCGGCATGTCGAAAGCGACACTGAGCCCACCTCCACCAGCAGCCAAGATCATCTTGTAACGCTCGTTGGTCTGCCGAGCGTTGCCGAAGCCAGCGAACTGTCGGATGGTCCAGGGTCGGCCGCGATAACCAGTGGGATACAGGCCTCGCGTGAAGGGAAACTGCCCTGGCCAGCCGATTTGGTCCATCCGTTCATCGGTTGCCTCGTCGTCTGGTCCATACACCGGATCGACCTCGAGACCAGAGATGGTGGTGAAGTCGGCGTCGCGAACCTGGCCCTTCGCCTCGGCCTCGGCGAATGCGGCCGCCCAACGATCCTTGCCGCTGGCGCCTTCTGCGGTCATCGAACCTCCAGCCTCAAATACTAGGATCCCCTAGTAATAGAGCCAAGGAGCAGCTGAACGCCCATAGCGCGGGTGCTAAAAATCTCCCGCGACTTCCCGCGGCGTGGTGAGCAGCCAGGTGAGCTGATCACACTCCTCCTCGCTCAGCGCTCTCAGTCCGAAACGCGCGTTGACGATTGCCTGGGTCGCCTTCTCCATGACGTTGCGCCCCTTGGGCGTAAGAGAGGCGAGCACTGCCCGGCCATCCTCCGGATGCGGCGTACGCCTGATCAACTCCGCAGCTTCCAGACGCTTCACTAGCGGCGTCACCGACGTGGCATGCACCTGGAGCCGCTCACCGATCTTGCCCAATGGCAGCGCGCCCCGCCGCGAAAAGGAGAGCAAGACCAAGACCTCGTAACGCGCAAAAGTCAAGCCAAGTGGCCGAAGCAACTCATCCAGCTCGGTAATAAGCAGCTGGTGAACCCGCATGAGCGAGGTCACGGCGCGCATCCGAGGCATCTCGCCCCATTGAGTGGCCCACTGCTTTGCAGCCTCCTCAATCGGGTCGAATGGCAGTCGGTGTCGCTCCAGAGCGGTGGTTTTTGGGGCAGTCATGTTCCGTCATCCTCCGCTGGCGTGGCAATTTGCTGGGGCAAGTCACCTTGCATCACGATGCGCAGCACATCTTCGCGCTGGTCAATGTCCCCGACATAGGTGATCCTGTTCAAGCCTTGGACTTGAGCGGCGGACTCGAAGATGAAATGCCCGTAATTCAGCCAGCGGCCGATGACGGGCTTGTTGACGGTGATGTCCAAGATCCTCAGCAGTGGCACGCTCGCTCGCGCGGTCGAAAGGACCCCGTTGACTCGGAACACTCGCTGGTTCGTGATGACGAAACGGTCCCGGTATTCCTCGAGGATGCGCCACATCGCCTGCCCTCCAAGTACCAGTCCGAGCACGAATAGAATCCAGTAGATGGGCCCCTGGAAGGCGAAGGCGCTGACGAAGATCACGACTCCGATGCCAACTCGCACCGCCGGCCACGCAAGTGCCACCCAGTGTTTCTTGACCTCTAGGACTTTCTGTTCACCGGCTGTCGTCAAAATGTATTTGTCGACATGCGGGTCAAGCCAGTTGACCAGTCCCACGGCTAGCCAGCCAGGGATTGGAAGAAAACAATGATTGAGCGGAACACCCGGGCCAGGGCTCCGAAGATGGCACGGACAGCGTCCGCGGCAGCTTCAGGCTGCGCAATCAAATAGAAGAGAAAAAAGCCCACGACCAAGAAGACGATGAACCGCTTTAGCCACACCATGTCGGACTATTCATCCTTCCGGTCTCCAAGAAGACTATTCAAACAGTGTGCCCCCTGTACAGGCAGACCTGTACAGGCAGGCGCCTGGATAGTCTTCTTTTTACCCGATGCGCCGCCAGATAGGCAGCAGGCACGCCGCCTGCCAGGCGTGGGCCAATCTCTACTACTCCGCCGAAGGTGCAGCTCAGAGTCCCAAGACCACTCGGTCAGCCGCAGTGTAGGCATCAAGTTCACCTCGGCTCACAGCCTCCGCAAGATCATCCAACCTAGCTTCGCCATTCAGCTGGAACTCTGCGCGCAGCTTGCCGAGTGCGATGCTCTCCACCTCGCGTCGGGCGCGCGCCACACGGCGTTTTTGGGCGCTCCCGGTATCGGCTTGCGATGCTCGGAAACGGTCGATAGCTTCCAGCAGATCGTCAATACCGCGATGCTCGTTGGCGACTGTCGTGACGATCGGCGGTTTCCAGTCGTGCGGACCCCGGTGCGCGAGTGCGATCATCGTCCGCAGCTCGCGTACCACGGCTTGTGCCCCCTCGCGATCGCTCTTGTTCACCACGAAGATGTCGCCGATCTCCAAGATGCCGGCCTTGGCGGCCTGGATCCCGTCTCCCATGCCCGGTGCCAACAACACCAGGATCGTGTCCGCGGTTTCGGCCACCTCAAGCTCTGACTGTCCTACTCCGACGGTCTCCACGATGACGGTGTCGAAACCCGCCGCGTCGAAGGCTCGTAGCGCTTGCGGAGTTGCTACGGCGAGCCCACCGAGATGGCCTCGGGTCGCCATCGACCTGATGTAAACATCCGGATCGAGCGCATGTTCCTGCATCCGAACCCGATCTCCAAGCAGCGCTCCGCCCGAAAACGGCGAACTGGGGTCGACCGCCAATACCCCCACCCGCTCGCCGCGCGAACGGAGCGCTCGGACAAGCGAGGTGGCAGTGGTCGACTTGCCGACCCCCGGCGCGCCGGTGAGGCCGAGGACATGCGCTCGTCCGGTATCCGGCGCGAGTTCCTTCATGATCATCGGCAGTGCCGGTGAGGCATTCTCGATCCAGCTGATCAGCCGACCAAGTGCACGCGGGTTGCTTGACCTGACGGCAACGACGGTGTCATGCACCTCGCCACGGTCAACGGACAATGCGTTGTCTTGTGAAACGGAGGTTCGCCGTTTAGCTGGAGCTGTTGTCGTCGGAAACAGTAATGATCAAGGCATCACCCTGTCCGCCGCCGCCACAGAGCGCGGCGACACCCGTGCCGCCACCCCGGCGCCGCAATTCGTACGCAAGGGTCAGCACCAGGCGAGCGCCCGAAGCTCCAATCGGATGGCCAAGGGCGATCGCACCGCCGTTGACATTGACCTTGTCGTCGGTCTCTTCCTCGGTCAACCCCAACGAGCGAGCGCTCGCGACACCGACCGCCGCGAATGCCTCGTTGATCTCAATCAGCTCGAGATCGGCGACGCTGATCTGTTGCTTCTTGACAGCAAGATCGATCGCATTGGCTGGCTGAAGTTGCAGAGACGAGTCGGGGCCGGCAACGCTTGCGTGCGCGCCGATCTCTGCGATCGGCGTAGCACCCAGCCGCTGCGCTGCTTCCTTGTTCATCACCACCATGGCAGCCGCGCCGTCGGAGATCGGGCTGGACGAGGCTGCGGTGATCGAGCCATCGCGTCCGAAAGCCGGCGGCAGTTTGGCAAGCGATTCCGGGGTAACGCCCTCCCGGATGCCTTCGTCCTTGTTGATCACCAAATCATCACCGCGACGCTGCGGAACGCGGACCTCGACGATCTCCTCTGCCATGACGCCACTGGCCGTCGCGGCGGCCGCACGCTGGTGGGAGCGCGCAGCAAAGACATCTTGATCTTCACGGCTGACCAGTTGCTCGCCCGTGTTGCAGCTGTCGGTCAGCGCGCCCATGGCCTGATCGGTAAAGGCATCCCACAGGCCGTCATAGGCCATGTGGTCGATAATTGTTACGTTGCCGTACTTGTATCCAGACCTGGAGCCAGGCAACAGATGCGGCGCTTGGGTCATGGACTCCATACCGCCGGCGACGACCACGTCGCATTCACCCGCGCGGATCAGCTGATCAGCAAGCGCGACTGCATTCAGGCCTGACAGACATACCTTGTTGATCGTCAGGGCTGGGACCGACATGGCGATCCCACCTTTTGCCGCTGCCTGCCGAGCAGGGATCTGACCGGTGCCTGCCTGCAGGACCTGGCCCATGACGACGTAGTCGACGTGCTCCGCAGAGACGCCGGAGCGCTCCAGCGCCGCTGCGATGGCATAGCCACCAAGATCGGTCGCGGATACGTCCTTGAAGCCGCCGAGCAGCTTTCCGATCGGCGTACGCGCTCCGCCGACAATCACTGAACCCATACTCCACCCTCCAGTCGCCCGCTCTGTGCTGACGATCACGTCCGGTACTTGGTTAGGCACTCCAGTCTGGCACTCTAATGTCCATGACCAGAAGGCGCTCCGAGCTTGGAGCTGTACTGCCTGGTCTACTCGGTTTCGATCATGTCGGTATCGCGGTCCCGGACCTGGATTCAGCGGTCAGCTTTTACCGTGACGTACTCGGACTGCGCGTGGTGCATCGTGAGGAAAACCTTGACCAACAAGTAACTGAGGTCATGATGACGAGCACCGAAAACGGATCAGTGGGAAGTCAGCTTCAGCTTTTGATGCCCTTGACCGAAGATTCGGTGCTCAACCGCTTTCTGATGAGACGCGGATCCGGTCTGCACCACGTGGCTTACGCTGTTTCCGATGTCCGGTCCGCATCCTCGATACTGCGTCAGTGCGGTGTACGGGTGCTTTATGATGCACCAAGAGCCGGTACCCGCGGCTCGCAGATCAACTTTGTCCACCCCACGGACACTGGCGGCGTTCTGCTCGAGTTGGTCGAGCACACCGCGGCGGATCCGCAGTACGGCTGAGCAAAAAGCCGTCGCTCACGCGGGCACATGACTCGGCGTCAATATCTACTCTCGGAGAGGGCTTCTTGCGGTGAACGCATCAGACAACACGGGGCTTGGCCTGTTCGACGACACAGCAAGCGCAGTCGGGAACTTTCCAACAGCACTGCGGGGGTATGACCGAACGGCAGTTGACGACTACGTTCGGACTCTTGAGGAGAGTGTCGTCAAGTCCCGTAGACACGCTTCTCAGCTTGAGCAGCAGGTGAACCTGCTCCAGGACGAAGTGGCCTCGGTTGGTGATAGGGGCGACAAAGAAATCGACTACGCCAATCTTGGCGGGCGCGCCAATGACATCCTCCGACTGGCTCAGGAACAAGCGCGCGAGCTCGTGCAGAACGCGACGGTCGAGGCCGAGAAAGTCAAGGAACAGGCTCGACGTGAGGCCGATGGTCTGCGTAACAACGCCGCCCGTGAGGGTGACGCGATCAAGAGCGGCGGCGCGGCACAGATTGATCAGCTGCGCACCAAGTTGCGGGAAGAGGTGGAGGCCCAGGTCGATAAGGCCAAGGCAGAGGGCGACGCCCTGATTGCCGCGGCCCGCCGCCAAGCCGAGTCCATCCGACGCGAGGCCGATCATGAGGCACAGGCAACTCGACAGAATGCCTACCTCGATACCGAGAACCTGCGCCGGAGCGTTGAGCGCGAGGCCGCAGAAGCGCGATCCAAACTGGCAGCGGAGCGCGAGCAGGCGGTTTCGCAACTCAAGGTGACCCATGACGAGGCGCAGCAGAAGACTGCTGCCATGCTCGCCGAGGCAACCAAATACCACAGCGAGTCGGCGGAGCGTCTCGAGGCTGACCTGGCCGAAGCTGCCCGTATTCGTGCCGAGGCTCTTGCCGAAGCCGAGCAGACCAAGAGTGGCGCCGCTCAGGAGGCCGAGGCGCGGATCGCCACTGCCAAGAAGCAGGCTGCAGCCATCAATGAGCGGACCCAGCAGGAGTTCGCCTGGCGGAAGCAGCAGCTGCGTCGGGAGACTGAGTTGCTGCACCAGCGCAAGCAGGCTGTGCTCAGCCAGTTGGCCAGCCTGTCCGCACTTGCCGAGCAGACCGCCAGCGCGTTCCCAGATTTAGACGACCCCAACGATCTCGAGGGTGAGGTCGGGGATCGCACCGTAATGCGTCCCGACATGCTGCCACCTGCCGGATTGAATGAAGAGAGCGCTGCCAATAGCAAGGGCGGCTCCGGCAGGAACGGTGGAAAGTCTGACGAGGACGACGAACTTGAGATCGATGGTGACGCCACTGTGCTCGTGGCACCATCGGATCTTTCCGCCGAAGCAGCCAAATCGAAGTAAGCTCCGCCATCCAGCGGCCGCTGCTCATGATCGTTTTGGTGACCGTCTGGCTCTGAAGCTTCGGGTGCCGTTACGCTGAGATACCTCGGGGGTAACGGCACTTGGCGTGTAAGGAGCCGGCGTGAATATGCCCCCACGAGTTGACCAGCATCCCAATGACGGCCGCTTTCCCTTGGCGCGCAAAGGATATGACCGCGAGGCCGTTGATCATTTTGTGGGATCGACCCATGCTCAGATCGCTCACCTGCTGCAGCAATACGACGCCCTGATGGCCAACAACCACGAGCTACGCCGAGCGCTGGATGAAGCGAACGCTCGAGCAAATCATGCTGACTTCTCGGGCCTCGGCGGACGGGTGCAAGAGCTCCTCCAGATCGCTGAGGAGCAGGCAACTGACATCACGCGGCAGGCCGTTCAGGAGGCGGATCGGCTGAGCGCGCAAGTGCATGCGGAGATCAACGAGCTACGCCAGAGTGCGACTGCAGAGCTTGCCCAGATGCGAGACGCGCAGCTAGCCGAGCTGGACAGCTTGCGACACCACAGCGAGCGCGACGCAGCTGAATTGCGAGACCGAGCCGCGGCCGAGGCGGAGCAGTTACTGTCGTCGGCGCGACTGCAGGCCGATGCTGTACGCACTGAGGGTGAGGCGGCCGCGACCGGCATGCGCAAGGCTGCCACTTTTGAGTCCCAGCAGCTGCTCGCCGGCGCCGAACGCGACAGTGCAGCCGTACGCCAACAGGTAGCAGACCAACGTGAGCGAGTGTTGGCCGAGCTGAGGCAGGCGCAGGAATCGGCGAATCAGAGTATTCAGGCGATGCTGGCTGAGGCTACTGAGTTGCAACGGGCGGCCGGCGAACGCCTAACGCAGGAGACTGAGTACGCCGCCAAGCTACGCACCGACACCTTCGCTGCGGCAGAACGCATCAAGGTCGACGCCAGCGGCGATGCCGAGCAGATCATTGACCGGGCGCGTCATCAGGCAGAGGCCATCAACAACCGCGCACGCCAGGAGCTCGCATTGCGGCGGCGTCAGATGCGGGACGAACAGGATCTGCTCAATCGCCGAAAGCACGCCATGCTCAACCAGCTCACGTCGCTGAGCGCCCTCGCAGTGGAGACGGCTGAGAACCTTCCCGACGTACCTGAGGTGGCAGACTCAGAATTTGCCGACGTTGTCGGCTTTCGGGCCGACGATCAAGGCGGCCGCGAAGCCGAGATGGAGAGCGATCCGACAGTCGGCAATGCAGCCGATAGGCCCGAGGAGCAAGCCGAGTCGGAGACGGCCGCTGAGCCGCTGGCGGAGGTTGATGATGGCGAGCCCTCCGCCGCTGGGGATGACACCAGCCAAAGTGAGGACCAGCCGGGCGACGCAGCCACTGGCGATGAGGACACAACCAATAAGCCGCCTGACGATGAGGAGTATGCACAGGCGTCGAAGCCCAGTGCGGCGTAGGCCACTCAGGTAGCAGGACACTGCCTCTGGTGTGAGCAAACCAGGTACAGGTGGGCGCCGGTCGGGGTTAGCGAGATTCGGTTTAAAACAAGCGGTCCTCAGCGTCATCGAGTCCGCGCAGCATGTCGTAGTCGACGGTGACGCAGCTGATGCCGCGATCGCTGGCAAGCACTCGTGCCTGAGGCTTGATCAACTGCGCAGCGAGGATGCCATGTACGGTCCCGAGCAATGTGTCGCGGCGCATCAGATCCAGATACCGGCTGAGTTGTTCAACGCCGTCAATCTCTCCACGACGTTTGATCTCCACCGCTACGTACGCCCCCGCGGCATCTCTACACAGCAGGTCGACGGGGCCGATTGGAGTGGGGTGTTCTCGGCGTACGAGGGAAAGACCGGGGGCCAACGCCTCGGGATGTCCGGCAAGAAGTGCCTGTAGATGCGCCTCCACACCGTCCTTCTGCAGGCCTGGATCGAGGCCGAGTTCGTGGGAGGAGTCGTGGTACACCTCAGCGAGCCAGATCTGCAGGGTGTCACCGTCGCGACCGCGCACCTCCCACAGTGCTGTCAGCGGCTCACCAACCGGCGCTGATTGCTGCTCCGGTCCGGGCGCCTCAAGTTCCACCAGCGAGCAAGGCGGACTCATCCAGTTCAGTGGCTTGTACGCCCGGTCATCGGCGTGAATCGACACCGATCCGTCGGACTTGATCAAGATCAGCCGCTTCGCCATTGGCAGATGGGCCGTTAGCCGCCCCGCATAATCCACCTGGCAACGGGCAATCACCAACCGCACGGAGATAAAGATAAGGCCGGCAGACCTATGGTTGAATCTCGCGCAAGTAGTTTGAATCATGTCTTTTGCAGGGAGCCCGATGGCCCGACGACCGAGCAAGCACCTCAGACCGGCGCGACCGCTCAGCTCCGGGTACGCGACGTCTGCAATCAAGCGCGACGGCCGCTGGATCGTCCGCAGCGTATCTGGCGCATCAGCCACCAAGAGCTACCGGTGTCCTGGTTGCAATTCTGAGATCCCTTCCGGAACACCGCATGTCGTGGCCTGGCCTGACACACCCGGCTTACTCTCCGTATCCGGGGTCGAAGAGCGGCGGCACTGGCACACCGGCTGCTGGCAGCGGCGGCCGTGACGGACCTTGCGCGTGAAGATGGGCTCTTCAGCACCCAGCTGGGGAGCACGGGACCCCGTGTGGTGTTTCTTCATGGCCTGTTCGGCCAGGGCAAGAACTGGACGACGATCGCCAAAGGCTTGAGCGACTCGGCACGGGTAACATTGGTCGACTTGCCCAATCACGGTCAGTCTCCCTGGACGGATCACTTTTCCTACCCGGAGATGGCTGGCCAAGTGGCAGAGCTGCTACAAGCCCAGGGTGGGGATGATCAATGGGCGGTAATCGGGCACTCGATGGGCGGCAAGGTGGCCATGACGCTTGCCTTGCTCAGACCAGAGCTCGTGGAGCGACTCTGCGTTGTCGACGTCTCTCCGGTGCCGAGTCGGGAGACCAGCGAATTCGCGACCTTCATACGCGGTATGCAGTCCATCGACCTGGTGACGCTCACGGACCGCAGAGCTGCGGACGCTCAGCTTGCCGCCTACGCCAACGACCCGGTCATTCGCAGCTTCCTGCTGCAGAACCTGCGACGAGACGACTCCTCACCCGACAACGCCTGGCGATGGCAGATGAATCTGCAGATGCTCGGCGAACACCTCGGCGAGATGGGTGGCTGGCCGAAATTGCGCGCCGAGCCGTACCGAGGACCGGTGCTCTGGCTGGCTGGCGCGCGATCGGGCTACATTCGCCGTGAGTACGCCGCCACCATGCGCGCGCTCTTTCCGCGCGTCCAGCTCGTCAAGATCAAAGGTGCCGGCCACTGGGTGCACAGCGAACAGCCTGCGGTGTTCCTCGCCACGATTCGCCGGTTCCTCGGGCTATAGCCTTGAGCAGCTCCGACCCGCTCTACAACTTGCTGTCTTGATCCTGCTACGCATCGTTCCCAAAGGTTCGCACGTGACCGAGTTCCTGATGATTGTGCTGCAACTTATCCCGCTCGACATGCCCAATGCGCCGTCTCCGACGCCCCCACGTGTCGTCTATCCGAGCGGCAGTCAAGGGTTCGCCGCCTACATCGTCGGCGGCTTCATCGGCCTCGGCATCTTGGTGCTGGCCATGGCGCTGCTCAACCGGGGCCCGAGGCGGCAAGGCCGCCACCACCTCGATCAGTGATTGAGAACCATGTCCCGGCGAGCCGGTGTCAGACTCTGGTCGCCGTCATGATCTCGCACGGGTTGTTGGGCCGGCCGGTGCCGTCTGGGTTGCGCCCGTTCTGGCCTTCCTCGGCCATCGAGGCCACCACGTCACGCGAGGCCTTGTCCATCTCGCCGAAGATCGTGAAGTTCCGTTTCTTGTCCAGGCTGGTGGAATCAGCCCACACCAGGAAGAACTGCGATCCATTGCTGCCCGGTCCGCCGTTTGCCATCGCGACGACGCCCTCGATATAGCTTTCTGTAGCGTCGGTCTCGTTCGCGAACTCATAGCCTGGGCCGCCCTGTCCCGTGCCAGTCGGGTCGCCGCACTGCAGGATGAAGATTCCCGAATCAGCGAGCCGATGGCACTTGGTGTCGTCGAAGTAGCCCTGACTGGCTAATGAGGCGAAGGAGTTGACGGTGCACGGTGCCTTCGCCCGATCCAAGGTGATCTTCACGTCACCATTCGTCATCGTCAGCACATAGCTGATCGTTCCGCTCGTCGGGATTCCGGTGCCCGGCGGCGGAGCCACTGGACGCGACGCCTCTCCTGAGCTGGAGTATTCGCAAATGTCGCCTCCGTTTGTGGCTGTCGAGGTCGCCGCTGTTGCCCCAGCGGGTGGGGCGGAGGTTGCCGAAGGGCTCGGTGCTGGCGGCGCAACGGGGATTTGGCCGCATCCACTCAGGAGTGCGGCGATGCCGAAGAGCGCAGCAGCGGTCGCTCGAAGAGTGGCCAGCACTGTTGTACTGTGCCACGCGCTAACCGATTCCCCGGCCGCGACAAGCCGGCGGTATTCACTTCGAGTGAGGAGCAACGTCAACACCCCAGCCAACTGCTCCGGGCGTGCTGCGTAGGGTGTGATCATGGTTCGGCTGACCCGCATCTACACCCGCACGGGCGATGGCGGAAAGACGCAGCTTTCCGACTTGTCTCCGGTCGCTAAGACTGATCCGCGAGTCGAAGCGTACGGCGATGTGGACGAAGCCAACTCGGCAATCGGAGTCGCGCTGGCCACCGGCGGGCTTTCGAAGGAGGTCGCCGCGGTACTACAGACCGTACAGAACGAAATGTTCGACGTGGGGGCCGATCTCTCCACTCCCCTGCGAGTCACCGAGGATGCCCACAGCGCGGCAGAGCTGCGGGTCACCCAGGAATACGTTGATCGCCTCGAAGCATGGTGTGATCAGTTCGGCGATCCGCTGCCGAACTTGACGTCGTTCATCCTCCCTGGTGGTTCACCGTCTGCCGCACAGCTGCACTTGGCGCGTACCGTGGTCCGGCGGGCGGAGCGGGCCGCCTGGCTCGCGGTTCAGGCGTACGGCGTCGAACCGATCATGGATAGGGAGCGTCCCGGTGGGTTAAACACATTGGCGATCACCTATCTCAACCGGCTGTCCGACCTGCTCTTCATCCTCACCCGGGTTGTCAACGGACCAGACGGTGACGTGCTGTGGATACCAGGAGGCGACCGAGGCCACAGTTCGGTATCGAAGGATTAAGCCCTTGATCGATTGAGATCGAGCCCAACTAGGAGGATGCGATGGTCAATGATGCCCGCCTTTTGAGGGAAGCCGCCGGGAAGGCCAATCCGGCCCAGCCGCGACCGGTCACGCTGTTCACGGGACAGTGGGCCGATCTGCCGTTCGAGGAGGTGTGCCGACTCGCTGCGGAATGGGGCTACGACGGACTGGAGATCGCCTGCTGGGGTGATCATTTCGACGTCGCAAAAGCTGCCGAAGATGACGGGTATGTCCGGGGTCGCAAGGACATTCTGGAGAAACATGGGCTCGGCTGTTGGGCGATCTCCAACCACCTCAATGGTCAGGCGGTGTGCGAAGCGATCATCGACGATCGCTACAAGAACATGGTCAACCCACGGGTCTGGGGTGATGGTGACTCGGAGGGTGTACGGCAGCGTGCCGCCGAAGAGCTGAAGACCACGGCACGCGCCGCTGCTGCGTTCGGCGTCGACACCGTCGTCGGGTTCACCGGATCTGCGATTTGGCACTACGTGGCGATGTTTCCGCCCGTCGAGGACAAGGTCATCCAGGCTGGCTACGCCGACTTCGCCGACCGGTGGAACCCGATCATCGACGTTTTCGATGAAGTAGGGGTCCGCTTCGCCCACGAGGTACATCCCAGCGAGATCGCGTACGACTACTGGTCCACGGTTGCCACGCTGGAGGCCATTGATCATCGGCCAGGTTTCGGTCTCAACTTCGATCCCTCCCACATGGTCTGGCAGGGCCTTGACTATGTCGGCTTCCTGTGGGATTTCCGCGATGTGATCTACCACGTGGACTGCAAGGACACCAAGATCAGGATGAACAACGGCCGCAACGGCACGCTCGCTTCGCATCTGCAGTGGGCGGACCCGCGACGCGGGTGGGACTTCATTTCTACTGGCCATGGCGACACGCGTTGGGAAGACATTTTCCGCATGCTCAACCACATTGGTTACGCCGGGCCGATCTCCATCGAATGGGAAGACGCTGGGATGGATCGGCTTGATGGGGCACCTGAGGCGCTCGACTTCATCCGGAGCATGAACGGCATCCGGCCGTCAGAGGCGTCCTTCGATGCGGCCTTCGCCACCAAGGATTAGTGATCTGCTCTACGGCTAGCCTCGCCGCTCGGTTCGCTTCCGAGCTCTGCACAGGTTTCTCACGGTCTGCACAGGTTGCAACCTATGTAGAGCGTGCGCAAGCTACGCTCACGTAGGTTTCGGCAGTGGGGTGTGAGCGAGTGAGGGCGGGTCTTACTCGAAGCGGCGTACGCCTGGTGGTGCCGCCTCTAGCCAACTGAGCAGCCCGGTTAGGGACTCCTGGCTCATGGCCAGCTCCCACTGACTCTCGGCACGGCCATCCTGTATTTCGATGCGGAGTACCTTCTCGTCGGCATTTAGTGCCACAGCCTCTATCGGATTCGGCATCCGCGTCTCGAGCACGCGGACATTACGCCGAGGGAACACCATTCGTGGCCGGAGTGAGTACGAGAAGTATCTGAACCACTCAAGAATCCCCTCGCTATAACGGCCGACTCCGAGCGCCCAGCCGGCGCCCGGAGTCCTCGTTCGCAGTCGCAGACTGCAATTGAACGTGCCGCCGAGACGATCAAGCCATCTCCGCCGTACCCCAAGCAGCAAAAAACTGAGAACAAACAGACCGGCTAGCATGCCGAGGACCTCGACGACCCCGAGCCAGCCGTGCATGAACGTCCTCAGATCGCGCGCGAATGTTTAGCAGCGACCTTACTGCGCTTTCTGCGCCGCGCGAAGCTGTGCCTCCGCACGCAAGAAATGCTTTCGATCTTCGTCGCTTCCATCGCCCGAGTCGAGAGCTCGTTGTGCCTCAGCGAGCTCCTTCTCGGCCTGGGAGACGGTCACCTCGTCGGCCATCCGGGCGTACTCGCTCAAGATCGAAACTCGTCCCTGCGAGACGGAAATGAAGCCGCCGTCCACGGCGATGATCTCCCGCTTGGCAGCCTCCTCGCAAAAGATCACCACCGCACTCGGCACCAGCACACCAAGCACGGGTTCATGACCAGGCAGGATGCCGATCTCGCCCTCAACGGTCTTGGCGATGATGTTGGAAGACTTGCCCGACCAGACGACCCGATCGGCAGAGACGACCTCGACTTGCATGGGTTCAGCCATACCGCTCCAATCTTCCCGGCCCGCACATCAAGATCATGCGTTTTTCTCCAACTCCGACCAGCGTCGCTCGACATCCTCCATACTGCCAACGTTGAAGAATGCCTGCTCTGCAATGTGATCAACTTCGCCATCGCAGATCATCCGGAACGACTCGATCGTCTCGCTGAGCGGCACCGTCGAACCTGGAATGTTGGTGAACTTCTCCGCCATGTAGGTGTTCTGGCTCAGGAACTGCTGGATGCGCCGGGCGCGGTTGACCACGATCTTGTCTTCCTCAGACAACTCGTCCACGCCCAGAATCGCGATGATGTCCTGCAACTCCTTGTTGCGCTGCAGAATCTGCTTGACGCGCACCGCTACGTCGTAGTGCTGCTGGCCGATGTACTGCGGGTCGAGGATGCGGCTGGTTGAGGTCAGCGGATCCACTGCCGGATATAGACCGCGGGAGGCGATTTCTCGTGACAGCTCAGTGGTGGCATCGAGGTGCGCGAACGTTGTGGCCGGCGCCGGATCGGTATAGTCGTCGGCCGGCACGTAGATCGCCTGCATGGATGTGATCGAGTGACCCCGTGTTGAGGTGATCCGCTCCTGCAGCTGCCCCATCTCGTCTGCGAGGTTGGGCTGGTATCCCACGGCTGATGGCATGCGCCCCAGCAGGGTGGAGACCTCCGATCCCGCTTGGGTGAAGCGGAAGATGTTGTCGATGAAGAGCAGCACGTCCTGGTTCTGCACGTCGCGGAAGTATTCCGCCATCGTCAGCGCGGACAGCCCCACTCGAAGCCGCGTGCCGGGTGGCTCGTCCATCTGACCGAAAACGAGCGCGGTGTCCTTGAATACGCCTGCCTCGGCCATCTCGTGGATCAGATCATTGCCCTCGCGCGTGCGCTCTCCCACGCCGGCGAAGACCGAGGTGCCGCCGAAGTTGTGGGCAATGCGGTAGATCATCTCCTGGATAAGCACGGTCTTGCCCACGCCGGCACCGCCGAACAGGCCGATCTTGCCGCCGGTCACGTACGGGGTGAGCAAATCGAGCACCTTGATGCCGGTTTCCAGCATCTCGGTCTTGGCCTCGAGCTGATCGAACTTCGGCGCCGGGCGATGGATCGGCCAGCGCTCGGTGATCTCCAGACCTGCCGTATCGACGTCCAGGCAGTCACCCGTGACGTTCCAGACGTGACCCTTAGTGATGTCGCCCACAGGCACCGAGATCGGCGCCCCAGTGTCCCGCACCTCCGTGCCTCGCTGCATGCCGTCGGTCGGTTTCAGCGCGATGGCCCGAACAAGGTTGTCGCCAATATGCAGCTCGACCTCCATAGTCATGCTGCGCGTCTCACCGTCGACACCGATCTCGACCGTCAACGCGTTATAGATCTCAGGCATCTGGTCGACGGGAAACTCAACATCAACCACCGGGCCGATGACCCGAGATACGCGGCCAATGCCGCCAGCAGGGGCTTCGATGTCTTGTTCTTCAATGGTGGCGGTCATCTTGTTTCCTCATTCATCTGTAGTGATATCTGGCCAAACGCTTGCGATCTCACTCCGCGGCCGCGGTTGCCTCGGCTAGGGCACTCGCGCCGCCGACGATCTCGGAGATCTCTTGGGTGATCTCGGCCTGTCTGGCCTGGTTCGCTTCCCGAGTTAGCCGCTCAATCAGCTGCTGGGCATTGTCGGTCGCTGATTTCATCGCTTTCTGCCGGCTGGCCAGCTCTGAGGCAGCACCCTGGAGTAGGCAGTAATGGATGCGGCTGGCCACATACAGCGGCAGCAACTCGTCCAGCACCGTCGCCGCATCAGGCTCGAATTCATACAACGGATAGAGCTCATCATCTGATGCCGGCGGCGCCTCGCCTTCCACGACCTCCAGTGGCAGCATCCGAATCACATCCACCCGCTGCGTGAGCATTGAGACGAAGCGAGTGAAGATCACGTGGATCTCATCCACTCCGCCCTCTTCCGTTGGCCTAAGGAATGCCCCGATCAGCGTGTCAGCGATCTCTCGGGCGTGCGCGTATGTCGGCGCATCGGAGAAGCCCTCCCATTTGGCGGCGACATTACGACGCCGGAACCCGTAGAAGGCAATCGACTTTCGGCCTGCCAGGTACGGCACCGGCTCCTTGTTCGACTGCCGCAGCAACTGGTTCAGCTGCTCGCCCTCCTTGATTACCGAGGATGAATACGCGCCGGCCAAACCACGGTCTGAGGTGATCAACAAGACCGCAGCCCTGCTCGGGTTCTCGGCCTCGGTGGTCAGCGGATGCTCAACGTTGGAATACGTCGCCACCGCAGACACCGCCCTGGTGAGCTCTCGCGCGTACGGAGCTGCCCCCTTGGCGCGCTGTTGCGCCTTGATGATTCTGGAGGCCGCAATCAGCTCCATCGCCCGGGTGACCTTCTTGATGGTCGTCACCGAGGCGCGGCGCTGTCGGAGCTCACGCAGACTTGCCGGCATATCAGCCTCGCTTCTGCCTCACGATTTGCTCTTGTGTGACATCCTCTTCCTCCAGCGCGACGTGCTCCTCGCGGCCGGCCAGCAGCTTGCCCTCCGAGGTCTGGAAGCCCTTCTTGAATTCGGCAATCTGCTCGCGAAGCGCAGCGGCCGTGTCGTCGTCGAAATTCTTGGTTTCCCGGATGTTGCGTAGCACGTCGCCGTGGTGACGCAGATGGTCCAGCAGCTCGCGCTCGAAACGCAGCACGTCGTCAACTGGCACCTCATCCAAAAGGCCCTGAATACCAGCCCAAACTGAGACAACTTGCTCTTCCACGGGATATGGCGAGTACTGCGGTTGGCGCAGCAGCTCCACCAGCCGGCTGCCGCGATCAAGCTGGCGGCGAGTCGTAGCGTCTAAGTCAGAGGCGAACATGGCGAAGGCCTGCATGTCGCGATACTGGGC
>Ga0307410_10000210_pt1 | contig 21989 bp, 23 predicted proteins | sample 322Ometagenome_3_FD_203707 | JGI IMG/M metagenome (GOLD analysis project Ga0307410, IMG submission 203707) | Maize rhizosphere microbial communities from greenhouse at UC Davis, California, United States - 322HYB-O-3 | ecosystem: Host-associated > Plants > Roots > Rhizosphere > Soil | place... | reverse complement strand
AGACGATCCCCGACGACCTGCAGGCGGCGACGATGCGCTCGACCTCCGACCTCCTGCCCGGCGACCGCGTGATCGCCGTCGGCTTTCCGTTCGGCATCGGGCCGTCGGTGTCCGACGGCGTCGTCTCCGGGCTTCGCCGCGAGTACCGCTCGCCCGAGGGCAAGCGCGTGCTGACGAACCTCATCCAGTTCGACGCCGCGGCGAATCCCGGCAATTCCGGCGGGCCGCTCGCGACGATGGACGGCGAGGTCGTCGGCATCGTCACCGGCATTCTCAATCCCACCAGCCAGCGCGTGTTCATCGGCATCGGCTTCGCCGTGCCGATCGAGAACGCGGCCTCCGCCGTCGGCCTGTCGCCGTTCTGAGCCAGCCCTTCCCTCCTCCACGATCGCCTTCAATGAACGATATCGTTCCCCCGCCCGACGCCGCCCTTCCCGAGCGCCTGCTGTACGAAGTGAAGAAGATCGTCGTCGGCCAGGACCACTTCCTCGAGCGCGTGCTGGTCGCCATCCTGGCGCAGGGCCACCTGCTCGTCGAAGGCGTGCCCGGGCTCGCCAAGACGCTCACGGTGAAGACGCTCGCGCGCGCCGTGCGCGGCCAGTTCAAGCGCATCCAGTTCACGCCCGATCTCGTCCCCGCCGACTTGGTCGGAACGCGCATCTACAACCAGAAGACCGGCGAGTTCGCGACCTCGCTCGGCCCCGTGTTCACCAACCTGCTGCTCGCCGACGAGATCAACCGCGCGCCGGCGAAAGTGCAGAGCGCGCTGCTCGAGGTCATGCAGGAATACCAGGTGACGATCGCCGGCGAGACGCATCGCGTCCCGCAGCCGTTCCTCGTCATGGCGACGCAGAACCCGATCGAGAGCGAAGGCACGTACCCGCTGCCCGAGGCGCAGGTCGACCGGTTCATGATGAAGGTGCTCGTCGGCTATCCGACCGAGGAGGAGGAGTTCGTCATCGTCGATCGCGTGACCGGTACGCCGGGAACCGTCGTTCCGGTCGCCTCGACCGACGAGCTCGCCGCGCTGCAACGCACCTGCCGCACCGTGTACGTCGATCCCGCGCTGATCCAGTACGCCGTGCGCCTCGCGGCCGTCACGCGCTTCCCCGACCGGCACGGGCTCAAGGATCTCGCGCGCTTCGTCACGTTCGGCGCGAGCCCGCGCGCGCCGATCCACCTGATCGAAGGCTCGCGCGCGCTCGCGTTCCTGCGCGGCCGCGATTACGTGCTGCCGGAGGACGTCGTCGACCTCGTCCCCGACGTGTTCCGCCATCGCCTCGTGCTGTCGTACGAAGCGCTCGCCGAGTCGCTGACGCCCGACGAGCTGATCCGACGCATCATGCAGAAGGTGCCCGCACCCGAAAAGCCGCTGGAGAAGCATGTCCGAGTCGCCGCCGCTGGCTGAGTCGATCCTCCGCCGCCTCGAATGGACGGTCCTGCGCCGGCTGGACGGGATCCTGCACGGCGATTACCGCACGCTGTTCCGCGGCTTCGGGCTCGACCTCGCCGACCTGCGCGAGTACCAGTACCACGATGACGTGCGCCACATCGACTGGAACGTCACGGCGCGCATGCAGCATCCGTACGTTCGCACGTACAACGAGGAGCGCGAAGTCACCGCGTGGTTCCTGCTCGACCTGTCGCCGTCGCTGGACTTCGGCTCGACGACCGCGCTCAAGCGCTCGGTGTCCGCCGAATTCGTCGCCGTGCTGGCGCGGCTGCTGCAGCGTCACGGCAACCGCGTGGGGGCGCTGTTCTACGGCGAGGACGTCGACACCGTCATCCCGGCACGCGCCGGCCGGCGCCACGTGCTGCACCTGCTGCACCGGATGCTGTCGCGCGAGCCGCAGCCGCGTGCGCGCTCGACCGATCTCGCCTCGTTCTTCACGACCGCGGGCGAGATGATCAAGCGCCGCGCGCTCGTGTTCGTCGTGTCCGATTTCGTCAGCAAGCCCGGCTGGGGCGCCGCGCTCGCGCGGCTCGCGCGCCGTCATGAAGTCATCGCCGTCCGGCTGTACGATCCGCTCGAGCTCGAGCTTCCCGACCTCGGCCTGATCGTCATCCAGGACGCCGAGACCGGCGAGCAGCTGCTCGTCGATACGCACGACGCCGGCTTTCGCAAGCGCTTCAGCGAGGCGGCCGCGCGGCGCGAGAACGAGGTGCGCGGCGCGTTGCGCCAGGCGCAGGTCGACGGCCTCGAGCTTTGCACCGACGACGATCTCGCCGAGGCGATCCTGCGCTTCGCCGACCTGCGCAAGCAGCGCAGCCAGCTCGCGGCCGGCGGCGGCATCCCCGTGCACATGAGGGACAACCGTGAAGTTCCTGTGGCCTGAATTCCTCGCGCTGCTGGCGCTGGTGCCGCTGCTCGCCGGGCTCTATGTCTGGCTGCTGCGGCGTCGCAAGCGGCTCGCGGTGCGCTATGCCAACCTGTCGCTCGTGCGCGAAGCGCTGGGGCGCGGGCCCGGCTGGCGCCGCCACGTGCCGCCGGCGCTGTTCCTGCTCGGGCTCACCTCGTTGCTGCTCGCCGTGGCGAGGCCCACCGCGGTCATCACGCTGCCGTCGCAGCACAAGACGGTCATCCTCGCGATGGACGTGTCCGGCAGCATGCGCGCGGCCGACGTCGAACCCAATCGCCTGACGGCCTCGCAGGTCGCGGCGAAGTCGTTCGTCGCCGACCAGCCCGCCAACGCGCGCATCGGCATCGTGTCGTTCGCGGGGACCGCGGCGCTCGTGCAGCCGCCGACGCAGAACAAGGAAGACATCTACGCGGCCATCGATCGCTTCCAGCTGCAACGCGCGACGGCGATCGGCAGCGGCATCATCGTCTCGCTCGCGGCGATCTTTCCCGACGCGGGCATCGACGTGGCCGATTTCACCTATGGCCGCGAGCGGCGCGCGACGCCGATCGAGAAACAGGCGGCGAAGAAACAGGACGTGAAGCCGGTGCCGCCGGGTTCGTACGAGTCCGCCGTCATCATCCTGCTCACCGACGGCCAGCGCACGACGGGACCGGACCCGATCGACGCGGCGAAGATGGCGGCCGACCGCGGCGTGCGCGTCTACACGGTCGGCGTCGGCACGCCGCAGGGCGAGGTCATCGGCTTCGAGGGATGGTCGATGCGCGTGCGCCTCGACGAGGACACGCTGAAGCAGATCGCGCAGATCACCCACGCCGAGTACTTCTATGCCGGCACCGCCGTCGACCTGAAGAAGATCTACGAGAGCCTCAACTCGCGGCTCGTGCTGGAGAAGAAGGAAACCGAGGTCTCGGCGATGTTCGCCGCCGCCGGCGCGCTGCTCACGGTGCTCGCCGCGGCGCTCTCGGTGTTCTGGTTCCACCGCATCCTTTAGCCCCCGCCGCACGGCGCGGTCGACCGCCGTGCGCGTGCGACGTCACCGCGGCGGCCGCCGCCGCCCGTCAGAAATCGAGCTCGCTCTGCACGACCGGCGCGAACGAGCGCCGGTGCTCGGGACACGGCCCGTGGCGCTCCAGCGCGGCCAGGTGCTCGACCGTGCAATAGCCCTTGTGCTGCGCGAACCCGTATTGCGGATAGACCTTGTCCAGCTCGCGGAGGAGTGCGTCGCGCGTCGTCTTCGCGATGATCGACGCCGCCGAGATCGCCTTCACGTCGCGATCGCCCTTGACGATGGCGCGCACGCGGCACGACAGCGCCGGGCAGCTGTTGCCGTCGATCAGCGCTTCGTCCGGCGGCAGGTGCAACGCGGCGACGGCGCGCGACATCGCGAGCATCGTCGCGTGGAAGATGTTGATGCGGTCGATCTCGCCGACGTCGGCGCTGCCGGTGGCCCAGGCGAGCGAGCGCTCGCGGATCAGCACGGCCAGCTCCTCGCGACGCTCGGGCGACAGCACCTTCGAGTCGGCGAGCCCGCGGATGCGCCGCTTGGGATCGAGAATCACGGCGGCGGCCACGACCGGGCCGGCGAGCGGGCCACGACCCGCTTCGTCGACGCCGGCCACGAGCACGAACCGGGCAACCGGCGCGGCGCCGTCGCTCATACGGCGACGCCCGCTGCGCGCAGCTCCGCGGCAAGCGCGTCGGCCGCCAGCGCGCCCGTGTCGACGGCGAGCGCGTGCGCGAACCCGGCGAAGACGAGCTCGATGCGCCGGCGCGTCAGCGCGTCGTCGAACAGGTTGAGCGCCGCCTGCGCGAGGTTCTCGGGCGTCGCGTCTTCCTGCAGCAGCTCAGGCACGACGAAGCGTCCGGCGAGCACGTTGGGCAACCCGATCCATGGCACCGTCAGCTTGCGGCGCACGATCCACGCCGTCAACCGGGTGACGCGGTAGAAGATCACGTGCGGGCAGCGCGCGAGCGCGGCCTCGAGCGTCGCGGTTCCCGACGCGACGACGCCCACGTCGGCGGCCCGCAACGCGGCGTCGGCGTGGCCGTAGAGCATCGTGATCGGCAGCTCCGCAAGGCCGAGCGCGTGTCGCGCGGCGTCGAAGCGCTCGCGTGTCTCGCGCGTGACCAGCGGCACGAGGAATCGCGCGTCCGGACGCGCGTCGTGGAGCAGCGCCGCCGTCCGCAGCACGGTCTCGGCGTGCAGCTCCACCTCGGACTGGCGCGAGCCGGGCAGCAGGGCGAACACCGGCGTCGCGGCGCCGAGGCGGAACCGCTCGCGCACCGACTGGCGCGTCGTCGCACCCGCGGCGTCGGCGGCAAGCGGGTGCCCGACGTAGCTGACCGGAATGCGCGCGGCCTCGTAGAGCGCCGGCTCGAACGGGAACAGCGCGAGCATGCGGTCGACCGAGCGCGCGATGTTCGGCAGGCGGTCGCGTCGCCACGCCCACACCTGGGGGCTCACGAGGTGGAGGGTCCTCACGCCGCGTCGCCGCAGTCTCGCTTCGAGCCCGAGGTTGAAGTCGGGCGCGTCGACGCCGACGAACACGGGCACGCGCGCGTCGAGGAGCCGGCGCTTCAGTTCGCGGCGGATCGCCACGAGCTCGGGCAGGTGCGCGACGACCTCGACCAGTCCGCGCACGGCGAGTCGCTCCATCGGGAACCACGCGTCGCAGCCTTCCGCCTGCATCTTCGGGCCGGCGATGCCGACGAAGCGGATCTCCGGATGACGCGCGCGGGCGGCGCGGATCAGCGTCGCGGCGAGCGCGTCGCCGGAGGCCTCGCCGGCCACGATGCCGACGAGCGGGACGTTCGACGGCATGCGACCGCGTGCCTAGCGGACGAGGCCCCGGCCCTGCACGGCCAGGAATTCCACGAGCGGCCGCAGCACGGGCATCGTGCGCGCGGCGTCCGCGAGCTTCGCCTTCGCCTCTTCGAGCGCGTGGCCCTCGCGGTACAGCGTCTTGTACGCGCGGCGGATCGTCAGGATCTCGTCGGGCGAGAAGCCGCGGCGCTTCAGCCCTTCGCTGTTCGGCCCCTTCGGCTGCGCCGGGTAGCCCTGTACGATCGTGTACGGCGGCACGTCCTGGAGCACGACGGCGAACGCGCCGAGCATCGCGTGCGCGCCGACACGGCAGAACTGGTGCACGCCGCAGAATGCGCCGAGCACCGCCCAGTCGCCGATCACCACGTGCCCGGCGATCTGCGCGTTGTTCGACCACGTCGTCCGGTTGCCGACGATGCAGTCGTGGGCCACGTGCGAATAGGCGAGGAACAGGTTGTGATCGCCGATCGTGGTCTCCGCGCGGTCCTGCGCGGTGCCGGCATGGATGCTCACGTACTCGCGAAACGTGTTGTCGTCGCCGATGACCACTCGCGTGGGCTCGTCGGCGTACTTGCGGTCCTGCGGCGGCGCGCCGATCGAGGCGAACTGGAACACGCGATTGCGGTGCCCGAACGATGTTCGCGGCCCGATGACCGCATGCGGACCGATCACCGAACCGGCGCGGATGCGAACGCCGTGGCCGACGATCGAGTACGGACCGACCTCGACGTCGTCGTCGAGCTCGGCAGCGGGATCGACGATGGCCGTCGCATGGATTCGCGCCATCGTCAGGCTCCGGTCAGGCTCACGAGCAGATCGCCTTCGGCCGCGAGCTGGTCGTCGACGAGCGCGCGGACGGCGAAGCGGCCGTTGCGTCCCTCGCCCGGCCGCCACGCCGCTTCGAGCAGCAGCTGGTCGCCCGGCACCACCTGGCGCTTGAAGCGGCAGCCGTGGATGCCGTCGAAGGACAACGCCGGGCCGCCGTCGGCGTCGGTCATGCCGCTCGCCACGGCGAGCACGCCGCAAAGCTGCGTGAGCGCCTCAAGGATCAGCACGCCGGGCATCACCGGATACGAGGGGAAATGGCCCTGGAAATACGGCTCGTTGATCGTCACGTTCTTGAGTGCGCGGATGCGATCGCCCGGGACGCACTCGAGCAGGCGGTCGACCAGCACCGCCGGGTAGCGGTGCGGCATGCGCGCGACGATCGCATCCACGTCCAGACGATCGAGCGCGTCGCGGTCGATCACCGCGTGTCCTCGTCGCCGCGCAGCGCCGCGCGCTCGAGGCGCTGCAGGCGCTCCGCGATCGCGTCGAGCCGTCGCAGCTGCACGGCGACGCGGCGCCACTGCTGGGCGTCGAGCTGCGGGAAGATGCTCGCGTAGGTGCCGCGCGCCGGTGGCGAGGCGATGATCGTCGTCGCGCCATAGACGACCGTCCCGTCCGGGATGTCCAGGTGCCCGGCGATCATCGCGGCGCCGCCGATCTGGCAATCGCGGCCGATGCGCGTGCTGCCGGCGATGCCGACGCAGCCGGCGATCGCCGTGTGGCGGCCGATGCGGACGTTGTGCCCGACCTGGATCTGGTTGTCGAGCTTGACGTCGTCCTCGATGACCGTGTCGTCGATGGCACCGCGGTCGATCGTCGTGTTCGCGCCGATCTCGCAATCGGCGCCGATGACGACGCGGCCGACCTGCGGGATGCGCAGCCACCGCCCTCCTTCCTGTGCCATGCCGAATCCATCGGCGCCGATGACCGCTCCGGCGTGGATCACCGTGCGCGGGCCGACAACGCAGCCGGCGTACACGACGACATTCGCATGCAGCCGCACATCCTGATCGAGTCGCGCATCGGCGCCGACGACGACACCGGGGCCGAGCACCGCGCGCGCGCCGACCGTTGCCCGTGCAGCGATCACGACGTGCGGGCCGATCGATGCCGACGGATCGATCGACGCGCCCGGATCGACGACCGCCGTGGCATGCGTGCCGGGAGCGTCGGCCGGCGCGGGATACAGGAGCTGCGCCACCTTCGCGTACACCGCGTACGGATCGTGCGTGACGAGCTTCGGCCGCTGCGTGGAGCGGGCATCGGCCGGCGACACGATCACCGCCGAGGCTCGCGTCGCCGCCAGCTGCCCGCGGTACTTCGGATTGGCGAGAAAGGCGATCGCACCATCGCCCGCGCCCTGCAACGTCGCGACGCGATCGATGCGCGTGGCGCCGTCGCCTTCGAGCGAGGCGCCGGTGCGCCGCGCGAGCTCGTCGAGGCGGAAGGCCGCGGAGGGATCGGCGCCTGGCATGGCGGATCGCGCGTCCGCGCGGATCGGGCCCGGGTTACTTGTCGGCGAGCGCCTTGATCACCTTCTCGGTGATGTCGATGCGCTGGCTCGCGTAGACGACGGGGTCCTGCAGGATCAGGTCGAACTTCTCGGCCTCGGCGATTCCCTGGATGACCTTGTTCGCGCGCTCCTGGATGCTCGCGAGCTCCTCGTTGCGGCGAAGGTTCAGGTCTTCGCGGAACTCGCGCTGCGCGCGCTGCATGTCGCGCGTGAGGTTCGCGAGGTCGCGCTCCTTGTTGCGGCGCTCGCTCTCCGCCATCGTCGCGCCGTCCTTGTCGAGCGACGCCTGCAGCTCGCGGACCTGGCGCGTCAGCTTGCCGAGCTCGGCGTCGCGTGCGGCGAACTCCTTCTCGAGCTTCTGCTGCGCGCGCTTGGCCGGCGTCGCCTCGCGGAACAGGCGCTCGGTGTTGACGAATCCGATCTTGAACGGCAGATCGGCGGCCGCGGCGCTCGCACTGGCGAGTGCGGCGAGCAGCGCGGCGACTACGAAGTTGCGTGTCAAGGTGCTTCTCCTGCGACGTCGCCCGAGACGTGCGCGACTTCGCCAAAGCAACGAGCTCGCGCTCGTTGTTCCCGGCCCCGTACGGCGAGAATCGTCTGGCTTCGCCAGCGATTCTCGCGTTGCTCGACCGGCGCAAAGTAGGTTTGCACGTTGCGCCGCCTAGAACACCGATCCCACCTGGAACTGGAACTTCTGCACGCGATCGCCGGGCTTCTCGTTCAGCGGGATCGCGTAGCTGAACTTCAACGGGCCGACCGGCGAGTTCCAGGCGACGCCCACGCCGGTCGAGTACTTGAACGCCTCGGCCTCGCCCTGGTCGACGGTCACCGTGGAGTTCACCGGCGCCTTGCGCACGCGTCCAACGTCGAAGAAAAGGCTGCCGCGAACCGACTTGTCGCCCTTCAGGATCGGGTAGAAGACCTCGGCGTTGCCGATGATCTTCTCCTTGCCGCCGAGCACGTTGCCGAACTCGTCGCGCGGGCCGAGCGAGCTCGACTCGAAGCCGCGGACCGAGCCGACGCCGCCGGCGTACAGCGCCTTGTAGAACGGCAGCGACTTGCCCGAGAAGCCGTTGGCGTAGCCGACCTCGCCGCGCAGCATGAGCACGAAGTTGCCGTACACCGGCCAGAACAGCTGGTGGATGTACTGCGCCTTGTAGTAGCGCAGGTCGCCCGGCGGAAGTCCGACTTCCGCGTACACGCTCTGCAGCCGTCCGCGCGTCGGATACAGGATGTCGTCCCGCGTGTCCCGTGCCCATCCGGTCGACGCGATGAAGCTCGTCGTCGGGTTGCCGAACTCGCTCACGAAATCGTAGTAGATGCGCGGGCTGTCGGCGAACAGCCCGAGATCGGTGCGCTCGACGCGGAAGCCGAAGTTGACGGTGTCCGTCTCGGTGATCGGCACGCCGAAGCCGAGCGCCGCGCCGATCGTGTTCGACGAGTACTGCGAGATCGCGAGCCCGGTCGGATCGGTCTTGCGCTGATAGAGCTCCATCGTGCGCGAGACGCCGTCGACGGTCCAGTACGGCTCGGTCAGCAGGAACGAGTACTGCCGGTTGATCCGGCTCGAGTTGACCGATACCTGGAGCGCATTGCCGGTGCCGAACACGTTCTGCTGCGAGACCGAGGCGCTGAACACGATGCCGTCGGAGCTCGAATAGCCGACGCCGGCGAGGAGGTTGCCCGTCGACTTCTCGGTCACGGTGATCTCGAGGTCGACCTGGTCGGGCGCACCCGGCACCGGCGGCGTCTCGATGTTGATGTCCGGCTCGAAATAGCCGAGACGGCGGATGCGGACCTTCGACCGCTCGATGCGCGGGCCGTCGTACCACGCGCCCTCGAGCTGGCGCACCTCGCGACGGATGACCTCGTCGCGCGTCTTCGTGTTGCCGGTGATGTTCACCTTGCGCACGTAGACGCGGCGACCGGGGTCGACGAAGAACGTGAACGACGCGGTGTTCGTCTGGCGGTCGACGTCGGGCACGGCGTTGACGTTGGCGAACGCGTAGCCCTCGGCGCCGAGCCGGTCACTGATGTCCTTGGCCGACGACTGGAGGCGCGAGCGCGAGAACGTGTCGCCGGGCCTGACGCGGATCAGGCGACGCAGCTCGGCCTCGTCGACCATGAGCTCGCCCGCGAGACGCACGTCGCCGACCTTGTACAGCGGGCCCTCGTTCACGTTGATCGTGATCGTGATGTTCTCTTTGTCCGGCGAGATCGACACCTGCGTCGACTCGATCGCGAACTCGAGGTAGCCGCGGTCCTGATAGAAGCTGCGGAGCGCCTCGAGGTCGGCCTGCAGCTTCTGCTTGCTGTACTGGTCGTTCTTCGTGTACCAGGTGGTCCAGCCGGGCGTCGTCAGCGTGATCTCGGACAGGAGCTGCGACTCGGTGAACGCCCTCGCGCCCACGACGTTGATCCGCTGGATGCGCGTCGCCGGCCCCTCCTCGATCGAGAAGTTGATGGCGACGCGGTTGCGCTCCTGCGGCGTCACCGTCGTCTGGACGCTCGCGCTGTACAGGCCGCGCGTGATGTACTGGCGCTTCAGCTCCTGCTCGGCGCGCTCGAGCGACGAGCGGTCGAAGATGCGCGCCTCCGCGAGCCCGATGTCACGCAGCGCCTTCTTCACCGTGTCGGTGTCGAACTCCTTGTTGCCGACGAACGTGAGCGAGCTGATCGTCGGGCGCTCCTGCACGACGACGACGAGGATGTCGCCCTGCTTCTCGAGCCGCACGTCGCGGAAGAAGCCGGTCGCGTACAGCGCCTTCACCGCCTGCGACGCCCGCTCGTCGTCGATCCGCTCGCCGACCTTGATCGGCAGATAGCTGAACACGGTGCCCGCTTCGGTGCGCTGCACGCCCTCGACGCGGATGTCCTTGACCACGAAAGGATCGAACGCCCCCGCCGACATCGGCGACAGCGCGATGAGCAACGCGACGGCGGCGGTGAGAACTGGACGGCGGTGGAACGGGCGGGCGTGGCGAGCGACCACGCGGGACTCAGAACAGACGGGAGAAGTCATTGAAGAGCGCGAGGGCCATCAGCGCAGCGAGAACGGCCATTCCGATTCGTTGGCCCAACTCGAAGGCGCGATCCGGCAGCGGACGACCGCGCACGATTTCGGCGAGATAATACAGCAATTGACCGCCGTCCAATAACGGCACGGGGAGCAGGTTCAGCACGCCGAGGCTGATGCTGATGAGCGCGAGGTAACCGACGAACACGAGACCGCCGGCCTGCGCCGACTGGCCGGCATAGTCGGCGAGCGTGATCGGGCCGCTGATGTTCTTGAGCGACGCGTCGCCCGTGAGGATGCGTCCGAGCATGCGCACGGTGAAGACCGCGAGGTCGGCCGTCTTGCGCGCGCCTTCGGTCAATGCCCGCCACGGCCCGTAGCGCACTGTGGTCGACAACCGCTCGGCTACCACCGGGTCGACCTTCAAACGCAGGCCGGCGATGCCGATCTTGCGGCCGCCCGCGTCCTGCACGTCGGTGACGACGGGCACGTCCAACGTCGCGCTGTCGCGCTCGATGCGGAACACGACCTCGCGCCCGGGCCGGGCGTTCGTGGCGGCCGCCACATCGGACGGCGAGCGCACGAGCGCACCGTCGACGGCGACAATGCGATCGCCACTCTTCAGTCCCGCGCGCTCCGCCGGCTTCCCCGCGATCGCCAGATCGACGATCGGCGGGCCGAAATCGGCCGAGAGCCCGAGCTTCTGCATGAATGGGCCCTCCCAGTCGCTGGTGACGAGCGAGCCGAGCGACAACACGCGCTGCATGCGGCGGCCATCCTGCGTCTCGACGTCGAGCACGACATCGTCGCTGCCCGACGCCTTCAGCAGCTGCCAGCGCAGGTCCTGCAGGCTGTCGATGCGCTCGCCGCCGATTGCCGTCACCACGTCGCCACCGCGAATGCCGGCCACCGCGGCGGGCGTGTTCGCCGCGGGCTCGCCGAGAATCGGTTTCTGCCCCGGCACGCCGACCATGAACGTCGCCGCGTACAACAGCACGGCGAGCAGCAGGTTCGCGATCGGGCCCGCCGCGACGATCGCGATCCGTCGTTCGACGCTCGCACGATTGAACGAGCGCGCGACGTCCTCGGGCGCGAGATCGCCCTCGCGCTCGTCGGCCATCTTCACGTAGCCGCCGAGCGGGATCGCCGACACGGCGAACTCGGTGCGATCGCGTCCGTAGCGTCGCGACCAGAGCACGCGCCCGAACCCCACCGAGAAGCGCAGCACCTTCACGCCGCACAGCCGGGCGACGAGGTAGTGACCGGCCTCGTGGAACACGACGAGGATGCCGAGCACGAGGAGGAACGAGCCGATCTTGACGACGAGGTCCATGGAAACGCTCACTCAGCCGGTGGGCCGGCGGCAGGCAGCCGCAGCATAGCCGATGCGTCGGCCCCGGTGTGCTTGACCGCAGGCAGACGAACGAGCGGGCTCGGAAGCGCGCCGGCCGCATCGTCGATCGCGCACGAAGCGATCGGTGCGGTCGGCGCCGGGGCCGGCGCTCGGCCCAGCAGAGGCTTGGAACGCGATCGCCTGCGCGACGTTCGTCAGCGTGCTCCGCACCGCGCGTTCACGCCTTCTCGAGCACGAGCGTCGCCGCCACCGCCGCCACCGGCATCGCCGACAGCAGCGCATCGATGCGATCGAGCACGCCGCCGTGCCCCGGGAGGAGCGCGCCGCTGTCCTTCACGCCCGCCTGGCGCTTCAGCAGCGACTCGTAGAGGTCGCCGACGACCGAAATGGCCGCGAGCGCGACCGCGAGGAGCACGAACGCGACGAGCGGCGCGGCGCCGCGCGAACCGGCGTAGCCGGCCTCCGGCGCCCAGGGAGCCAGCGCAAGCGAATAGAGGGCCACCGCGGCCAGCCCGCCCCACACGCCCTCCCAGCTCTTGTTGGGACTGATCTGCGGCGCGAGCTTGCGCCTGCCGAAGCGCCGTCCGGTGAAGTAAGCGGCGGTGTCGGCGATCCACACGACGGCCATCGCCGCGAGCACGAGCCACGGCGAACGCGCCTGCAGCTCGACGATCGCGATCCACGTTGCGATGAGCACGAGCGCGCCGATCGGCATCATGGCGACGGGATGCGCGGTGCTCCAGCCGCGTGCGAGCCACGCCGGCGCGATCACCATCCAGAACAGCGCCGCGGTGCCGCAGACGATGACGACGAGCCTGTCGGGCCAGCCATGCTCGAAGCCGAGCGCGCCGACGTAGAGCAACGCGAGCGCGATGCCGACGACGATCGCAACGAACGCGATCTCGACGCCGCGCCGGACGCGCGCCAGGCGAGCCCACTCGCCGGCGGCAGCCGCGACGATGACCAGCGTCGCGAGCGCCCATGCCCGAGGCGGCATGAGCAGCAATGCCGCGAGCACGACGGGCACCAGCGCCGCCGTCGTCGCCACGCGCTGGCCCAGCGAGGAGAGCGCCATCGTGCCCGCTGCCTTTCCTTGCACCGCGCCGCAGCTACCGCGCGGCGGTGCCGACCGCGGCAGCTTCCTGCAGCTGCTCGCTGGTGCGTCCGTAGCGGCGCTCGCGCGCGCGAAACGATGCGAGCGCCTCGTCGAGCGCGGCTGCCTCGAAGTCGGGCCACAAGGTGTCGGTGAAGTAGAGCTCGGTGTAGGCGAGCTGCCACAGCAGGAAGTTGGAGATCCGCTTCTCGCCGCCGGTGCGGATGAAGAGGTCGGGCTCCGGGGCGTACGCCATCGCGAGATACGGTGCCACCGCGTCGGGGTCGAGCGGCGCGTCGGGCGCGAGCGCTTCGCGATGCGCGGTGTAGTAGCGGCGTGCCGCCTGGGCGATGTCCCATCGGCCGCCGTAGTTGGCGGCGACCGTCAGCGTGAGGCGCGCGTTGTTCGCGGTGAGCTGCTCGCCCGCCGCGACCAGCTCGCGGATGCGCGGCGAGAAGCGCGAGAGGTCGCCGACGACGCGAAAGCGGATGCGGTTGTCGTGCAGCTTCGCCACTTCCTGCTCGAGCGCCCGCACGAACAGCTCCATGAGGATCGACACCTCCTCCGGCGGCCGGCGCCAGTTCTCGCTCGAGAACGCGAACAGCGTCAGGTACTCGATGCCGCGCTCGATCGACGCGCGAATCACCGCGCGCACCGTCTCGACGCCGCGCTTGTGGCCCGCCACCCGCGGCAGGCGGCGCTGCTTCGCCCAACGGCCGTTGCCATCCATGATGATCGCGACGTGGCGCGGCACGTCGCGGTCGGGCGGAATCTCGCGGGTGGAGCTCGTGTGGACCATGGAAGGGTCGGGCTCGAACGGCTGCGCGCGCGAAGTCCCGCTCGGGAAAGGCTCAGATCGCGAGCAGGTCGGCTTCCTTCGCCTGCAGCGCCTTGTCGATCTCGCCGATGTAGCGGTCGGTCAGCTTCTGCAGGTCCTCGAGCGCGCGGCGCTCGTCGTCCTCGGAGACCTCGTGCGACTTCAGCAGCCTCTTCAGGTGCTCGTTCGCGTCGCGCCGCACGTTGCGGATCGCCACGCGCGCGTTCTCGGCCTCGTGGCGCACGACCTTGATCAGGTCCTTGCGGCGCTCCTCGGTCAGCGCCGGCATCGGCACGCGGATCAGGTCGCCGGAGGTCGCGGGATTGAGGCCGAGGTCGGAATCGCGGATCGCCTTCTCGATGACCGGCACCATCTTCTTCTCCCACGGCTGCACGGCGATCGTGCGCGCATCGGCCAGCGTCACGTTCGCGCACTGGCCGATCGGGAGCATCGAGCCGTAGTAATCGACCTGGATGTGGTCGAGCAGCCCGGTGTGCGCGCGGCCGGTGCGCACCTTCTGGTAATCCGCCTTCAGCGTCTCGATCGAGCGCTGCATCTTCTGCTCGGCCGTCTTCCGGATCTCCGCTATTGCCATTGAGCTTCCCCTAGCAGTGCACCAGCGTGCCCTCGTCGCCGCCCATCACGACGCGCTTCAGGGCGCCCGGCGTGAAGATCGAGAACACCTTGAGCAGCATGTTCTGGTCGCGGCACAGCGCGAGCGCCGTCGCGTCCATCACCTTGAGGTTCTTGACGATCGCCTCGTCGAACGTGAGCTCGGCGTAGCGTCGGGCGGCCGGGTCGCGGTTCGGATCGGCGGTATAGACGCCGTCGACCTTCGTCGCCTTCATGACGATGTCCACGCCCATCTCGCGACCACGCAACGCGGCAGCGGTGTCGGTGGTGAAGAACGGGTTGCCCGTCCCGGCGGCGAAGATCACGACCTTGTGCTCTTCGAGGTAGCGCAGCGCCTTGCCGCGTATGTAGGGCTCCGCGACCTGGTCGATGCGCAACGCCGATTGCACCCGCGATACGACTCCGCCGGCGCGCAGCGCGTCCTGCAGCGCGAGCGCGTTCATCAGCGTCGCGAGCATGCCCATGTAATCGGCCGTCGCGCGGTCCATGCCCGCGGCGCCCGGTGCCACGCCGCGAAAGATGTTGCCGCCGCCGATGACGATGGCGATCTGCACGCCGAGCGCGTGCACGTCGGCGATCTCGCGCACGATCCGGTCGATCACCTCGCGGTTGATGCCGTAGGCGTCCTCGCCCATCAGCGCCTCGCCGGAGAGCTTGAGGAGGATGCGGCGGTACGCGGCGCCCGGCGCGTTCGCGGCTTCCGGCATGACGGCGGCGAGCGTGGCGGCGGTGGGCGGGTTCATGCGCAATTCTCCAGCGGATTGAAGACCAGCATGACGCTCTGGCGTGGTCACGACGCGGCGAGACGGCGCGCGCGTCGTGCCGGCATCACGCCGGCCGTGCCATGGCCGCGACTTCGCTCGCGAAGTCTTCCTTCTTCTTCTCGATCCCCTCGCCCACGACGAACATCGTGAAGCCGGCGACGTTGGCGCCCTTCTGCTTCAACAGCGTGCCGACGGTTTCCTTGTTCTGCGCCTTGACGAACTCCTGCGCGACGAGCGTGACCTCGGCGAGGAACTTGCCGACGGCGCCCTCGACCATCTTCTCGACGATGTTCGCCGGCTTGCCCGACTCGGCGGCCTTGGCCGCCGCGATCTTGCGCTCGCGCTCGATGATCTCCGGCGCGACGCCCTCACGCGAGACGGCAAGCGGCTTGATGGCCGCGATGTGCATCGCGAGGTCGCGGCCGAGCGTGTCGTCGCCGCCCACCAGGTCGACGAGCACGCCGACCTTGAGGTTCGTGTGCACGTACGAGGCGAGGCGGCCGCTCGCCGCCCGCCGCTCGAAGCGGCGCACCGTCATGTTCTCGCCGATCTTCTGCACGAGCGCGACGCGCCGCGACTCGATCGTCTCGCCGGACGGCAGCTTCGCCTGCGCGAGGGCGGCCGCGTCCGCCGGCTGGTCGCGCGCGACCGCCTGCGCGATCGCCGAGGCGAACGCCCGGAAGTCCTCGTTCTTGGCGACGAAGTCGGTCTCGCAGTTGACCTCGACGATCGCGCCGGTCTTCGCGTCCGGCGACACGTACAGGCCGATCACCCCTTCCGAGGCGACGCGGTCGGCGGCCTTGCTCGCCTTGGCGCCGCTCCGGATGCGCAGCAGCTCCTCGGCCTTGGCCATGTCGCCGCCGGTCTCCGCCAGCGCCTTCTTGCATTCCATCATGCCGAGCCCGGTGCGCTGCCGCAGCTCCATCACCATGCTCGCGGAAATGTCCGCCATGCTTTAGGGACTCCAGTGGAACCGGGCCGCGTCGGGCCGGTGGGGGTTGCGTGACGCGCGAACGACGGCGCCCGGTTCGCCGGGCGTCCGCGGATCGCGCACGCTGCACGAGGCGAGGACGGGCATGCGTCGCCGCAGCCGGAGCGCGAGCGTCAGGCCGACGCCTCTTCCGCGACTTCGACGAATTCGTCGCCGCCCTGGACGATCTCGTTGACCGACTGGCTGCGACCCTCGAGCACCGCGTCGGCGACGCCGCGCGCGTACAGGCGGATGGCACGGCTCGAATCGTCGTTGCCCGGGATCACGTGCGCGATGCCGTCCGGCGAGTGATTCGTGTCGACGACGGCGACGACCGGGATGCCGAGCTTCTTCGCCTCGGTGACGGCGATCTTGTGGAACCCGACGTCGATCACGAACATCGCATCGGGCAGCGCGTTCATCTCCTTGATGCCGCCCATCGCCTGCTGCAGCTTCGCGAGCTCGCGCTTGAGCGACAGCGCCTCGCGCTTGCTCATGCGGTCGAACGTGCCGTCGGTGGCCATCGTCTCGAGGTCCTTCAGCCGCTTGATCGACTGCTTGACCGTCTTGAAGTTGGTGAGCATGCCGCCGAGCCAGCGATGGTCGACGTAGGGCATGCCGCTGCGCTGGGCTTCTTCGGAGATGATCTCGCGCGCCTGGCGCTTGGTGCCGACCATCAGCACCGTGCCGCGATTGGCCGCCAGCTGGCGGATGTACTTCATCGCGTCGTTGTACTTCTCGAGCGTGCGCTCGAGGTTGACGATATGGATCTTGTTGCGCTGGCCGAAGATGTACTCGGCCATCTTGGGGTTCCAGTACCGCGTCTGGTGGCCGAAATGCACGCCGGCCTCCAGCATCTGGCGCATCGTGACTGACATGGCGTTGCTCCTGGTCAGGGTTGGGTCCACCGCCCGTGGCGACATCCCGGCGAGCCGGGACACCCTGATTCCGCGGGCGTGCGATTTGCCGCGCTTCGGCCGCTCGGGTGGGCAGTCCACACGGACGGATGTCCGCCGCGGCCGCACCGCCCCGCGAACTGAACGCGCTGGCGATAACTTGCTATTCTAGCACGCATTATCACCTCCGAGCCAGCCTGCGACATGTCCGCGTCCTCCGGTCCCCACGCGCTCGAGCGAGCGCTGGAAGCAGCTCGCACCGGCGCGGTCGTGTGCGAAGACACCGCGCTCGGTCTCCTCGTCGCCAGCGGCGCCGACGCGGCCGCGTTCCTGCACGCGCAGTTGTCCAGCGACGTGCAGAACCTCGCCCGGACGGCCGGACAGTGGACCAGCTACAACTCGCCGAAGGGGCGCATGCTCGCCACGGCGTACCTGTATCGCCGCGCGGCCGCGGACGGCGACGCGTTCGTCGCGTTGCTGTCGCGCGACCTGGTCCAGGCCATCGTCCGCCGATTGTCGATGTTCGTGCTCCGATCGAAGGTGCGGATCGTCGATGCGTCGGTCGACCACCGGGTGCTCGGCGTCGGCGGGCCGAAGGCGGCCGCGGCCATCGACGGCGCGTTCGGACAACACCCGCCCGCGGGCGGCGTCGACACGCACGGCGGCACCGACGTCGTCGCGATGCCCGATGGCCGCTTCGTTGTCGTCTGTGCCGTCGAGACCGCGTCGTCGGCGTTGGGCGCGTTGGCCACGCATGCGGAGCCCGCCGGGGCCGAGGTCTGGCGGTGGCTCGCCGTGCAAAGCGGCGTGGCCGTCGTCGACGCGTCGACGCAGGATGCGTTCGTGCCGCAGACGGCGAACTGGGACGCGATCGGCGGCCTCGACTTCCGCAAGGGCTGCTATCCCGGCCAGGAGATCGTCGCGCGAACGCAGTATCTCGGGCGGCTGAAGGAGCGGCTGTTCCGCTTCGCGAGCGACGCGCCGCCGCCGCCGTCCGGAACGCGCCTCTACGGCGAAGCGTTCGACGGCCAGGCGACCGGGACGGTCGTCATCAGCGCGCCCTCGCCGTCGGGCGGCAGCGAGTTCCTGGCTGTCGTGCAGCAGGCCGCGCTCGAGGCCGGACCGCTCGCGATCGGCGCGCCGGAGGGCATCCGCGCAGTGCCGTTGCCGCTCCCCTACGACCTGCCGGCACCGACCGCGCGCCCCCCGCGCCTTTGACGCTCGCCCGCACCGATGCCTCCGTCCGCGACGCACTACTATGTCTGGTACCGGATCAGCGGCGATCCCGCGCGTGCGCGGGCCTGCGTCAACGCGCTCATGCGGGACGTTGCGCTGCACGCCGGCGTCACCGGCCGGCTGATGATGCGTCGCGACGAGCCGTCGACCTGGATGGAGATCTACGAGAACGTGTTCGACACCGTCCGCTTCGAAGCGGTGATGGCCGATGCGACCGTGCGGAGCGGCATCGCGGCCTGCGCCGCCGACGGACGCCACGTCGAGCGCTTCGCGGACGCGCTCTGATGTGCCTCGCGGTGCTCGCGCTCGACGCGCATCCGCGCTATCGCGTCGTCGTCGCGGCGAACCGGGACGAATATCACGCGCGGCCGACGGCCGCTGCGTCCTGGTGGCCGGAAGGCGTGCTCGCCGGTCGCGATCTGGCCGCGGGAGGTACGTGGCTCGGCGTCACGCGGGCGGGCCGCTATGCGCTCCTCACCAACGTGCGCGATCCTTCGCGTCACGATCCGTCCGCGCCGTCGCGCGGTTCGCTGGTGCCGCAGTTGCTCGCATCCGATGCCCCGACGCTCGCCGCCCTCGATGCGGCGCGAAGCGGCGGCGCGCGGCACAACGGCTTCAACCTCCTCGCAGGCGATACGGGCAGCGCGGGATGGACGTCCAATCGCGGCGCTGACGTGCGCACGCTGAGCGCCGGCGTCTACGGGCTGTCGAACGCGGCGCTCGACAGCGACTGGCCGAAAGTGCGGCGCACGAAGGCGGCGGTCGCGCGCTGGATCGCCGCAGGCGAGGATTCCCCCGAGCCGCTGCTCGATGCGCTCGCCGATCGAGCCGTCGCGAGCGACGAGGTGTTGCCGCGCACCGGCGTGCCGCTCGAATGGGAGCGTCTGCTGTCGGCGCCGTTCATCGTCGACGCGCGCTACGGCACGCGAAGCTCGACGGTCCTGACGATCGACCGGGCCGGCGAAGTGCGCTTCGTCGAACGAAGCTTCGATGCCCGCGGCGAGGCGAGCGGCGAGGTGCGCGAGCGGTTCGCGATCAGCCGGTAGGCGGCTCGCATGACGCTGTGAGTGTCCGCTCCATCGCCTGGTGCGGAATGCCCGCTTCGTCGAACGGTGCGCCGCAAGCCGCGAAGCCGAAGCGCGCATAGAACGGCATCGCCTGCACCTGCGCGTTCAGCACAACGCGCGCATGGCCGCGGTCGCGCGCCGCGTCGATCAGCTCGCGCAGCAGCGACGCGCCGACGCCGCGGCCGCGCCACTCGCGTCGAACGGCCATGCGGCCGATGTGGCCGTCCGGCAGCAGGCGTCCGCATCCGATCGCCTTGCCCTGCGCGTCGAGCGCTAGGGCATGCACGCACTCGCGGTCGACGTCGTCCCACTCGAGGTTCGCGGGTACGCGCTGCTCGAGGATGAAGACGTCGTGGCGGACCGCCTTCAATGCCGCCTCGTCGCGCGCCCATTGCGCGAGGCGCACCGTGTACGCAACGCCGCTCACCGGTCGCGCAGCACGAGCATCGCGCCGCTTTCCCGGACGACGAGCGACACACGCCCCCCGACCGGGAGCGTCAGCTTGTCGCGCACGTGGCCGAACGGCAGGCCGGTGTAGAGCGGAACCGGCAGTCGCTGGCGAAAATGCTCGACGACGCTGCGCAGGTCGTAGCCATCGTCGTGGGGGTACGGCGTGTAATCGGTGAAGGCGCCGACGAGGATCGCGCGCTGCTTCTGCAGGATGCCGGCGTGGAACATCTGGTACAGCATGCGCTCGATGCGATACGGATGCTCGGCGATGTCCTCGATGAACAGCACGCCGCCGTCGATCGCCGGCAGGAACGGCGTGCCGATCAGGTGCGCGAGCATCGCGAGGTTGCCGCCCCACAGCGTGCCCTCGACGCTGCAGGGCGGGCCGTCGAGCGGCACGTGCACCTCGTGCTCGCCCGACGTCAGCATCGCGAAGCAGTGCGAAAGCGTGAACTCGCTCGGCACCTCGGCGCCGAAGTCGTACGACGCCATCGGCCCCGCGTAGGTGACGAGACCTTGGCGCGCGAGCGCGGCGAGCTGGAACGCGGTGAAATCGGAATGACCCATCCAGCGCCGCCGGGCGATCGCGGCGTAGTCGAGCCGGTCCAGCAGGCGCGACAGCCCGTAGCCGCCGCGAACCGCGACGGCGACATCGACCTCGTCGTCGGCAGCGACACGATGGATCGCGGCGAGGCGTGCCGCGTCGTCGCCGGCGAAGCGCTGATGCCGTGCGCGACTCGAGGCGTCCTCGACGACGCGGTGCCCGCGATGTCTCAGCGCGGCCGCCGCGCGGTCGAGCGCCGCGGCATCGAGCACGACCCCCGATGGCGAGAAGAACCCGAAGGCGAGCGAACGCGTCACGCGGCGGCGCTGCGGCGCGCGGCGAAGAACTCCGACAACAGCGCTGCACACGCTTCCGCGTGCACGCCGCGCACGACCGTGGCGTGATGGTTGAGCCGCGCGTCGGCGAACAGGTCGACGACCGACCCGCAGGCGCCCGCCTTGGGGTCGCGCGCGCCGAACACCACGCGGCCCACCCGCGCGTGCATCAGTGCGCCCGCGCACATGACGCACGGCTCGAGGGTCACGTACAGCGTGCTGCCCGGGAGGCGGTAGTTGCGAAGCGCCGCGGCGGCCTCGCGCAGGGCGATGATCTCGGCGTGCGCGGTCGGGTCGCTCGCCGCCACCGGCGCATTGCCGCCGCGGCCGATCACCTGCCCTGCATGCACGACGATCGCGCCGATCGGCACTTCGCCGCGGCGGGCGGACTCGCGTGCCATCTCGATTGCCACGTCCATCCAGCGCGCATCCTCGGCGGTCGCCGGCGCCTGCGCGGCCGAGCGGCGCGCGTCCCATTCCGCCTTGCGCCGGGCACGCTCCCGTGAGTGCGCCTCGCGCTCCTCACGTGCGATGTGCGCGAGGTCGACCCCCGACAATGCGGTGACCACCGGAACGAACGCGGCCGGTGGACTCGTTCGGCGGTAGTCGCGTCCGAACGCGTCGCGCACCAGCAGCCCTGTGTCGACGAGCATGCGCCGAAGCTCCGCATGATCGGTGGAGAGCATCGCGCCGGGGTCGGCGAGCCACGCCTGCAGCCGACGTTTCACTTCCGCTTCGCCGTAGCCGTCGTCCTCTTCGAACGCGAGCGCAGCCGCCGCCACGACGGTCCGGAAATCGTCCTGCCGTCCGGACTGCAGGCCGACGAGCGAAATGTGTTCGCGCACGGCAAGCCGGCGCCAGGCCGCGAGCGGATCGCCCGTCGACGCCGCCTTCTGTCGTCTCATCGCTTCGGTCATGCGAGGCGCTTCCAGTAGAACGTGCAGGCGGCGAGCGTGCCGTCCGGGTCGAGCGCGTAGTCGGGAATCTGCCCGACCGTCTGCCATCCCCAGTGCCGGTACAGCCGGTCGGCGACGCTTCCGCTGCGGGTGTCGAGCACGAGCAGCCAGCGGCCCGCTTCGAGGGCGCGTCGCTCCAGCGCCTCCATCAGCCTGCCGGCGATGCCGCGTCCCCGCGCGTCGCGGTGGACCAGCAACTTCTGTACGTCGGCGCGGTGTGGCTGGTTGGGCTTCGTGCAGCAGGCCAACTGGACGCTGCCGACGATGCGATCGCCGTCGAGCGCCGCGAGGACGACGCGCGAACCGTCGCGCACTTCCGCTTCGAGCGAC
>Ga0307410_10000209_pt1 | contig 22061 bp, 18 predicted proteins | sample 322Ometagenome_3_FD_203707 | JGI IMG/M metagenome (GOLD analysis project Ga0307410, IMG submission 203707) | Maize rhizosphere microbial communities from greenhouse at UC Davis, California, United States - 322HYB-O-3 | ecosystem: Host-associated > Plants > Roots > Rhizosphere > Soil | place... | reverse complement strand
ACCTTAATGGTTTATTTCTTCATGCGCCTTGCCTTCTCGATGGAAGAAACGCCTGCTCTTGTTATTCAGCGGGAAAAAATTCCTGAAAATATCTTGTCAGATTATATTGGTAAAGAAGTATTATGGAAAAAGGGTGATACGCTCTACAAAAAAGTTATTCTTGGTGATCAGCTCTGTGGTGGAAAATATTATAAGATCTATAGGCATGGTGCAACTTCAGGATACTGTTGTTCTGCTGATGCGATCTATTTTTATAAAAAATAGTGTTATGTAATAAGGGTTTTAATAAGTTTTTTATTAGTTGATAGACCGTTTTCAACAGTTAATGCAGGTTTACAATCTTCTTTAGTACCCTTGATATGATGAATGATCAAGCTCATTTCATTAATAAGAGCTAATAATCTGCTCTGGAGTTGTTCCTCTTTAATAACAATAGATGCTATACCAATGGGGCCGAGTAAGGCTAGTCCAGGAGAATTATGCTTATACTGCTGTTCAATTGCGGTTAGTTTATCTTTAATGGTGCTGAGTGAGGACAATGTTGCATGAGCTTCTGTAGAATACGCGGCATGTTCATATAAAATATGTAATTGACGTTGAGCTGTATACAGATAATCGATAAAGCTACGATCCAATTCATGAATTAATGATTTTTTATGTTCACGAATAAATGATAGGTTTTCTTCAAATGCTACATGAAGCAAGGCAAGAAGTGCGCAGAATAGAATAGAATCACGTAAAACAGAGAAAAGTGTATATCGCATAATTATTCTCCCATGTAACTTTTTTTAGTATACCATGAGTAATTAAGTATATCAAAAGGTAATTTTTTCTAGCCAAATCATTTTTTTTTTGGTACAAATATGAGTACAGATTTTCTTGCTTTTCATATGCGCCTGTAGCTCAGTCGGATAGAGCGCCTGACTTCGAATCAGTAGGTCGCAGGTTCGAATCCTGCCAGGCGCGCCATATTTTAAGATAGTTTTTTGTGCCCGTAGCTCAGTAGGATAGAGCGATAGATTCCTAATCTGTAGGCCACAGGTTCAAATCCTGTCGGGCACGCCATCTGAGTTTTTCTTGTTTTTATGTGGCTTTTCCGGTAAAACTTTTTAACGACAGCTGGATAATAGAGGATTTTTATTTTTGTAGTTCAGCAATTTTAGCATCTATTATTTTGATAGCTCTTTGATAAAGATTTGCATCTCCACCAGCATACGTTGCTGTAACTATGGCTTTTAAGCTCGGGCCATTAAATATATTTGATAATACATTATTATATTCTTTTAGAAACGATTGTGCTTTATCATATTGTTTACGGTTGATTAGGATCTTAAGTGATTGTAGGATACTTACTTGATTTTGTAGTGTTCCTGGTCGTTCGCTCTGTTCTGGTCTTGCTTGTGGACGTTCTAATAATCTGATATCACAACGAGCCCATCCAAAAGGAGGTTGTTTTTCTGGAATAGTTATTTCAATAACCCCATTAGGTCCTATTAATCCTTTATTAATACTATTACGGATTGTTTGTACCTCATATGTAAGAGAATGTTCTTTAGCTATAGATGAAGCTTTGATAGAAAGGGCCTTTATTTCATTAAAATCTGCTAAATTTTTGCTCTGTTTAGATGGGATTATAGATTTTTCTGTCGTGAAGTCAGGATCAGTCGTAGTTACTGTTAAGTAGATTGTCTTTGTGTAAGCGTTTGTGATTTTAATTGATACGGCTGATTGAATATGACTAGAAAAAAGTGCGGTTATGAGGAAGCTATGGGCAATAAGATTTTTCATAAAGTACCTCTTTTAATATGGATATTCTCATATGATTTAATCATACGAGCTAATCATCTCAAAAGTCAAAAGTATGTTAAACTGAAATTAAAATAAGAGCCTACAAAGAGTTTTTTTATTTTTTTTCTATTTGTTTCATAAGTATAAATCAGCATAGACGCGTATAAAATAAAATATCTCGAATTTAATTTCTTTTAGTTAGATTGATAATGTATTTAATGCTGTGCTACTCTGTAAAAGAACTATACTATAAGGATAGAACTATGAAGCATTACAGAGTATTTTTGATGGGTATGTATATCATATGCATTTCTCACTATATAGATGCTCATGAATGGACATGGTTATATCGCAAAACATTTACTCATGATATGCAAAAACAAAATGCTTTTGCCCAGGAAGTTTTTTTTACGCGTAGTGCTATCAATCAATTTACGCAACTTGTCTTTTCATGGAATGTATTGCGCTCACAAAAGGGCTACTTCTCTTTTTTTATACAAGTACGAGATGCTGCAACTAAGCAGTGGGGTATATGGCATCATATGGTTGATTGGGGAGCAACTATTCAAAAAACATATATTAGTAAAAGTGATGGCGTCTCATCCTATGTACATGTACGTCTTGAGCTTGAGACTAAAAAAATGGCTGATGGTTTTCGATTAAAAGTTGTTGCCCATGATGAAGCTTCATTGCAGTCATTGCAGGGATTATATATTACAACATCAAATTTTAATGCATTTAAAGAAGAAGATAGTACGCGAGTGAGTGAAAAGATGTGTAGTGTTATGATTAAAGATGTTCCTCGTATTGCTCAATTTTCGTTAGGCCATGAAGATCACCCACGTATGTGCTCACCGGTCTCTTGTTCTATGGTTATGGGCTATCTAACAAAGAAAATGTATGATCCTCTTGCCTGTGCGCGCGGTGTTTTTGATACAGGTCTTTCGGTGTATGGAAGTTGGGGATGTAATTGTGCATATGCTTTTGATATGATACAAGGATTAGTATCTGTATATGTGAAAAGATGTAATTCATTTAGGGATATTCATCAGAGCTTATGTCATAAAGTTCCTGTTATCGTAAGTGTGCGTGGAGTCTTGCCGGGCGCATTAAAGCCTTTTCCTCATGGACATCTTTTAGTTGTTGTTGGGTGGGATCAGGATATGCAAGAAGTTATTTGTCATGATCCGGCAGCATATGATGAACAATCAGTATTAAAACGTTATTCATTGATATCTTTTTTACATGCATGGGAACGTTCTCATCGTTTAGTATATATGTTTCATAAACAGAATACACGTAATATTTCAAAGCAACCATAATCAATAATATCAAATAATATTTATTGACAATTTGATATTATAATTGATATTCTTTGTGAGGTAGTACAATGTACTTATTAATAAAGAGGGGTTGGGATGAATATAACAATAGAACGATTTTTGCTTCCTTTATTTTTTATTATGAGTATTATATATGCGTTCAATTCTTGCGCACAACCAGTGCAACTGCAGAGAGTGTTTCATCATCGCACACAGAGTGTTCCGCATGTCGAGCGAGGTTCTCTTTCATTATATTTTTCTCATAAACCAATTATAGAAAAAGTAGAGCCTACTGAGACAAACGCTCATAGAGTACAATATTCTTTTTTTTTTCCTGAGGTAACTATTAAATCTCCCGAGTGTGATAGCATGATCACACGGATTAATAATGAGATGGGAAATACATATTCTGTAAAGATAGAGTATTCTTTGCAACCTGATCCAGGGGTGAGAATTGTATTTCATTATGATCCTCAATCTTGTGCGCTACAATATGAGCATATTGATACGTCGACAGTAGAAGCTGGATGTATATTTCGGATTTATAACAGAGAATTTTTACAGCAATTACAAGAAAATAGCAATCCACCATTGCTCAGAACTTTATTGCATACCGAGAGGCCAACTGTTATTATTGATCCCGGGCATGGAGGGATCGACACTGGAACTATAGGAGTTAATGGTACAATCGAAAAAAATATCTGTCTTTCGATTAGCCAATACCTCGCAGATATCTTAGGAGAAAAAGGATGCACGGTCTTTTTAACTCGTAACAGAGATGTGACGCTTCCATTAGATGAACGTACCTCATATACCAATTCATGCTATGCTGATTGTTTTATTTCAATACATGCGAATGCGGCTCTTAATCGTAATGCTCAAGGGATAGAGACGTTTTGTCTGCCGAATAACAAGTTTAAAGAGTGTTTTTCTACATTATCATTTCCAGAAAAGGCTGTAGCTATTCAGAAGACTTCTCTTCGTTCACAGTATTCACATGCATTAGCGCAATCAATACAGCATAGTCTTTGTGCAACAATTGCTCAGGCATATAATCCCCCCGTTGATCGAAAAGTAAAGAATGAATTATTTCAAGTATTACTTGGTTCACAGATACCTGCCATATTGGTAGAAGTAGGTTTTTTGTCGCATAATATAGAGGCAGATATGTTAAATTCAGAACAGTATCAAAAAACGATTGCCCATGGTATAGCTACGGGAATTATGTCGGTCTTTTCTTCTCTCGTTATCTAGGCTATTATTTTCTATTGTTGCTTCAACAAAAAGGTGATACTATACAGTACAGTACTATTAGGTACAAAAAGTTATTTCAATAGGTAGGGTGCTGTCATAGTGATACAATCTGTATGGGAAGATTTTTTAATTATTGTTCGTGAAGAATTAGGCAGTCGTGTTGTTGAAACATGGTTTAAAGCTGTCACATTAATGCGTTGGGATGCACTTGAAAACATAGTTTACTTGCAGACACCGAATGCATTTATATGTAATTGGTTAGAAAAAAATTATCGTTCTATTTTTCAGTCTCATCTGGGAAGATTGTTAAATGTTGTTAGTCCTAAGATTGTATTTATGACATTGCAGCAGAAAAAAAATAATGCTATTCCCGTGCTAGAAGGTCAAGTAGATAATCGTAATGCGAGTGCGCCTATGTATAGACCAGCCCATGCTCTATCGCATTATAATAAAAATGAATTAACACTCTCTCGAAATGGTGAGTATCGTGGGACTCTTAATCAAGAATATAATTTTGAAAAATTTGTTGTAGGACCAAGTAATTCATTAGCTTATGCAGCAGCTCGAACAATAGCACAGAAGCCGGGTAATGTATATAACCCATTATTTATCTATGGAAAGTCAGGTCTCGGTAAAACACATTTGCTCCATGCTATTGGGAATGAAATCCAATCATCAAATAAAAATGCAGTTGTTTTATATCAGACCGCAGATAGATTTGTGAGTGAATTTATTCATGCAATCCGTTTTGATAAAATTCATCGATTTCAAAAAAAATATCAAGCTGTAGATGTGCTCTTAGTTGATGATATTCAATTTATATCTAATAAAGATACAACCCAAGAAGCTTTTTTCCATATATTTAATTCATTGTATGATGCAAAAAAACAGTTAGTATTTTCTAGTGATACCTTTCCTCAAAATATTAATGGAATAGCAGAACGTTTACGGTCTCGTCTTGCGGCAGGTATGGTTGCAGATATTCATCAACCATGTATGGAAGTAAAAACTGCAATCCTAAAGAAAAAAGCAGAAGAAAGTGGTGAAGTTCTGAGTGATGAAGTAGCAAGTTTTTTAGCATTACATGTTACCAGTAATATTCGCGAACTAGAAGGGGCTCTTATTAGAGTTCTCGCTTTTTCTCATTTAACTAAGCAGACAATAACCTTGGAATTAGTTCAAAAAGTTATATCTTCAACGGGAGATAAGAAGAGTGAAGCGATAGGTTTTAAGGCTGTAGTAAAATCTATTGAGAAGCATTTTGCATATTCTTTAGAAGAATTGCGATCTAAAAACAGAAATAAGGATCTTACCCTTGTTCGTCAGATAACTATGTATATTATGAAACAGAGTACCGACAAATCACTACGTGAAATAGGATCGTATCTCGGTGGACGTAACCATGCAACCGTAAAACACGCTCTTGCAAAAATAGAGACTATGCGAGTTACAAATAATACTGTGAGCCAGCATATAGAATCTATACTTAAAGAATACAATTGTTGATTCTTACCATGTTAACGTATAGGGATTGTAAAAATTTTGTGCCTTTTGACGATCATATTTTGTTTGTAAAAAGGCATCTTGAAAATATTTTGCTCCCAAATAGATATACCATTCGATGTGATTGTTAAAGAATGGTTCTTCCTTTAATCCTACCATAGAAGGAAAATGTTCTGTATCAACAATGCTAATAGTATAATCATTAGTCTCTGGTCTATATTTAATAATAAAATTATCAGCGTGCGGATCTACAAATAGATGTAAATCCATACATAATTGCATAATTAATTTGCTTTTTGTATGCAGTGTTAAGGTATTAAGGCTTTCTTGTGTATCTAATTCATCAGCGACTATGGCATATGTACTCGGCAATAGTGTTCTAATCTGTTCTTTATCACCAATGTTGCGTCCTTTTATTTCAATCCATCTTGGTTTTTTAGGGAGCCAATACCATTTGCGTGGCGTTATAATAATATCATGCCAATGATCATGAGCATTGATCTGTTCAAGAATTAATTTTAAATTTTTAATGCGCATTAATCCTGCCAGATGACGGTTCATGCCACCAGACATGTAAAAAAAGAATTGATTTTCAAAACCTTTACAATAGGGATCAATAAAGGTTTGTGGCGTCTCCATAAATAATTTTAAAACGAATGGATAATGTTTAAATTTAAGGACAAGTAGCCCGCATTTTTTGTTATAGTTAAAGTTTTTATCTTGTAAAACAATGAAATCGGTATACAATTTTTTATGTCTCTGAATCTCTTTAACCACCCGGTTTATGAGATGATCAAGTAGATGACACGAAAACTCTTCTTCGCCTGTTCTGGAGCTTATACTAGTAGATGGTAACATATGGCTATAGAAAAAAGGAGCATTAAAAGTAGTAAACATAGGATACTCCGTATATATCCAATTAGATCGTTTGATTGTTCGAGGGGAATGTTTCCACCCGATGGTAATTTCTGGAGTGTTTGGATCTTTTTTTCGAAAGGGACTTCTTCCAGCAAGAGAAGCATTACAAAAAATAAGAAAGATGCAAAAAAGCATAGTTTTAGTCATTGTCATTACACATTTAATCCGAGATTTTATTTTTTAGTATAACATATTTTCTCCCAAAAAATACTGATCTCATTGTTGACAATAGTACTATGGTCGGTAGAAAGCATTGATTTGAAAAAAACAAGTATGATACGATGTAGAGCATATATGCAAGACTAGTTGCAGTTAGTAAGAAGGTAGAGTATGTTAAAATAAAAAGAGGAAAAAAAGGAAGAAGAGTAGTAGTTGATGTAAGAAGGAGTGATGAATGAAGCCGAAATCTGTGTTAAATGGGCATGCGCATGTTGTAGATAATCTGCGCCGAATACCAAGAAAGATGCTTGAGTTACATGAAAGAGATAATGTAACAGAGTTTGTACTCCACGAATTAAGCGGTCAATATTGTTTTGATCTACCAAAAGCAGCCTATTTTATAGATAACCCTGATTTTAATTGTATGAAGGGAGTAGTTGGGGTTTCTCAAGAAGAATTGCATGATATTGATGATATTTGGAAAAACCCAGAGCAATTTACCAGTCATATGAAACAATCTCCCTTTAATCAACATGTGCGCTCTTTCACCTATCAGAGTAATAAGAAAAACAGTGATGTCTATTCACAAGCAGCTGAAAAAATTGCTAATGAATTAGGAATTGGTGATTATGGGTACTACTCTTGGGGGATGAAACATAATAATCATGGACTATTGGTATGTGAAAAAAATAAGAATAATGCGCATGAGCATCCGCATGAAGAACTTATTGTTGATGGGCTATGCCTGCTAGGCTTTTGTCCGGTTCATTAAAGATAAGAACATAAAAAGCGCTCTTTTTCTAGAGCGCTTTTTGTTTATGCGAACATTTATTGCTTTAAAATAGGTTCAAGGTTGCTATCTAATTGTTTATGATTTTTATACACTTCACAATTTTTAGATACATGAGCAAAAAACTGTATTATGTGATCAACATCTTGTTTTTCATTGTCAGTTAAAGTTTCGTAATAAATTTGATTTTTCCATGAATAATAGTCTACATCATTCCATCGTCTTATTTTGTTAATCAAACTTCTGTCTGAGTCATGCGTTTCTTTGTTTTTTAGAAATTTTTCTAGAGCATTGCAGTTTTTTATAATGTCGTTTCTTCCTTGTGTACCACGTCTATCTTGATAACAGTCGTAGATAGCAGCTTGAGCATTGCAGATAGAACAAATTGTTTCCAGGGGGATAAATTCTGTAGCAATATGGAATGTTTTATATTTGTCTAATATATCATAGCTGTCTAATGGTTTAACGTCTTCTCTTTTGCATACGATAAAGAGAGTTGTAAAGAGTAAGATTATGATACAACTACTCATAATATTCAGATGTTTTTTCATACAATAATCCTTTAGATGATATACTTTAAGTTAGTTATAGAGTATCTGAAATTTTTAAATAGTCAAATAAGAAAAATAATTGATTGCTTTAATGATATTATTAGGCCAATTTAATTTTTTTTACTCTAGCTTCTGTTGAAATAGATTAGAGTAATTTTATTTTATCTAACGCGGATTTTAGTGGTCTATTATTTCTTCAAAAGGCAACAATCCAGGTAATTCCTTTCTGCTGATATAAGCCAAGGCTGCCCCTCCACCAGTGGAAAGAAAGTCAACTTTATCTTGTAATTGTGCTGAATACACAACTTCGCTCGTGTCACCTCCTGCAATAATGCTTTTCCCTTGTGCATCAGCTATGAGTTGTAATAGTTCTGTAGTTGTCTGACGTGTTTCTGGTTGCTCTGAAAATCCCATAGCGCCATTAAAAAAAATAGTATGTGCGTGAGAAATATAATGTGATAGCAATGTAACAGTTTTTGGGCCTATTGCTATTCCAAAAGCGTCCGTAGGAAAGTTCAGTGCATCGCAATATGATAATGGCCCATCAGTTGTTTTATCGGCTATCTGATAATCAATAGGAAAAATAATCGATACCTTATTATCCTCAGCGAGGGTAAGAATCTGTCGACAAGTAGAAAATGTATTTGAATCAATTAATGATTGACCAATCGGGTACCCTTGCGCTGCAAGAAAAGAAAAGCATAATGCAGGACAGAGTACTATGGTGTCTGCAATAGAGATCAGACCGGTAATCAATGGGATTTTATCAGCAATTTTTTTGCCACCCAGAAAGGCGATATAGGGCTTTTTAGGATGTTTAAGCTGCGATAGGGCATGTAATTCTTTTTCTACTAAAAATCCAATAGACCGTCTATTTTCTGGAAATTCATAAGGAAGTAGGCTGATAGAGGTATCATAACGGTGCATTGTAGCAAAGGCATCGTTAACATAATACTCTGCTGTTTGAGCAAGTTGTTTTGCAAAAAGTAGATCTCCCGTCTGCTCGCCTTCAAAAAAGCGGAGATTTTCTAACAATATAATATGCTTTGGTATTATTTTCACGCGTACTATATGTGACGGGTGCGCTGCATACGATATAGTGTAACCACGTTTTTTAAACCATGGAATCAGAATATGCGTTGAAAGACTCTCATCTCTATGATTCGGTTTACCTCTCTGTGTTGCAAGAACAACCATGCTGTTTTTGGATAGCAGGTAATCAAGCGTAGGAAGAATACTCAAAAGTCGAAAGTCATTACTTATGACTCCATTAGTAATAGGAACATTAAGATCTACGCGTAAAAAAACACGTCTATTATTGATATTCCAGGTTCTGATATTTGAGATCATGATATCCTTTTTTTACAGATTTACCCTTCAAACCGGAGTACTTGTGAAATATTAATTGATTTAATAGGGTGAGTAGGGATCCAGGTTGCAATCAAGCTTACAAAAAGAACTATTACTATTACAGCAGCAATAATATACCATTCTAAGGCAATAGGAAGATAGGTAACATAATAACTGTCTGGGAGGGTAATGCATGGATATTGTTTAATAAAAAATGCGATAATTGATGCAACAATAATCCCACAGAGCATTGCGATAAGACTTATTGACATTCCCATAATAAAAAACACTCTCCGAATAGCTCTATTAGGCATGCCAAGTGCTTTTAGAAGCGCAATATCATGTCGATGATGTGCGATATTCATATATAAAAGAGAAAAGTTGTTCATACTGGCAACAATAATAATGATCATAATAACAAAAAATGATACATATGTTTCAAGATGTAATGCTGCAACAAGAGCAGGATAGAGATCTTTCCATGAATAGACGGTTAACCCTGTTCGTTGACTAATTTTTTCAATTACTTTTCTTTCATCTGCATGTGGGTGTAGTTTTATCGCAACCTGTTCAACCCCACATTGAGGAAAGAGATTTTTTAGTAACGTAAAAGAACAATACATCACATTCTGGTCAAATTCATCTATTCCTGTATCAAAAATACCGCTTACCGTTGCAGTATATGCGTCAAATGTTGCAGTACGATTATGTATCTTATCATCTGGTATAAAAAGAATTTCTATTGTGTCACCTATGTTTATATTGTGTGTACGTGCGTTCTGTTTACCAATAATCACAGCGTTATCTGCAAATAGATCTACAAATGAGACAGCCTGAGGAGTCTGTATTTTTTGAGCAATAGATGTGGTTGTAACTTCTGCTGTCGGGTCAATAGCATTAAGCATTATCACCGTTGGCATATCAACGTTATCTATTTTTCCGAGCACGTGTCGATACGTATGAGGAGCAATTGAGGCAATCTCAGGAATCTCTTTAGATAATATTGCCTTAAGGTGTTTAAAACGTACACCATTGTGACCGGCATCAATTGTTATATGGGCGTGTATTCCCTGCATTTTTTCATGAATTGCTTTTTCAAAGCCATGCATAATAGCAGTAATCAGTAATAATGCACAGGTACCAATAAAAATTCCTGCAAAACAGAGATAGGTCATTGTTGAAACGCCTTTGTGGTATACATCAGTTAACAGTAATCTTTGTGCTAAAAAGAGAGAGAGAGAATTCATGTAATACCTTTGCTCTTGTAAAGAATGTCTGTTTTCATTAGGATACTATTATTAGTAATTCTTGAAAATAGAAAAGGTAGTTAATGAAAATAACATCTATTATGTATTCATATTTTTTCTTATTGTGTCTCTTTATTCTTCCTGGGTGTGGAAAGATGATAACATGGGTGAAAGATTCTTTTCCACAAGTATCATCGCTTAATTCTTCATGTGATTCTGTAGTTGAATATATAAAATCTATAACGGTGTATGATCAATTGACAACAAGTGCAAAGTTTGATGCGATGTGGCTCTCAAATGAAGTACGTGCGAGCTATGTTGATCTTCTTACGGTAAAATTTGGAAAAACAGACGAGCAGAAAAAAACCTTATTACGTCGTCAATTTGAAGAAAATAACCATTTTATATCTTTTTATGTGTTATCACCCTATGATTGTCCATTAGGAGATTCCCATAGTGAATGGACTGTATTTTTAATGGTTAACAATAAAAACTATAGCCCTATTGAGATTAAATCAGTTGAGTTATCACCAGAATATATATGCATGTTTGGTAAAAAAATTAATCGGTTTAAAGTAGCATATAGTGTGAGGTTTGATGCCAACGATATTGAAGATATGCCACTTATTACTTCACATACGCATGCTATGCATCTCATATTTAGATCAACCAAACAAGAAGCACTTTTAACGTGGGACTTTTCAAGCGCTGACGATAGCAATACGAAAGAGCACTAGCATGAAGATAGCAATTGGATCTGATCATCGTGGCTTTTTTCAAAAAGAGTATATCAAAAAAGAGTGCCTGTATACATGGATAGATGTAGGGACGTATACGGATGAGCGAACCGATTATCCACTCTATGTTACTCCTGTGGTTGAGCATATGCTTTCTCATTCAGTTGACTATGGAGTGTTGTTATGTAGCACAGGGATTGGTATGGCAATTGCAGCAAATAGACATTCTTCTATCTATGCAGCAGTTGTATGGAACAGCACCATAGCACGCTTATCAAAAGAGGATGACAATTGTAACCTTTTAGTGCTGCCTTCAGATTATATTACAGATCAGGAGGCAGTTGTATGCATATCTACATGGTTATCAGCACGGTTTAAAGAGGGTCGATACTCCAAAAGATTGGCAATGATCGATTAAAAAAAGAGAGCGTTTTCTAAACGCTCTCTTTTTTGTTGTTTCTGATGTGTACTACTCTTTATATAGTGTTATTATCTACTGTAGCGTCATTAGACTCTATAGCTTCTTCTGTATTAGGCGTAGTACCATTATTTTTAATAGTTTCTTGTTCTTTTTGATATGTCTGAATAATTTTCGCAATATCTTTATCGGTAAGAATGCTATGCTTTACTAGTTCATCACTAATACGAGCAAGTAATTCTCTATTCTTTTGTAACAATGCCTTAATGTCTTGTTTGCATTGCTTAAAGAGACTATAGGCTTTACTTTGTAGTTTCGCCTTATCTTCAGAAGATAATTGCTTAGGACTAATTCCCTTAAAGACAAACTTATCAATAATATTATATGCAGCGTGCATACTGTCTCCGTGGCATTGATACCCGCTTGAGCCAAGTAATATCTCTTCGGCTGCAAAGCCTGCAAGTAATACTTTTACTTCATTAAGTATTTGCACCTTTGTTTTTAAGTTAATATTATCATGAGTATGTTTGGTAAACATAGCACCATGGACAATTTTTTCTTGTGCAGCTTTGTCTGCTTCTGCATGCATTACATACCAGGCGTTCATCTCAATCAATTCAGTCATTCTAGCCTTTGTTGTTACTTTATCAAGTTGTGCATACGTATCAAGCAACATCATAGCGAGCCCCTTGCCTGCAAAATGTACAGCAAGAATCTGCTTTTCATTAGCGGATAATTCTTTTCTATCCATCATAATGATTTTATTTAATTCTCGGTCAATGCTCTCTTCAAGAAGACTCTGAGTTAATGGCATTCCAAGTGACCATGCACGTGTTGTAGCAGTACGTATTATTGCAAGAAGATCCTCATATGATTTTTTATCTGTCTTTGCGACAAGAGTATCTATATCAAAATGAGAAGGATCAAGTGCCATAGAACGTAGTTCTTTAACAATGTGTTGTTTACGATACTTAAAACTTGGGTATTCAAAGCGAATCTCTTTGCCAAATCGGCCATTCTGACGAAGCGCTTGATCTAAACTCTCAGGTCTATTTGTTGCGGCCATAACAATTACTACTTTAGAAGGATCATCAGTCTTGGTTGATTGTAGAGCAGTAAGGAATTGATGAAGTAGTTTATTATCACCAACGCGTTGCAGTCCAAGAAGATCTATCTCATCGATAAAGAGTACCATTGGAGCATTCATTTTAGCGATCAAGAGTATCTGCTCAATGCCCATTTCCTGTATAGTTGTAATATCAATTTTAAGAAATTTGAATGTGCTGTCTATACCTTTTTTTGCAAACATTTTTACAATTTCGCCACAGAAACATTCAAAACTGAATGATTTACCGGTTCGAGTTGGTCCTGTTAATAGCCATCCGGTCTCAGGACATGCTTTTGCATTGGCAAATTTTTCAGGATTTTCAAGATATTCAAGAAGTCTTTGAAATTCTTCTTTTACTTCATCTAAACCGATCATATCATCAAAAGTCACTTTTGGATCAAGTTCAGATATCCCTGGTAATTTTGTTTGTAGATATGCTCCTCCGCGGAGATAATTCCACCATTCAGCTCGTTTTCTATAGAAATAAGGAGCAATATCAGTTTTCCATGCTGTGGTATAGGTAACCCATAACGAACCGGCAGCAATAGCTGCAAGAGGAGAGTGATTAAGAAGTATATCATTGGCTATGAGATCAAAGAATGGAAGCAGGCCATACTCTTTCATGGTTGCAGCCTGGGGTTGGTGAAGCGTCATTGGTTCATTATATCGGGATGTTTCGCCAACCTTTAAAATTTCACCAGTAGTAATATTTTTATAGATCGGTTCTCCAAACCATGAAGCCAGGTGGTTATGAAGTGTGGTGAGCGAAGAATTAAAAAGAGATTTTTTAACCGTATTGTCCACAGTTGAAGATTTATCATCAATAAGTGATTTTGTATTATCGGTTATAGTAGGGTTTATACTTCCTCCGAATTTCCATGCATAATACCCAAGAACCAGTGTAGTGAGCCCGATTGCTTTAGAAATAGGACTGATGTGGTATTTATTCCAACGGCTTACAATATGTTTGTCAATAGAACGAGCGTAGCGGTTATACCAGGTAAGTCCAGAAGTCTGTGCCTTTACATCTAATAACTGGACCCTTTTAAAGGTGTCTGTAATGCTTTTTGCGAGGGCCTCAGGTGTTAACGGTTGTAATGAGCGTTTTTGGGAGAGAACTTTTGCAGGGTCAAAAGGCTTTATATCTTTAAAATTCTTTGTTAATGCTTGTTCTAAATAATCTATGAGCCCCTCACATAAGGGTATAAGCGCATGAACTAGTTGGATTTGGATAGTAGGATCAGATTCACTCGCAATACTCTGTAAAAATCCACGGATGATGCTTCTTGTAGTAGTTAAAGCATGGGATACCTGGTCTTTATTGTGCGTGATTTTGATGTGATTATAGCTTACAGACTTAGCGAGGTTACCAGTAATGGTATCAATATATTGCATGCAGCTGAGTATTGCTTCAAAAAAAGCACTACTTTGGGCGGAAGAGAATGACATGGGCTCTTTTGGTATAATGGGATTAGCATCAGCCCTTTCTATGTAAAAACTGCCTAATAAAGCAATAAGTGGTATTATTCGTAATTTTTTCATATAATTCTCCGCAAACAAAGGTGAAATAACTTTTTATTACTTATTCTCATTTATTATATCAGATTTTACTTTTTTGAAAAACTAGCTATTTGAAACAGGCTCTGGGTAGGCCTATCGATAAATTATTAATATGAAATAATCCCGCGAGAGATCCTTATTAATGATTGCAAATTGAAATTTTGACTTGTTATACTCTATAAGGAGTAGTAGTTTAGGAGAAATGCATAAAAAGGGAGCTTTTCCATGATCAGGGTTAAAATAGTCCCATTTTTTGCGTTAGGCGCTCTCTGTGCTTATCTGGGAGTATTTGGAGATCAGATTTCGACCTACGGGGCCATCATTTCTGAAAAAATACCGATAAGAGGTGGGGCTACCATGGAAAAAGTGGTTATATACCCTCAAGAAACATATGAATCTGAAAAAAGGATTTGCCGTACTGGACGATTATTTAGGCATAAAAACGCTAAAGCGACTGTTCTTATATGCCACGGATTTATGTGCGATCAATATGATGCGGGGATATTTCGTGGTATGTTTAAGCGGAGTCATTTTAATGTTGTGACGTTTGATTTCCGTGCTCATGGCGAACAAAAAGAAGGACAGTATTGTACTTTTGGCCATGATGAGGCTCTGGATGTTATTGCTGCGGCGCATTTTATTAGAAACGATCCTGGATTAGGCAAGCTACCACTGTTTGTATATGGTTTTTCTATGGGAGCCGTATCTGCGATTGAAGGACAAGCTTTAGATTCATCCTTATTTGATGCTATGATTTTAGATTGTCCTTTTGAGTCGAGTGAAAAAGTTATTAAGACAGGGCTAGAAGGCCTTAAATTTTCCCTAGGCGGTTATACCTTTGAAGTGCCTGGTCGAGATGTTTTATTACGATACGCTTTTCATCCATATGTACAATCACTTGTTAAGACAGTATTACGATTAGTTTCTCAGATGGATGCATCTTCGATGCGCACTCATTTTTATCCTGTTCATCCTGTAGAGTCAATTAAGAAGATACGTGTCCCATGCTTTTTTATTCATTGTAAAAATGATGAAAAAGTAAGTGTTGATCAAGTAAAAGCTGTATACAATGGAGCTGCTGGCTATAAAAAATTATGGATTACTAATGGGCGTCGGCATTGTGATTCTCCCATTTATGACCCGGAAGAATATACAAAACGGGTTCGAGAGTTTTTATATCAAGTCATAGAAGATCAGCTTGATATGTCATCACATAAGCAGATTTTTGAAGATGAAAAACTGTGAAGTAAAGGTAGGAATATGAATAAAAAATATATCTATGTGCTATGCGTGATATCGTTGCATGTTTTTTCTCTGATAGGTCGCGTTCGGACTATACAGAATGAGCGAGATTTTGAAAAACAGCTACAAAGAGCACAAGTGTTAGTTGCCTTAGTATACGAGGGGAAGGAAAAAAACATATCCCAGTTTTTACGCATGTATGAATCTGTTAGTTCGCAAAGAATATATGATGATGCTGATGTTACGTTTGTAAAGCTTAATAATAATACGGCTAATAATCGATTGATCACACAAGCTTATTCTGTGAAAACATTCCCATCATGTATACTATTTATCAACGGACAAGCAGTAAAAAGTTCTAATGGCGCAATTGTTATATTAACAGGTTCTGTTTCTGCGCAGGAGCTAAACATGTTCATTCATCAATATTGTAATACGATAATTCAGAACGCGATTATTGAAAAAAAACAGAGAAAAGCAGAACGTATTAGGGAAGCTCAAGATGAAGCGAATCCTTATTTTTATCCCTCAACATATTACAGTAATAGCACAATAGATGATCTTTCATCTTGGAAAAAGCCAACACGATCTATTCCTGAGTAATTCATATGTGACATGGATTATATCGGGCTACAATCAATGTCGCATAACTCATAATTCTGTACACACATAGTAAGTTACTTCTCAACAACTTAAAAAACTTCATATTTTTAAATACGATGTTTTTTTGATATCCTAGTAGTAAGTGTAACTATATTAGTATGAAAGAAATAAATATGTTTTCTCTGTCTCTAGCAACCCGACCATTATTGGAAAATGTGGTTGACTGTTATGCATATATTGTTGAAAAAGATTGTAATGTAATTGAAGTTGCTCGTACTCTACAGGCGTTATATCCAGATCTAGAAGCTCTCATAAAAAAAAATGATTTTACTGGTGATCAATCACAAGTGATATCTTTTCCTTGTGTTCATAATGGAAGGGTGATTTCTATTATTTTAGTTGGGTATGGTAGCATACAAAACTCCTCACATACTATTTCTGCTATTGAACGGTATCGAAGAGCTATAGGTAAAATCGTTAAAGAAGTTCGCTCCTTAAACAGCAATTCGGTAGCGGTAGAGATACGTACTCCATTAGAAACAGGCAATACACCATATTATTATGCTGAACAAGCAACAATTGCTTTTCATAAAGCATACTACCATTTTGATGACTATATTACTGAAAAAAAACGTAAAAAAAATAGGCTCGAGGTAATTCTGGTTGCCCAAGAAAATAATAAGAATGAGGTTGAACGTGGAATTGTAGATGGTACTATTATTGGCACTGCAATTAATCAGGCACGACACTGGATTGATATGCCACCATCACACTTAACACCGCAGGACTTGGCTCAAAAAGCACATGAAGTTGCTCAACGTAATAATCTGGATATTACCGTATTTCATGAAAAAGAGATTAATGCTATGGGAATGGGGGGGCTTTCTGCGGTTTCGCGTGGTTCTGACATTGACTGTGCGCTTATTATTTTGGAATATAAATCGCAAAAAGAGAATGCACCCACCCTCTGTTTTGTTGGAAAAGGAATCACCTTTGATTCTGGTGGTCTCAGCTTAAAGCCAGCAGACTTTATGGAGACTATGAAAGAAGATATGTCTGGTGCAGCAGCCGTTATTTGTGCCATTGATGCACTCGCACAGCTTGGATGTGAAGCACATATTATTGCAATTGCCCCAACTTCTGAAAACCTACCGAGCGGTAAAGCAACAAAACCTGGTGATATTGTTACTTTTTATAATGGTAAAACGGCAGAAATAAAAAATACTGATGCAGAAGGGCGTTTAATTTTAGCCGATGCATTAGCATATGCGGTAAAACAGTATAAACCAACAGTAATTGTTGATTTAGCAACTTTAACAGGAGCGTGTTCTCGAGCTCTCGGGCCCTTCTATAGCGGTCTATTCACTCAGCATGACGACCTAAAAGAGCAATTACAAAAAGCAGCTCATATTTCAGGCGATCTCTTATGGCAGTTACCAATGGGCGATGATTATAAAAAAGCAATAGTGTCTTCTGTCGCAGATATTTGTAATATTGGCAACAGTAAAATTTCTGCAGGCGCTACAACAGCAGCACATTTTTTACAGCACTTTGTGGATGATGTTGCTTGGGCCCATATTGATATTGCAGGGACTGCATACGATGTACCACATATTTCATATTATCGTCCCGGAGCAACTGGCGTTGGTGTCGGCTTATTGGTTGCATTAGCAAAAAATTGGCAATAAAAATGTTATAACTGAGCAGTTCCGAAACTAATAATTTATTGTTCTTGGAAACAGCAACATGCAGAGCAGAGTTGCCTTGCAGATCAACGGCATTAATGTCTACGTTTTGAGTATACAGGTAATGAGCTACATCAATAAGATTATGTTTAATAGCATAGTAAAAGGGTGTTTCTCCCCTGTTATTAGAGAGGGTAATATCAGCGCCATAATGGTGTAATTTTTTTATCAGTTCTTCTGCTCGTTGTATTAGTATAGACGTGGACATATGTATCGTGCGTAAAAATGTATCTAAAAATAAAAAAGCGTCTTCTCCTGTCTCCAATGCATTTTCTAATGCATTATGTGCATGATAATTTTTATAAAGGTAGTAAATTCCCATTTTTTTCAATTCCGATAATAGAGGTGATAACTCACTTATTATACGCATCCATTTATTGCGTTTAAGTGCATTAAAGAAGGGCGTTTCCCCTTTATTGTTTTTCTGATTAATACATGCTCCCTGACAGAGCAGTTCATCAATTGCAGTATAATTATTTGGTACTATAGTATGCTGTGTAAAATCAGCAAGAAAAAAAGTAGGAGTTTTTTTAAAAGCTTTTAGAGCAGTGTTAATCAGTTTGTGCTTGATACATAAGCGTATTTTTATTGTACATAATCGCGTGATGAAAGGGCGTATTGCCCTTTCCGTCATTAGTGGTACCATCATATACTTGTAAGAGTTTCGATAAAAAACCTATATTGTTGTGTGTAATAGCATAATAAAACAGATTATGATTCTGTGAATCTACAATAGCATTAAAATCAAAACCTGATTGCATTACCATTGCGATTCTATCCGGATTATCTATAAGGAAATTATAAAGAACTGATCCGAGTTCCTTATTTTTAGACTGTTCTAAAGTTAATTGCATGCCATTGTTAATAAGTATCTGTGCTATCACATATTGTTTTTTTAGAAGCGCACAATAGAGAGGATTATCGTTATTGTTTCTTTTCATGTATCTATCAACTTCAATTGCTGAGACTGCTAATTGTAGAGAATTTTCATCGCCATGGGTTATAGAATCATGGACAACTTTTTTTAAGGTGGGATCAATCTCATTTTCTTGGAAATATGCACCGTTTTCGAGTAATAACGATATTATAGGTATGTTTTTATATAAAAATGCGGAATAAAGAGGACTATCGCCATTATCGGAGCTGTTTACATCAACATGAAATTCTTCTACTAGCAGTTTAGCCATTCCACTATTGTTTTTCTTTATTGCGTCATATAATATCATACACAAATCTTCGTCTACACAATTATGTTTTCTTGCCCCTTTATCTAATAAGAATTGTATGGTCTCTGCAGAATTACTCGATAAAGCGTAATCAAGCATAGTATTGCCATTGTGAAATGGTGTATTGATCTCTGGAAGATTAAAATGCCTAAATAGGCATCTGAGACTGTTATAATGTCCTTGTTCTAGAATAAAGGCTAAAAGATTATAACCGTCTTTGTTATCTATTTTTGATTGTACGACATAGTTATCTATGTGTGGTAGGGCATCGGTGGAAGCATTATTGTGTAATAAAAAGTCTGCAGCCATATCAATATTATTATTTCTAATCGCTTTTTCCAGGGGAGAGACTCTTGTAAATATGTATGTATTTGCTAATTGTATATCGGCTCCCCGTTGCAAAAGATACTGAGCTAAGACAGCATTGCCTCTATGTATGGCATGGCATAGCGTAGTCTTATTTTCATGTAGTGGTTGATCTATAGTGATGGTAGGGTGATTCTGAAGTGCAATAAATACGTGGTGCCATTTAGATTCGCGTATTGCACGGGCTATATCTGATGCGGTATATGGTCTGAATTTATTCATTTCATAGCGACAATACACCTTACAAGCTTGAGATTTTATTTTTTTATAGGTATCAGATAATGTGTCATTGTTACATTGTTTAAAGGTTAATGTATTAACGAGTAAGGCATCCTTATTTGTGCAGGCTTCAACCAGCATAAGCGTTGATAGAGAAGGATGTTGTTCTCGCAGCGTAAAAAGGCACTCAAATTTTTTATGTAAAAGAGATGTGAATAGATCATTATTATCTGTTTTCATGGTATGTAAAACTAGTCGTTGATACCATGGATAATCCTCGATAGCGATATATTGTATACTCTTGAGAAAAGAGTCATATAATGAAGCATTTGTTCTGCACGTAAGACCGAGCTGACCAATGGTTGGTAAAGAACAATAGCTTACAAGCTGTGTGAATATTTCAGAAGGTACAATAGCGGTGTCCATTGCCTGTACATACATATTGAAACACATTGCAAGCAATGCTATATACTTTTTAATAACCATTTTTCTGTCATGTTTCTTTATTAGTATTTTTAATATAGATTATTATAGCATGAAAGAATATTTAATGTAATGCGGCAGCTATGTGTACACCATATGTATAAACATAATATCCGACTAGAGAGAGCATTAATAACGCAAGAGTTTTCTGTGTTGTTTTAAGAAATATTCTCGGATTATTCTGAATGATTGATGTGAGCGCATTCATGCTTTTATTCCATAATGTACAACTCTCTGTTATTCGGCCAGTGTTTTCTTTACTAGTATTCTCTGATGAGGGACATGTTTCTTCACAATTATTTTTTTGATTAGTATCCGTTTCAATAAACAGTACTAAATCTAGAATGTTCTGTTCTGGAGTATAAGTGACTGAAAAAAATGCGCTTGTGCCAACAGTAGTGTCGTCAACCGTCTTTGTACTAAAAAGTTCAATCAGAGTCTCATCTCGCGCATTCATCGCATACTCCAAAGGAGTTAGTTTGCCATGAGTGCTTTTTTCATTAATATCTGCGCCATGATCTAAGAATAATTGAATGAGTTCTACTTTCTTATCATAAATAGCATTCCACAAAAGTGTATGCTGATTGCTTGTCGGGGAATTAATATTATGAACATTGGCAAGAAGGAGTGTTATTAATTTTAAAGAAGCGTTTTTGTTAATAACTTCTTGTAAAACGTGAGGGTTAATTGTATTAGGTAAACTGATACGTATAGTGTGTTTACGTTGTTCGACTAACAAATCTACATTGTGTAATACTTGTGAAAAGTTTGGGCTCTTTAGCTTTGTCGAAAAATATTGTGACAACATACAATCTAAAGGAGCGTGACCACTCTTATCAGGTGTAGTGATTAATGTTACTAAGCCGGGCATAGCTATATAATCATTAAAGTATGGTTTACCTTGTACTATAAGATCGAGAGGGGTCTCGTTATTTTTATTGGCAATCTGTAGATCTGCGCCAGCATTTATAAATATCTTCGCATTATCATAATTATTTTTCTTTATAGCGTGGTGTAATAGGGTGTTACCTTGCTCATCTTGTGCATTGATCTCTGAAGAATCTTTAAATTGTGCGCCGTGGGCTGATAGTACGATGATGATATCGCGTCTATTCTTGTGATATGCATTCCACAAAAGCGTGTGATTATTGTTTGTCAAGGCATTAATATCTTTAACATTGGCAAGAAGAGGTGTTATTAATTCTAAAGAAGCGTGCTTGTCAATGACTTCTTGTAAAACGTGAGAGTTAATTTTGTCAGGTAAATCAATGCGTGTAATCTTGTTAGTAGCTACGAAATAATCTACATTAGGTATTATATATTTACAACTTTGACTCTTTACCTCTGTGGAAAAATATCGTGACAGTAGATATTCTAAATACGTGTGGCCTTTCTTATCAGGTGTAGTTATTGATGTTACTATGTGGGGTATAGTTAGATAAGAATTACAGTGATTTTTACTTTGGACTATA